>Ga0209405_1001617_pt1 | contig 15975 bp, 17 predicted proteins | sample COGITO_mtgs_1105_6_FD_184803 | JGI IMG/M metagenome (GOLD analysis project Ga0209405, IMG submission 184803) | Pelagic marine microbial communities from North Sea - COGITO_mtgs_110516 (SPAdes) (version 2) | ecosystem: Environmental > Aquatic > Marine > Epipelagic ...
TTAAAATTAATGCTTTATGACTGATTTACAAATTGCTAAAACTGTAACACTTAAACCAATAACTGAAATTGGGAAAAAATTTGGTGTTGATAGTAATAACATTGAAATGTATGGAAAGTATAAAGCGAAATTACCACTGACCTACATTGATAAAGATAAGGCCAACAAGAGTAACCTCATACTTGTTTCTGCCATCTCACCCACACCCGCGGGTGAAGGAAAAACAACCATGTCGATTGGATTATCTGAAGGTTTAAATCGTTTAAATAAAAAGACTACCGTGGTATTAAGAGAACCTTCATTAGGCCCAGTTTTTGGTATTAAAGGTGGTGCAACGGGTGGAGGTTATTCTCAAGTACTCCCTATGGAAGACATAAATCTTCATTTTACAGGTGATTTTTCGGCTATCGAAAAGGCTCATAATTTATTGGCTGCCATAATTGATAATAATATTCAAAGCAAAACAAATTCTTTACATATTGATCCTAGAACCATTAGCTGGAAACGTGTGGTAGATTTAAATGACAGAGCACTAAGACGTGTTATTGTAGGTTTAGGTGGAACAACATCTGGCGTTCCTAGAGAAACTGGATTTGATATTACGGCGGCTTCTGAAATAATGGCTATTCTTTGTTTAGCAGAAAATTTAATGGATTTAAAAGAACGACTAGGAAATATTTTTGTTGGCTATACTTTTGACAAAATTCCTATTTATGCTAAAGATTTGAAAGCTCAAGGTGCTATGACAGCACTTATGAAGGATGCTATAAAACCCAATTTGGTTCAAACTATAGAAGGAAATCCAGCCATAATACATGGTGGCCCTTTTGCTAATATCGCTCAGGGAACTAATTCCGTAATTGCCACTTTAATGGGTATGACGCATTCTGAATATACCATAACAGAAGCGGGTTTCGGTTTCGATTTGGGTGCTGAAAAGTTCTTTGATATTAAATGTCAAAGTGCAGGATTAAAACCTAAAGCTGTAGTTTTAACCACTACCATAAGAGCATTAAAATATCATGGAGGTGCTGACTTAAAATTGCTTACTGAACCAAATTTGGAGGCTTTAGAGAAAGGACTACCAAATTTAGAAAAGCATCTTGAAAATATTGATAAATTTAATGTCGCGCCTATAATAGCCATAAATAAATTCGCTTCTGATAGTGATGGAGAAATTGACTTGATTATAGAATTCGCAAAATCTAAAGGTATTAGAGTTGCCCTAGCTAATGTTTGGGGACAAGGTGGTGGAGGTGCTTTAGAATTAGCAAAGCAGGTCATAGAAGTTGTGGAAGAAAACAAATCAAACTTCAAACCACTATACAAATGGGAATCTAGTGTGAAAGACAAGATTGCTAAGATAGCGACTGAAATTTATGGCGCTGAACATGTCGATTACACTGCTAAAGCAAAAGCCCAATTGAACAAAATAACCAAGCTTGGTTTGGATCATCTTCCAGTCTGTATTGCAAAAACTCAAAAGTCGTTATCAGACAACCCAAAGTTATTAGGGCGTCCTAAAGATTTTATCATAACTGTTAGAGAAATAGAAATTGCATCGGGAGCAGGTTTTTTAATTCCTATTACTGGCGAAATTATGCGTATGCCAGGGTTACCTGCTCATCCATCATCTGAGAATATTGACATTGATAAAAATGGAGAAATTACTGGATTGTTTTAATTATATATAAAGTGAAGTTAAAACTTAATGGCACAAAACTATATCGAAAAAGAAACGTTCGAAGATAAGACGTTCTCTAAACACGAATTTGTAAAAGGTGAATATGAGTTGTGCACTTTTAAAAGCTGTGACTTTTCAAATTCAGATTTATCGAACACACGTTTTATTGAGTGTAAATTTTCAACTTAAAGCCATAAAAAAAGCTTCCTAATGGAAGCTTTTTTCTATTGTATTCTAATTAATATTTTATTTCTTAACTGCCGCAGGTGCGTTAAGTTTAGAGCTCATTTCCAAAGAAAGAGCTGATCTATCAAACTTTAGTTTCCCAGCCATAGTTTCTATAACACAACTGTTGTCCTTATCATTTAACTCTGCAATTTTACCGTGTAAACCACTTTTAGTAATTACTTTATCACCACGTTTTATTTCGGCTGCAAATTTCTTTTCCTTTTTTGCACGTTTCATTTGTGGCGCAATCATAAAGAAATACACAACAACAAACATTAATACAAATGGTAATAAACTACCTATTCCTTCTCCCATTATAAATATATTTAGCTTTTAGCTGGTAACACTTTGTTTACTTTATTAGGATCTGGTTTTACAAATGCTGTTATTTTAACAACTTCAGAACCTTTTTCAGTATTAGCAGTAACCGTTATAGTTTTAGTGATTTTATTAGCTCCACTACCGTTAAATTTAACTGAAAATTTTCCAGATTCTCCAGGTGCTAGTGGTAACCTACTCCAGTCTTGAGGTACTGTACAGCCACAAGAACTTTTAATATCTGTAATTACTAGAGGCGCATCACCAGTATTTTTATAATTAAATACAGTTTCTACTGCTGTTTTAGCTTCAATTTCTCCAAAATCGTGTTCTTTTTTATCAAACTCAAGCACAGGGAAATTAGATGCAACAGCATCTCTTTCTGCCGCAGCAACAACATTACTTTCTTCAATTTTTTTGGCAGCGTTTTCTTTACAAGATACAAATGCAATTAAGCACATGGCACCAAGTCCTAACATTATTTTCTTCATAATAAATGTATTTAATTTTTTTTGATGAACAAAAATAGTAATTATTTAAACGATTAAAAATTTTTTACTTCTTTCTTAACAGTAATTTGTAATTTTCATTACTATTTACATCAATCCTCTACCTACTTTATTTAATTCCCCAGAAGCTTCATATTCTTTAACGAGCTTATCTAAAATACCGTTAATAAAGATGCTGCTTTTTGGAGTTGAATATTCTTTTGAAATCTCTAAATACTCGTTGATAGTAACTTTTACTGGTATTGACGGGAAGTTTGACAACTCACAAATAGCCATTTGCAACAACACATAATCCACTTTCGCTATACGCTCTGAATCCCAATTTTTTGTTTTCTGAGTAATCTCTGTTTTAATAGCAGTTTGATTTAAAAGTGTTTTCCTAAATAAATCTATAGCAAACTGCTTATCGTCAATATCCTTATATAATTTTGGAGAAAAATAACCTTCAGATACATTTTCCTTTACTTTTCTAAGCAACTTTAAAATTGTGGTATTAACCGTTGGAAGATCATCTAACCAAGTTAGATTTTTATCTTCCATATAATCATAAAGCTTATCATTTGGAGCAATAATCTCTTTAAAAACATCAACTATAAAGTCTTTGTCTTCTTTAAAATCCGACACCCTAGTATTCATATAATTTTTATACAAGTCACTAGCAATAATATTCTTAAAAATAATATCAACGTATTCACTATCCAAATCCCAATTGGTAATATTATGGGCTTCGAGTTTTCCTTTTAATTGATCGTTATCCTTTAAAAACTTTAATAACTGATTATTTACAAACTTTCGGTTAGGATCTTTATCCTCTTTAGTGGCAAGATGCTTTTTTTGTTTCTTTTGTAAATCGCTTTCAGCTCTTTTTTGAACTTCTATTAGTAGAGATAATAATAACAAATACAAATTGTACATATTATCAATACTGAAAAGTAAAAATTTTTGATCTTTACTAAAATCATCACTTTCACTACCTTTAAAGGCATACATGGTTTGCATTACTTTTACACGTATATGTCTTCTATTTAGCATCATTACAAAGAACTTTAATTAAAAAGATGAACTATTTTCATTATTTTTAGTGGGACAAAAATAACACTATATTTAAAAAAACAAGAGTTATTCCTTATTTAATTATCAGATGAATCTTTAAGCTATATTTAACAATTAGCTTACCGTATAAATCATCTTAATTAGCATTAATGCGCTATATTTGCTATCCAATTTCTTAGAGATTAAATGAAAGAATTAAGGCATTTAAATAAATACTTTTTTAAATACAGAAGGAATCTTATAATTGGTTCTATCATTACTATTATAGCTCGTTTGTTTTTGCTTTACACCCCCCGTTATGTAAAAAAAATATTCGTTGCTATTGAACAATATTATGATAAATCTATCACCGAAGATGTTTTTAGAGCCGATTTATTAGAAGCTATCTTATATATTATTGGTGCTGCTCTTATAGCCTCGGTTCTTACGTTTTTTATGAGGCAAACTATTATAAATGTATCGCGCTATATAGAGTTTGATTTGAAAAATGAAATTTACGCTCAGTACCAAAAACTTTCATTGAATTTTTACAAAAAGAATAGAACTGGTGATTTAATGAACCGAATTACTGAGGATGTTTCAAGGGTTCGCATGTATGGTGGTCCTGCACTTATGTATAGTATTAACACTGTTGCTTTAATTGTGATCGTTGTTATTTACATGATTAATGCTTCACTAAAACTAACCTTATATACCATTGTACCGCTTCCTATTTTATCAATCATTATTTATAAATTAAGTAAAGAAATACATAAACGAAGCACTATTGTACAAGAATACCTATCAAAACTTTCAACATTTACTCAAGAATCTTTTAGTGGTATTTCTGTAATCAAAGCATATGGTATTGAGCCACAAACTTCAGTGAATTTTAAATCGCTTGCAGCTGAAAGTAAAGAAAAACAAATAAACTTAACCAAAGTACAAGCTTGGTTTTTTCCCATGATGATATTACTTATTGGTACAAGTAATTTATTAGTTATTTACTTTGGTGGCATGCAATATATTAATGGAGAAATTGAAAGTATTGGCACTATTGCAGAGTTTATTATTTATGTAAATATGCTCACATGGCCAGTGGCAACTATTGGCTGGGTGACTTCTATTGTGCAACAAGCTGAGGCTTCGCAAAAGCGAATCAACGAGTTTTTAAAAATTGAGCCTGAAATTAAAAATATCGTAAATAATCATACAGAAATCACAGGAGATATTGTTTTTAAAGATGTTTCTTTTACTTACGATGACACAAATATCCAAGCGCTTAAAAATATAAGTTTCCAAATTAAAGAAGGTGAAACTTTAGCTATTTTAGGAAAAACTGGGTCTGGAAAATCTACGATATTAGATTTAATTGGAAGGCTTTACGATATTGACAAAGGCTCTATTACAATTAATAGCACAGAAATTAATAACCTAAATTTAAACGACTTACGTGATAGTATAGGATACGTTCCGCAGGATGCCTTTTTGTTTTCTGACACTATAAAAACCAATATTAAATTCGGGAAGCAAGATGCTACCGATGATGATGTTATTGATGCAGCAAAAAATGCCCAAGTACACAAAAACATAATCAAGTTTAACAAAAGCTATGAAACAGTTTTAGGAGAACGTGGAATTACATTGTCTGGTGGACAAAAACAACGTGTCTCCATAGCTCGGGCTATTATCAAATCACCGAAAATTTTATTGCTTGATGATTGCTTATCGGCAGTTGATACTGAAACCGAAGAGAAAATTTTAAAAAATCTTAGTAAAATCTCAAAAGGCAAAACATCAATTATTGTGAGTCATAGAGTGTCTTCCGCTAAAAATGCTAATAAAATTATAGTATTAGATGATGGAGAAATTGTACAACAAGGAACTCATGATACGCTAATTGGTATAGATGGATATTATAAACACTTATACTTAAAACAACTGAGTGAAACAACATCCAATAATTTATAAATCTAAAAACATCAGTGCATAGAGCGATTTTTCATGCAAATAAATGTAGAGAAGTCTAATGTTTTGAAAAGAAAATTCAGGATTTATTGGTTAGTATCGTTTTTTTTTTAGATTTTTGATAATACAATAAGACAATTAAATTTCAGTATAATTATGTATAATGATAAGATGGAGAAAGAGGAAATTTTCTCAAAAGTATTAAGAGCAGGTAGAAGAACCTATTTTTTTGATGTAAGAGCGACTAAAGCTGAAGATTATTACTTAACGATTACAGAGAGTAAAAAATTCACTAATGATGACGGGTCTTTTCATTATAAGAAACACAAAATATACATCTACAAAGAAGACTTTACCGAATTTAAGGAGATTTTAGCTGAAATGACCGATTACATCATCACTGAAAAAGGAGATGAAGTTATAAGTGAGCGTCATCAAAAAGATTTCAAAAAGGAATATGAAGATGATGGATCTAAAGTTACTGAAGCAGACTTAAAAACTCAAACTCCGGAAAGCTTTACCGATATAGATTTTGATGACATCTAATTAATCTTCAAAACAATAAACAAAAACCGCAGCTAACCGTTGCGGTTTTTGTTTATAGCTTAACGGCTAATAGCACTAAGCAAATACTGGTTATTAAATAGCCTGTCGCCACTGCCCAACCTAGCGTAATCACAAATGCTGTAAATAAACTAATTAACCATAATGGACCCAGAGTAATTGCCATGGCAAACCTAAAGGTTGATAGAAATTCTATTTCTTTTATTTTTGGTTTTGCTACAAATTTCCAAATTAAAAAAGGAACAATAAAAGCACAAATTAACAATGCTTTAAAAATTTCCTTAATAAAATTATTGCTTTGTACTTCTTGCAATTTACAGTCTTGAAATTTTGATTTCACGCATGTGTTCGCCACATTAGGATTTAAAAAATCGACATTTAATCGTTCTAATTCGTATAAAGTTTCGTGATAATGCTCTTCAGGTATATCCGTAGTCAATTTAGATATGTCAGATTGAATTTTAGCTTTAAGCCTAACTACATCCTCATTTTTATTTCCAGAAATATAGTCTTTTGCTACTAATGGTGTTCCAAAATAAATTGACGTACTGTCTGGAAACTTTTCAGCATTTGTATAATTCACTCCAACTGATAGTAGCTGTAAATCCATTTCTGGATAGTTTTCTACTGATTCTAGTATTATTCTTGTAAACCCCTTACTTAAAGGCCTAACCATACGTTTAAGGTTATGATTGCCCTCTGGAAATATGACAATACATTCCTTGTTGTTTAGAAGTTTTGAGCAATTCTCAAAAATAGCATTGTTATTCGCTAGATTCCCCCAACCATCTCGTATTCTGTAAATAGGAAGCATCTGTAAACTTTTCAAAATTTTAGAAATAAACGGCTTTTTAAAAACAGCCGCTCTAGTTAAAAAGTAAGAAAGTCTTCCACACTTTGTTGCAATCAACAACGCATCTAAAAGAGCATTTTGATGATTACTTAATAATAAAACAGGGTTATTTTTTGGAACATTTTTAGCATTATAAATTTTTATTCTTCTAAAATAGAAAAACATCCCAACGCTTATATACGTTCTTACAAAGTGTAGCCAAATTAGTTTCAAATTATTATCGTTTTTTTTCTTGACCAAAAGAAAGCTAATAACAAACCAGATACGATATGCCATATTCCCCAAAAGGCGGCTAAAATTGCCATCCCTCCTAACCCATTAAAAAAAGAAAAAATCAACAACAATCCTAATCCTGAATTTTGTATTCCAGTTTCAATTGCTAAAGTTTTTTGATTTTTAAATGATAGCCTAAACATTTTTGCAACAAGAAAGCCCAGCGTTAACGCTATTAAATTATGAGTCACTCCTATAGCAAAAACATAGTGTATGTAATTATTAAAAACATCAATGTTATTTGAAAAAGCAATCACTATTATAACAACAAAAACTACGATTGACAAAGGTTTTAATAACTTAGAAAGTTTCAAAGCTAAAGCAGCATTCTTATGCCTTAATAACATGCCAAATAGTAAAGGCACACCCAATATTAAAAGAACAAGTTTTACTAACCCAAAAGAATCAAGTTCTACCGTTTTTATAATTTGAGCTGTTGGATGGTATAATTCACTATAAAAACTAAAGTTAAAAGGCATCATAAACATAGCCAAAAAAGTAGCAAAAGCAGTGAGACTAACAGATAAAGCTGTATTTCCTTTAGCTAAATGAGTCATGAAATTTGAAATATTCCCTCCAGGGCAAGCAGCCACCATAAACATACCCAAAGCTATACTGGGTTGTGGTTTTATTAAAATTACTAAAAGAAAAGTCACTAGAGGCAAAAGCACAAACTGTAACAAAACACCAATTAAAACCAATTTAGGTTGTTTTAATAATTGTTTAAAATCATCAAAAGTAATTCCTAGTGCAACTCCAAACATAACAACAGCAAGTGCTAGATTTAAAACCCATAAGCTATTGTAATCAAAATTTATTTGAACCTTATCTAATTCTTGCATAAATCAATTTACAGGCGTGCCATTTTTAACTTTATTCTCTGGATTTAAAAGTATAACATCGTTTTCCTTTACAGCACCTAAAACTAAGCATTCACTCATGAATTTGGCAATTTGTTTTTTAGGAAAATTAACTACTGCAACTATCTGTCGTTGTAGTAAGTCTTGTTTTTTATAAAGCGTTGTAATTTGAGCAGACGATTTTTTAATTCCTAATTCTCCGAAATCAATAGTTAATTTATAAGCTGGCTGTCGAGCTTCAGGAAAATCATGAACTTCAATAATAGTTCCTATGCGTAAATCCACTTTATTAAAATCCTCAAAAGATATTGTATTACTCATTTTTTAAAAATACAAATAATTACGAACTTTGAATAAAACTTTTGATTATGGCCATGACGCCCTCAAACATGCTTTTATTAGGAACAAAAGCACCCGATTTTTCTCTTACTGACACCATATCAGATACTGTTTTAAGTCTTAACAAGCTTAAAGGTGACAAAGGTACGGTTATCATGTTTATATGTAACCACTGCCCTTTTGTAATTCATGTAAATTCTGAGTTAGTAGATATGGCAAACGCTTACGCGGAAAAAGGGATTGGTTTTATTGCTATTTCAAGTAATGATGCTATTAATTACCCGCAAGACTCCCCTGAGAAAATGAAAATTCATGCGCATACTGAAAATTATCCTTTTCCTTACTTATATGATGAAACACAAGAGGTAGCTAAAGCTTATGATGCAGCCTGTACTCCTGATTTTTATATTTTTGATGATAATCTAAAACTTGTTTACAGAGGGCAATTGGATAATTCCAGACCAGATAACGGCCAGCCTCTTACAGGCAAAGATTTAAGACAGGCATTAGATTGTCTGATTGTAGGTGAAGAAAACACCAAAACCCAAAAACCGAGTATTGGTTGTAATATTAAATGGAAAACTTAGTCTAGTTTTAATTGCCAAATACCAACATTCTGCCATTCACCAAATTTCAACCCTACTTCTTTTAAGTTAGCAACTTGCTCGAATCCAAATTTCTCATGCAGTTTAATACTCGCCTCATTAGGGATTGTTAAAACACCAAGTACAGTATGTAAGTCCGTTTCTTTGAGTAATTTTATCAATTCAGCATATAATTTTGAGCCTATTTGTTTCCCATGTGCTGTATGCTTAACATAGACTGTAGACTCTGCAACGTAATTATAAGCTGCTCTTGGTCTAAACCTACTTCCGTAAGCATAGCCTAATATTTCATTGTTTTCCTCAAAGACAATAAAAGGGTAATCTGCAGTAATAATATTTAATTTATCTAAAAATGTTTTAAGTGACAAAGGCTCAATATCAAAATTGACCGTCGTATTTATAACATAATAATTATACATCTCAAGTAATTCTTGAGCATCATGTATATGCACTGGTCTTATCATTTAATGCCAACCTTTACGTTTCATCAAACTTTCAATATGCGCGTAGTGATGGTTACTGTGCCACGCATAATTACCAACACTATAACTCAGCGAAAACTCACTATTGGTTTCTGGATGAATAAAACATTTGTTTAAATTATCTTCTGATAGTGTTTTTAATAGATACACCAACTTAATATGAATAACTCTTAAGTGATTTAAAGACATGTCTATAGGTGCTAACTTAGAATCCATTAGTTCTGCCCAACGATCTTCATAATAAGCTTTAATAAGGGGTTTGTCTTCTGTTAACGCCCATTTAAAACGCGTATAACTATGGTGATGGCTATCTGAAACATGATGAACAACTTGCCTAATAGTCCAACCATCTGGTCGGTATTGAGTATCTAATTGCTGATTTGATAAATCTTTAACCAGATTCTCTAAACGGTTAGGGAAGTGCTCCAAAATAGAAATCCAGCTTTCAATATGTTGTTTAGAAATATTATTGGGACACTCAAATTGGCCGATAGGGTATTTTAATTTTTCTAACTCTTGCTCTGTCATAAGTAAATATAAAAAAAGCACCTTAATTAAGATGCTAAATTCATGTAAATCACTAAGAACTAGTAAAATTATTTCTTAAGCTTACTATCATATTTGTTTACAAATTCTTTCGCTCGATTATTTCTATTATCATAATTGAAAGCCATTTTATAATTATTATACGCTTGTAAACTATCGCCGGACAACAAATATGCTTCAGCTAAATTATCATAAACATTTGAGCTTTAAGGGTACAATGCGACATTGATTTTAAATATTCCCACAGCATCAGTATATTTCTTACCTCTAATGAAATTATATCCTAAACTATTAAAATACACTTCTTCCAAAATAGTACTTGTAGAATCTTGTTTTTGTATGTTTAAATACCCCAAAAGTGCTTTATCATAATCTATAAGCTTTATATAAGCACTAGGGATTTTAAAAGAATCTACAACTTTAATATAATCGTAAGAAATAATGTCTTTGTATTCATTTGGATTGAGTTACATCATTTGAATAAAACACAAAAAAAATCGCCTCATTATAAATGAGACGACTATTTCTAATATTTATTACTTTATTATAGTAACTAACTTTATTTCACATCCATCAACTCTACGTCAAATACAAGCGTAGCATCTGGTGGTATAACACCTCCAGCACCAGCACTGCCATATCCTAAATGACTTGGTATAACGAGTCTTGCTTTATCTCCAACTTTTAATAATTGAATACCTTCGTCCCATCCTGCAATAACCTGACCAACACCTAAAGGAAAATCAATAGGCGCGTTACGTTTGTATGAAGAATCAAAAACAGTTCCGTCTGATAATTGACCTTTGTAATGCACAGAAACCGTTTGTCCTTTTTCTGCTTTTACACCATTTCCTTTTTGAATGATTTGATAACGTAATCCACTTTCAGTTTTATCAAAACCTGTAGCTAATTTATCTAATTCTGCGTTTGCTGCGGCTTTAACTTCTGCTTCTCTTTTTTCTCTTGAACCTTCAAAAGTTCTGAAAGCCTCAACAGCATTGTATGCTTCAGCATCAGCCCCTGCACGAACAATTTCTAAACTTTCAATTTTATCGCCTTGTGCAATGGCATCAACAACCTCTTGACCGTATTCTACTTTTCCAAAAACGGTATGTTTATTATCTAACCAATCAGTTGCAATATGTGTTATATAAAACTGACTTCCATTTGTTCCTGGTCCTGCATTTGCCATAGCTAATACTCCTGGTCCGTCGTGTTTTAAATCTGGATGAAACTCATCATCAAATTTGTATCCTGGATTTCCAGAACCTGAACCTTGTGGGCAACCCCCTTGAACCATAAAATCTGGAATAACTCTATGGAATTTTAAACCATCATAATATGGTGTTCCTTGAGGTTTTACTGAATTTTCTAGGTTTCCTTCTGCTAAAGCTACAAAGTTACCTACTGTTCCAGGTGTTTTTTTGAATTCTAAAGCAACGAGAATTTCTCCTTTTGTTGTATTAAATTTTGCGTATAATCCGTCTTGCATTTTTCTAATTTTATTTGAAGATGCAAATATATGAAACATACATAACTAAAACTTAATACTTAAACAAAATCATAAAATGTATGCCGCATGTGTCATTGTACAATAATAAATACAATCACATGAAATGATTTACGATTATAATTTTGTGCATTCTAATTATAATTCTAGTTTTACAAAAATCATTTCTTTATGAAATTTAAGTTAAATAAAATCTTAAACGCTTTTGGGAATACGCCTTCCTTAGAGCCAACTCATGATGATAATTATATTAAAGATATTATTAAATCTATTGATGAAGAGGCCTTTGCTGTTTCAGAACAAAATGTTCTATTTGCAAAAGTTTCAGAATTGGGAGGTTATTATTATGTAATCACTATAGTTGTAGGCCGGTTTAAAATTAAAACTAAAAATGGTGGCAATCTTAGTATTGAAGGCAAAAAATTTAATTTAATACTAAATTCTGATATGGATGAATTTGAATCCAACCATTCAAATGTATCAAATAGTTTTATTACAAGAATAGATTTTCAAATTGAAAAGGAAGACGTTTCTAAATTTGACAAAAAGAGTATTACATCTTTAAAGTTATCTGCCAAAAAACAAGAAGTTATCTTTACTACACTATAAGTTAATGGGTTTTTACGGCGTGGCGATCTGTGCTTAGTTAACGTCATTGCGAGAAGTTTTTACTAAATCGCAGTCTGTTTGAAATCCTCGTAATTACGTTTGAAAAACTTAATGGGATACTGAAACAAATTCAGCACAAGTAAGATTGTAACGAAAAACGCAACACTCCGGTAACCATGATACCAGCTGGCTAGCGCCCAAATTACAGCATAATTAGTTAGCTACTTCACTAATAAATTTTATTCGGTATAAGCGAAGTTCTTCGTCATCATAATCGCCATCAAACTCGTCAATTGCTGCGTCAATATCATCAGATTCAGATTCCATAAAGTATTCATGAATTTCCTCTTGTTGGTCTTCATCTAAAATATCATGCAGCCAATAGTCTATATTCAATTTAGTGCCTGAATACACAATAGCTTCCATTTCTTTTATAAAATCTCCCATAGACATCCCCTTCGAGGAAGCAATATCATCAAGTGGTAATTTTCTGTCTACATTTTGAATAATGTATAATTTATTAGCAGAATTAATGCCAGTTGATTTTACAACTAAATCGTCTGGACGAACAATATCATTTTCCTCAACATACTTTTCTATTAGTGCCACGAAATTTTTTCCATATTTCTTAGCTTTCCCTTCTCCTACGCCATGAACATTACTTAATTCGGTTATGTTAATAGGATATTTTAATGCCATATCCTCCAAAGATGGGTCTTGAAAAATAACAAAAGGTGGTACACCTAGTTTTTTAGCACTGCTTTTACGTAGATCTTTCAGCATACTCATTAATACAGTGTCGGCAACTGCGCCCCTTCCTTTTTCAGCAGTAATTATGCTACCATCTTCTTGCTCGCCTTCAAATATGTGATCTTCGGTCATCATAAAAGAAACTGGTTTTTTTATAAAGGCGCTACCCTCATCTTGTAACTTGATAACGCCGTAAGTTTCAATGTCTTTTTTAAGAAAACCAGAAACCAATACTTGCCTTAACAGAGCCATCCAATATTTATTGTCTTTGTGTTTTCCATCCCCAAAAAAGGGTTGTTCGTTCGTTTTATGAGAATTAATCAAGGCATTCTCTTTACCAATTATGACATTTACCAAATCCTTAGACTTGTATTTTTCGTTGGTTTTATCTATCGTTTCAAGAAGTATTTTAACATCGCTTTTGGCTTCAACTTTCTTTTTTGGATACCTAATATTATCATCCATATCGCCACCTTCGCCAGTTTCAGTATCGAACTCTTCACCAAAATAATGAAGAATAAATTTTCTTCTAGAGATAGACGTTTCTGCGAAAGCAACAACCTCTTGCAATAAGGCCTGCCCTATTTCCTGTTCTGCAACAGGTTTACCAGACATAAACTTTTCTAATTTCTCAATGTCTTTATAGGCATAATACGCCAAACAATGGCCTTCGCCTCCATCACGCCCTGCTCTGCCGGTTTCTTGGTAATAACTTTCTATACTTTTAGGAATATCATGATGAATTACAAAACGTACATCGGGTTTATCAATTCCCATACCAAATGCTATAGTAGCTACTACCACATCTACATCTTCCATCAAGAATTTATCTTGATGACTTGAGCGTGTTTTGGCATCTAACCCAGCATGATAAGGCACTGCATTTATGCCGTTTACCTGAAGTACTTGTGCTAACTCTGTAACTCGTTTTCTACTCAAACAATAAACAATACCAGATTTCCCATCATTCTGCTTTATAAAACGAATGATATCAACATCTACATTTGTAGTTTTTGGACGTACTTCATAATATAAATTAGGTCTGTTAAAAGATGCTTTAAATGTTTTAGCATCTCCAATACCCAAATTCTTAATAATATCTTCTTGAACTTTAGGTGTTGCTGTAGCAGTTAAACCAATAATTGGAATGTTATCACCTATACGTTTTATAATATGACGTAAGTTTCTGTATTCTGGTCTAAAATCATGTCCCCATTCGCTTATACAATGCGCCTCATCAATGGCCATAAAGGATACCTTTACAGACCTTAAGAATTCAACATTCTCTTCTTTAGTTAATGATTCTGGAGCTACATAAAGTAATTTTGTAATGCCGTTAACGATATCCTCTTTAACCTGTTTTATTTCTGTTTTGTTTAATGAAGAGTTTAAGACATGCGCAACACCATGCTCCTTAGAAATACCTCTTATGGCATCTACTTGATTTTTCATCAAAGCAATTAAAGGAGAAACTACAATAGCTGTTCCTTCTTGCATAAGTGCAGGTAATTGATAACATAACGATTTACCTCCGCCTGTTGGCATTATTACGAACGTGTGTCTTCCTAATAATAAACTTTCTACGACACTTTCTTGAAGTCCTTTGAATTTACCAAATCCAAAATATTTTTTTAGCGAAGCATGCAAGTTGCTTTTAATTATTGACATGAATTGTATAAAATTATTGTTTGATTAAATCTCTAGACATGCAAAAATTTTGTTTGATTAATTTCGTTTAGCATTTAGAGAACCCTCATATTTTTTTTCGTTAGTTTTGTAACGAATTTTCAAATTACAACAAAATTCAATTTGATTAACACTAAAGATAACAAAATCTTTAAATATCAACTCAAAAAAACAAACTTTGAAAGACAAAAAATCCATTATTGACATTGCGAAGCATACTATCGAAATGGAAGGTCAAGCCATTTTAAACTTGTCTAGCTTGATAACAGATGATTTTGCAGATGCTACACAACTCATTTACAACTCTAAAGGACGAGTTATTATAACAGGTATTGGAAAAAGCGCCATTATTGCTAACAAAATTGTAGCGACACTAAATTCTACTGGAACACCTGCTATTTTTATGCACGCGGCAGATGCTATTCATGGTGATTTAGGTTTAATTCTTGAAGATGATGTGGTCATTTGTATTTCTAAAAGTGGAAACACACCAGAAATTAAGGTACTTGTTCCTCTTATAAAAAGTGCAAAAAATAAAATGATTGCCATTACTGGTAATACAGAATCTTTTTTAGGACTGCATGCCGATTTTGTTTTAAATGCCTATGTTGAAAAAGAAGCTTGTCCAAATAACCTAGCGCCTACTACAAGCACCACTGCCCAACTTGTTATTGGTGATGCACTTGCTGTATGTTTGTTAGAATTACGTGGTTTTTCTAGCAACGATTTTGCTAAATACCATCCAGGTGGAGCTTTAGGGAAGAAATTATATTTGCGTGTTCTAGATATTTCCTCGGTAAACGAAAAACCAAAAGTGTTGGCAAACACCAGTATTAAAGATGTGATTATCGAAATTACTGAGAAAATGTTAGGTGTTACTGCGGTTATTGAACAGGATAAAATTATTGGTATTATTACAGATGGTGATTTACGTAGAATGTTAAGTCAAGTTGATGATTTTTCTGGATTAACCGCAAAAGATATAATGAGTGCCAACCCAAAACGTATTGAAACTGAAGCTATGGCTATTGATGCTTTGGAGGTTATGGAAACTAATGAGATATCTCAACTACTAGTTGAAGAAAATGGTACATATGCAGGCGTGGTACATTTACACGATTTAATAAAAGAAGGCATTATATAATGGCAAAAAAAGAAA
>Ga0209405_1001620_pt1 | contig 15964 bp, 17 predicted proteins | sample COGITO_mtgs_1105_6_FD_184803 | JGI IMG/M metagenome (GOLD analysis project Ga0209405, IMG submission 184803) | Pelagic marine microbial communities from North Sea - COGITO_mtgs_110516 (SPAdes) (version 2) | ecosystem: Environmental > Aquatic > Marine > Epipelagic ...
CACCAAGCGAGCCTATATGGCTCCCTCCACGGGCGGCATTCGGCGCGCCAAAGACTATCGGATCACCACCTTTGCGGGCCGCTTCTGCTGCCTCAATCACCATCGGAAATTCCGCCACTCCTGCGCCAAGCTCGCGGAAATAGGTGCGGGTTTCCGCCCGTGTATCATCGTGGCTTAGCATGGGCGCTCCCGCTGTACGGGCCATCTGTGCAACCGATGCTATCGCGTCCGGCACCTCGCTGCGCCGATCCCAGACCTGGCCCAGGAGCGCGATATAGTCTTCCTCGCTCAGCCCTGCGCGATGGGCTTTGGAAGCGGTGCGCTTTTTCATGCGCGCGTCGTCTAGCGACGCGATTGAAAAATCAGGGGACAGCTCAAAAGCGCGGTCCTGGATTTGCACGTCATAGGCCCGCATGGTCATGGAGGTGTGGTCATTGAATGCCACGGAAGGCAATAGCGGCCCCGCAAGAGCCCATTCGATCACGTCCAAAGCCTCGAACGCGAAGGTTTCCCACCGAAGCTGCACGCGGTTTTCCGCGGTCAGCCGCGCGGCCAGATCGCGCATGGCTTGCATGAGTTCGCGGCCGCGTGCCACATCGCGCAGCCCCGGCTCCCATCCCAGCGTGATGGCGTGATAAGCTGTGGCGATCCCATTGGTTGCAAGTTGACGGTCAGTGTCGATGAGCGCCGTTTCGGTTGGGAAGAAAACTCCTGGGCGGGGCATCAGCTGGCGTTCGAACGCATCGCCATGTACGTCGATCAGGGCAGGGGCCAATATCAATCCACGTGCGTCGATCACCTCGCCTTGTGCGGGGCCACCTAATTCGACGATCTTGCCATTGCTGATGGCAACAGTCGTCTCAGTGATCTCGCCAGGCAGGTAGACCTGTGCACCTTCAAAGGTAATCATTCAAAATCGTTCCATTGTCAGGTGCCAGTGGAAAGACCCCGGCTTTTCGTGTTCACGGTCCTCAAGCCTCAGGCATTCAAAGCCCGAAAACAGGGCCAACAGATCTGCCGAGGCGCAAAAGTAGTGCGGGTGCATTTTGTCGGTACCGGGCGCATCAAAAACCCATGCGTTGCGGCTGATTTCACGACCTGCGTATTTTGCCTGCTCATGCGGCAGGCGGCGTTTGGACAGCATGGTGCCCATATAACTGCCGCCGGGCTTCAGCACGCGACGAATTTCGGCAATGGTGCGCAGCAGGATGTCTTCATCGCCATGGTAGATCACGTTCCAGCTGAGCACGTGGTCAAAGGTGTGATCCTTGAACGGCAGCGCATCCATGCGGGCAAGAACTGTTTCTACGCCACCGGCCTTTTCAATCTCTGCCAACCCGCCGGGTGCGGCATCCAACGCGATCACGTCAAAGCCCTGGGTTGTTAGCCAAAGCGCGTGACGCCCCACGCCCGCCCCCAGATCAAGAATGCGTGCGCCTTGTGCCAGACCAGCCGCCCATTCCTGCACGTCCTTCTCGGGCGTCAGCCACTTGCTATCTTCTTCGATGGATTTCCATTGGTCATTCCAATGCTGGTCTGCTGTATCCGATTTCACCGTTGTTCTCCGATAATTTTGGTGCGGGCCCAGCCGCTGACGAGCTCGATCCCGATCACAACAACTGCGATCATCAAGATCACGGTCATCGCTGTGGGGTAATCGAAAAGGTCAAATCCAACTTTAAGCTCGATCCCGATCCCACCCGCACCGACAAGGCCAAGGATAGTCGACGACCGGACGGCTTTCTCTAAGGCAAAGAGAGAGGTGGAAATGAAAGCAGGCAGGCTGCCGGGGATCGTGGCACAGGCCACAACATCGAGTTTCCGCGCACCAGTAGCTGTTAGGCTCTCGGCGGGGCCTTTGTCGGTTGCTTCCATGTCGTCGGCGAAAAAGCGACCGCAAAAGCCGATTGTGTCGATCACGATGGCCAGCATGCCCGCGAAGGGACCAAGGCCCACGGCCACAACGAAAACCAGTGCCCAGGCGATGTCCGGTACAGCACGGATGAAACTCAGCCCGGTGCGTACAATTTGGTTCACCCATGGGCCGGCGATCAGCCCCTTTGCGGTCAAGAGTGCGACAGGAACAGATAGGATTACGCCGATGACAGCACCGGCAACAGCAATTTGCAGTGTCTCGACCATTTTCCAGCTCAGCCGCGAGAGCACTTGTGGGTCAAGGTTCGGCGGGAAGGCCCGCGCGGCGAAATCGGCAAAGCGGGGTGGGGAGCTGGCTACTTTTTCAAGCGAGAAGCCGGCACCGGCGAGGCACCAGAAGATGATAACAAGTCCAAGCACATAGCCCAAAAAACTGATGGCAGAGGGCCGCTCAAACCGCGCCAGCTCAAATCGGGTCCGTTCATTCCGGGAAGGCGCGGTATCAGTCATAAAGACCTCTCAAGTCGGCGGAACTCAGCGAGGCTGCTGTCGCATCAAGCTGAATACGCCCCTGCGCAAGGCCAAGTACGCGGTCGCCGTACTTCAATGCATGTTCAATGTTGTGTGAGGTAAAAACGACCGTGACGTTCTCGTCGCGGACAAGCCGGAAGAACAGCTCCATCACGTCTTCGCCTGCACTTGGATCAAGTGACGCGCACGGCTCATCCGCAAAGAGAACCTTGGGCGCGCCAACGATGGCGCGGGCAATGGCCACGCGTTGCGATTGCCCGCCCGACAGCCGATCCGCGCGCCGGTGCGCGAAATCAGCAAGGCCAACGCGTTCCAAAGCCTGCATGGCAGTTTCCCGAGAGGATTGGGGGGCCAGCGAATGGCTCCAATGGCGTATGCCGGGATGCTTGCCTAGAAGACCGTGCAAGACATTCGAAAGCACAGACAGTCGGGGCACCAGGTTGTGCTTCTGAGAGACCAGCCCGACCTGCGCGCGAATGTTGCGCATTTCTCGCCCGGCTATTTCATTCGTCTGCTGTCCCAGCAAATGCACAGTGCCACCTGAGGTTGGGATCAACCCCATCAGGCAGCGCAGCAGGGTCGATTTCCCAGTGCCGTTGGCACCAACAAGTGCTGTTGCCTCTCCGCGGGCGAGGCGGAAACTCACGTCGGAAAAGATCGGCGTTGCCCCAAATGTTTTGGAAACGGCGCGGGCTTCGATTTCAACGGGCGAAACCGGGGCGAAGGCCGCCCCGGTTTGCTCAGTCAGCACATCCGGTGCTGCTGGACTTCTCAGCAAAAGATCAGTCACCGATGAAATTGTCGAACTGAGGGTATCCCGCATTCGTGTACATCGAACGGACGTAGTCATACGCGCTGTCTTCAATCGCAACGAGGTCCATGCCGACATACTTGTCGTTTTCTTCGTGAGCCGTGATGCCTGCGATGACCTGCGCCTTGTTCTCAAGGACCGCGTCGCGCACTGCTTCGGCAGCCTCGGTTGGCACATGTGCACCCACCATGATCATGTCATTGGGCAGGTCGCCCGAGCGCGCAATCATCTTGTAAAAACCGTAAGGCAGCTCCGTTTGGCCATTGCGGACGCCGATGAAAGTGCCTGCATTCATGCCGAGCGCGTCAATATCGCCGTTGTTCAACGCCTCAAAGGCGATGTTGCGCGAGGTGTGGATTTTCTCAATGTCATTAACCGGATCGACGCCGTGATCAGCGAGTACCTGCATGGGGCAAAGCATGTTTGAAGTCGAACCGATATCGCCAAAGGCGACCGACTTGCCGACCAGATCAGCAGGCACGTTGATGCCGCTGTCAGCGCGCACGATAATGGCGCAGTGATAATCAGGGCGACCGAGGCCGATCAGCGGCGTGGCATTGGTCAGCTTGTTGATAACCACATATTCTGCAGGTCCAGAGACTACGAAATCCACGGTCTCACCGCGCAGCGCCTCGGCTGCAGCCGTGCGCGAGTTTACTGCATAGAATTCGAATGTGTCGCCGGTGGCCACTTCAAGCGCCTCCTTAAACGGGCCCCATTCCAGTTGCAGGCGTTCCATACCTTCAACATCTGTGACGGCAAGTTTCCAGGTTTCAGCTGTCGCTGCAAAGGCAGACACAGCGGCAAGGCTTACACCCAGCAAAAGAGATTTCAGTTTCATAGCACCCTCCAGGTTTATTCATTCCGATGAATAGTGGGGCTGCGTATCAATGGCGCTACAGTTTCATGAAACCTTTGTGACGTATGCGGTCGAGACTCCAAAAGCCTTAACCAACTTTGTTGCCTTGGCTCCAGACGCCGCGGAGCAGAGGCGTTTCGCCGATTTTGCGCACGCGCAGAACATCACCGCGCAATCCTGTTTTCAAAGCACCACGGTCATGCAACCGCACGGCACTCGCAGGGTTGATGGTCACGGTAGCAATAGCGCGGGGAAGATCATTCCAAATATCTGCAAGGCGGAAGGCCGACAATAGCAGCGCTGAGGGCACGTAGTCTGACGAGACAATGTCGAGAAGATCGGCTTTTGCGAGGGCCTCTGCCGCAACATTGCCGGAGTGAGATCCGCCACGGATCAGGTTGGGTGCGCCCATCATCACGGCAATTCCGTGCACGCGACAGGCGGCTGCGGCTTCAACCGTTGTGGGAAACTCGGCAAAACCCACGCCGTTCACCGCAGAGGTTCCAACATGATCGGCCGTGGTATCATCATGGCTGGCCAGAACTGCACCCAGACGGCGGGCTTCTTTCACTGCACCCACCTCGTGCTTTGCCCCGAGGCGTTTTTGCAGACCCAACAGGGTCTCAACATGTTCGGCAAACTCTGCGTCGTTCATACCGCGCTTCTTTGCGACGTATGTTTTCAGCGCGGTCAGATCGCGAAACTGGCGCTGGCCCGGGGTGTGATCCATCAGGCTGACGATGCCGACCCTGTCTGACGATCCGAACGCCGCCAGTTCCTCAAGCAGCGTCTCTGAACAGATTTCGGCCCGTAGATGGAGGAAATGACTGATCTTGAAATACCCTTGTGCGCGAGCTGCCAAGAGTTCATCCGCCAGCTTTCGGGCGTAATCAATGTAGCGTCCTTTGCCGCTATGGATGGACCCCACCCGCATGGCGTCAAACACCGTCGTGATGCCAGTGGACGCCAGCTCTGCATCGTGCGCGATCAGGGCGGGCAAATGTGGCCAGTCCACCTCTGGGCGCGGTTCGATATGGCGTTCGACATTGTCTGTATGCAGTTCGACAAGGCCGGGAATAACAAGATCACCGGCACAATCCAGGGCACCGGTTGGGACATGATCCCCTTCAGTAATGTCACAAATGACGCCTTGTTCGATTGTCACCGCACCAGTGAATACCTGATCTTCCAACACTAGCTGCGCATTGGCGAGACATAGGTCGCTTGACACATCGTTGTCACAAGCCTTTGTCAAAGAGGACGTGGGAAAAGGGGAATTCATGTCATACTCTCGATTTGCAATTTACTATGTGCCGCCGAATGGGCCCTTGGCCGATTTTGGAGCATCTTGGCTGGGCTGGGATGTTGTGCAGGGCTGTGAGACGCGTCAGCCAAGTTTGAGCGGTTTGCGTGACATCACGATGACACCGCGTAAATACGGGTTTCACGGAACGTTGAAGCCGCCGTTTCGCTTGATCCAAACGCGCGCAATTGCGGAATTGGAGCAGGCCACCTCGGAGATGGCGGCATCGCTTGCCCCCGCGATCTGCGATTGTTTGCAGCTGACGACGATGGGTCGGTTTCTGGCGTTGACGCCGCAGGGCGGAGCAGAGGCCGTACAGCAGGTTGCGCAGACTTGCGTTCGTGATCTTGACGGTTTCCGCGCACCAGTCGAGGAGCAGGAGATGGCGCGTCGCCGCGCAGCAGGACTGAGTGCACGTCAGGACGCATTGCTTGTTGAGTGGGGGTACCCTTACGTGATGGAAGAGTTCAGGTTTCACTTGACCCTGTCGGGGCGTTTGCCCGACGCTGCGATCCCAACTTGGACCGAGAATGTACGCCGGTTTCTGCCCGATTTGCCCACGCCCTTTGTCCTTGACCAGATCGCTTTGTGCGGTGAGCGGGAAGATGGCCGGTTCGAGGTGATCCATCGCTACAAACTCACCGGCTGAAGCAGTGCCGCCCCTCGGGCGATGGTCTGAGACAGCGGACCATCATTTGCGAGGTTGATCACCTTGAGCCCAGCCGGCAAGGGCTTGTCAGCCTGGGCAAGGCGTTTGCTGATCTCTTTTTCCGTCTCACGGGCCCGCGCGGCGAGACGGTGCGCAAGTGTTTCCGGTTTCGCGGTGATGTTGAGAACTACGAGGCGCGGGAAAATCTCGGCCGCTTGGGGCAGAGCCTTGCGGGAGAAATTGACAAGGCAATCGGTGCCCTTGCCAAGTTGGTATCTGATGGTGATCGGAATGCCGTAATGCAGCCCATGCGCGCCCCAATACACCGCAAAAGCCTCATCTTCGATCATGGCTTCAAATTGTGACACAGAGACCGCATCGTAATCCTCGCCACCCAAGTCGGGCGCACGTGTGATGACGCGGCGCACCAGATGCAAATCGGGTATTGCGCCGTGTAGGCCCGCCATCACGCTGTCCTTGCCAACACCCGATGGGCCGACAACCGCGATGAGGCGTCCCCTAGATTTTGAGGCAAGCGTCATGCAGCAATTCCGGGGGTAAAGCTTCCGACATCAATTTCACGATCACAGACGCGGGTACGGGCTGCCTCATCATGGAAAATACCGATAATGGCCGCGCCGCGCGCTTTGGCGTCCTCGATCAAGGAGAGCACCACCTCGCGGTTCGCAGCGTCTAGGCTCGCGGTGGGTTCATCAAGTAACATCGCAGGGTAGCTGTGGGCAAAACCACGTGCAATATTGACTCGCTGTTGCTCGCCGCCCGAGAAGGTCGTGGGAGACAATGACCAGAGCCTTTCGGGGATGTTTAATTGGGTCAGAAGCGCCGTTGCGCGGTCCTGCGCTTCGTCTGCCGGTACTCCTAAAGCGCGCAGAGGCTCAGCAACCACATCGAGCGTTGGCACGCGCGGCACCACACGCAGAAACTGGCTAACATAGCCTAGCACATCACGGCGCAATTTGATGATGTCGCGCGGCTCAGACCTCACGATGTCCAAACCGCCAATGCGAATTTCACCTGCCTGCGTCAGGTAATTGCCGTAGATCATCCGCATCAGCGTGGATTTACCAGCACCAGAGGCCCCAGTGAGCGCCACGCATTCACCGGGGGCAACCGCGAAGGACACATCGCTGATCACTTCGATCACGGCACTCCCCTGATTGTGTAGGGTAAAGGTTTTGGAAACGTTTTTGAGTTCAATCATCGCTCACACCTGTAAAACGGAACTGACAAGAAGCTGGCTATAGGCGTGCTGCGGATCGTCCAGTACCTGATCTGTCAGGCCCGCCTCGACCACGCGGCCTGATTTCATCACCATCAGGCGGTCCGCCAGCAGGCGAACAACAGCTAGGTCATGGGTGACGATGATCGCTGACAACCCCATGTCGCGCACGAGTCCGCGCAGCAGATCCAGCAGTCGCGCTTGAACCGACACATCAAGACCGCCTGTGGGTTCATCCATGAACACGAGACGCGGGCCCGTGACGAGGTTGCGGGCGATCTGCAAGCGTTGCTGCATCCCGCCCGAGAATGTTGTGGGTCGATCATCTACACGGGACGCATCAATCTCGACCCGCCCCAGCCAGTCCGTGGCCTTGTCGCGGATATCGCCGTAGTGACGCTCTCCCACAGCCATCAACCGCTCGCCTACATTGCCGCCGGCGCTGACGCCCATGCGAAGCCCGTCACGGGCGTGTTGGTGGACAAAGGCCCAATCGGTACGACCGAGCATCCGCCGCTCCGGCTCTGACATGGTAATTGTGTCGCGGGGGCCGTCGGTGCGGGTGTCGAACACCACCTGTCCCGCATCGGGGGTCAGATGCCCTGCCATGCAATTGAGCAAGGTGGATTTACCTGACCCGCTTTCGCCAACGATCCCCATAACCTCACCGGGATACAAGTCGAATGACACATCGGCGCAACCGATATGCGCACCATATCGCTTGGTGATTCCTTGAACGGAAAGCAAAGGTGTCATGCTGCGTCCTTTCCTTTATGGCCCGCTGACTGGCGCGCTTCGCAATAGTCGGTGTCAGAGCAGACAAACATCCGCCCACCGGCGTCATCGATGATCAACTCATCCAGATAGCTGTCTGTCGCACCGCACATCCCGCAGGGGTGATCAGCCTTGGACGCCTCAAACGGATGATCCTCAAAGTCGAGGCTGACCACTTGGGTATAAGGGGGCAGCGCGTAAATTCGTTGTTCGCGCCCCGCGCCAAAAAGCTGGATTGCGGCCATATCGCCCAGTTTGGGGTTGTCGAATTTGGGGATCGGCGAGGGATCCATCACATAGCGTCCTTCGACCTTGACCGGATAGGCGTAAGAGGTGGCGATATGACCGTGGCGGCTGATATCTTCGTAAAGTTTCACATGCATCAGTCCGTATTCTTCAAGGCTGTGCATCTTACGTGTCTCGCTTTCACGGGGTTCAAGAAAACGCAGCGGTTCGGGGATCGGCACCTGATAGACAAGGATCTGACCCTCGTGCAGCGGCTCTTCAGGGATGCGGTGCCGGGTCTGGATCACAGTGGCATCACTTGTCGCAGTGGTCGTCGCAACTCCAGCAGTGCGTTGAAAGAAAGTCCGTATTGAAACCGCGTTTGTGGTGTCATCGGCCCCTTGGTCGATCACCTTGAACGTGTCCTTGGGCGTCAGCACCGCAGCCGACACCTGCACGCCGCCTGTTCCCCAGCCATAGGGCATTGGCATCTCGCGAGAGGCGAAAGGGACCTGATAGCCGGGAATGGCAAGCCCCTTAAGGATTGCACGGCGGATCATGCGCTTGGTTTGTTCGTCCAAATAGGCGAAGTTGTACTCGGTCATTCCGCTGCCTCCTGCACCTGTTGCGCACCCGCTTCGCGACGGAGCTTGCGCACCAGTTCCAATTCAGACTGAAAATCGACGTAATGGGGCAGTTTGATATGTTCTAGGAACCCCGTCGCCTGAATGTTGTCGGCGTGATACAAAACGAATTCTGCGTCCTGTGCGGGTGCACCAACGTTATCCTCGCCCAATTCTTCCCAGCGTAGCGCGCGATCGACCAAGGCCATAGAGATCGCCTTGCGCTCGGTCTGGCCAAAGACCAGCCCGTACCCGCGGGTAAACTGTGGCGGCTCGGTTTTCGAGCCGGTGAATTGGTTGACGGTTTCGCATTCGGTCAGGATCACTTCTCCGATCTCAACGGCAAATCCCAGTTCGGGGATGTCCATCTCAACCGGAACTGACCCGATCCGCAGCTCGCCCACAAAGGCATGGTTGCGCCCGTAGCCGCGCTGCGTGGAGTAGGCGAGGCCAAGGGTAAAACCTTCGTCCGCTCGGGTCAGCGCTTGCAGGCGCAGGGCGCGGTCGGCGGGCATTTCCAATGGTTCGCGGGTCAGGTCGGGGGGCGGCGTATCGTCATGGGGGGCCTCTTCGATCAGCCCTTCGCGGTTCAGGAATCCGGTGACATGCGGGACATTGCCTGTCTCGGCGTCACGAGATGGAGCCTTGGGCACCTCGCCATCAGCGGCCAGTTTGAAATCAAGCAAACGGTGCGTGTAGTCAAATGTTGGGCCCAGGACCTGCCCGCCGGGCAAGTCCTTGAACGTGGCCGAGATGCGTCGATCGCAGGCCATAATGCCGGTATCGACAGGCTCGGACGCACCAAAGCGCGGCAGAGTGGTGCGATAGGCGCGAATGAGGAAGATCGCTTCGATCAGATCGCCACGCGCCTGCTTGATTGCAAGTGCCGCAAGGTCCGGATCATAAAGCGACCCTTCGGCCATGACGCGATTGACGGCAAGACTTAGTTGCTCGCGGATTTGCGCAATGCTGAGCTCCGCGATATCCGTGTTACCGCGGCGTTCTTCGGCGAGCCAGGCATGGGCATTCTCGATTGCCCGCTCTCCGCCTTTGACTGCTACATACATGTCAGGATGCTCCTACTTGCGCTATCGCTTCGCTACTTGAGCGCGAGACTTCGGTTGACCGGGGCAAAGCCGCGAGGCGTTCGCCACAAGTGAAAATGAAATCCAGCCCCAACGGGAACAGGGTTCGGTTGGCCTGAAACGCTTCCACTTCCGGCAAGGAAAGCGTAGCCTGGTCCTTGATACCGGGACCCGTCAATGTTGCACTTGAGGCGGCAAGCTCGGAACATTCGACGATGAGCGTAGCCGAGCGGTCAGGATACTCGGACGTGCCGATCGGGTAGACCGCGAGCGGCGCGAGCGCGTCCCACTTGCCAACCGCAAACATACAATGCGCGGGGCCAACAAAAGGGGCACCTGTGTGAAAGGCCAGCCACGCCCGCGCCGCATCGCAGTCCATATCGCCAGCCAGATAAATCGGTGTTTCCGTATCGCAGAGCGTCAGCAGAACGGCACCCATCGCGGGCGACAGCGGGGCAGGGGGTGCTGCCCCTTCGATATCCTGAATGGTGCCCGGACGCGCCATGGCCTCCATCACACTGCGAAAGGCGTGGGCTGACCCGACGGCTGGATCGGCAAAGCCGCCGGACAGGGTGTTTGCCTGCATCAGTCTTCTCCTCGGGTCATGGTAAAGAAATCAACCTTTGTCGCGGCTGCCTTGGCCGCGCGGGCGGCTTTCATGGTGGCCATCCCTGCCTCCAGAGGCTCAAGGACCGTCTCGCGCAGCCTGCTTGCCATTGCGGTCTGCATAAGCGCATCGACGAGAGCGGCGACCTCGGCATCTGCTTTGCTACGCCCTTGAATATAGCTGTGCCCGACTTCGCCGGTTTCCAACGTCAAAGCGCAGCGGGTTATAGTCATCTCGCCCAGATTGAAGGGTGCGCCGGTGGCACCAGCGCGTGCGCGGACCATCGTGCTGCCAATCTCTGGTGCACGTAGCCACGTAAAAGCAGGGCGCGATATTTCAGCATCCAACAGTGCGGCCACACGGCCTTCGGGCGCTTTAGCCAGCAGACCCATCCACGCCTTACGGGGATTATTTTCGCTCACAGTGTCTTTCATCTCGACAACTTGTCTCTTTCCTATACAACTATACATATCTTATCATATTGATGTCCTCATGACAGAAGAGTTTTGTGAAATTTGCGTGACAGTTCTGACAAAACCCCGATCTGGAAGGCCATCGCCAATGCATTGCGCAGTGACTTGGCTGAAGGACGTTATGCGCCGGGGGACAAGTTGCCGACCGAGGCTGCGCTGGCAGACCGCTTTGGCGTGAACCGCCACACGGTGCGCCACGGGATTTCGGTATTGGTTGAGGAAGGGCTGGTGCGCACCCGTCGCGGTGCAGGGGCCTTTGTCGCGGCCACGCCGACCGACTATCCTATTGGCAATCGGGTACGGTTCCACGAAAACCTGATCGCCGCAGGCCGCAGACCCGAAAAGCGCATGCTCGCGTTGGACGAGCGCGCTGCGACGATTGGCGAGGCTCAGGCCTTGCAGATCGAGGCGGGCAGTCCGGTCTGTGCCTATCATGGGCTTTCATTGGCAGATGGTCAGCCAATTGCCGTATTTGAAAGCCTGTTCCCGATCCTGAGGCTCCCAGGAATTACCGCGGCATTGACAGAAACAAGTAGCGTCACCCGAGCGCTGAATATTGCCGGTATCGACGACTATACGCGTGCCTCAACCCGCCTGACGGCAGTTCGCGCTACCGCAACACATGCGCTGCTTTTGAATGTTGGCGAAGGCGATCCTTTGCTGAGATCGTCAAGTGTCAATACATGTGCGATCGGTAAGCCAGTAGAATACGGTCGCACCTGGTTTGCAGGGGACCGGGTCACACTGACGCTAGAAGACCAATAAGTGATCGAAAAGCCCCTGCCTGAAAGGGCAGGGGCCAACAGGGCCGCGTGATACATAAGGAGGGAGGACGACTGTATCAGGAAAAGGCAATCAGCCTATTCAAGCCCCATGCAGTTTGCGTAGTAGGTTACCGTTGCAGGCCAATCAGAGAATATACCGACAACGCCTACATCCTGCGCCAAGGCGTCGATGTATTCGTACATGACACCATCGCTGTCTGTCAGATCCGAGATTGACTGGTAGTACCATCCGCCACCGTCCTTGAGTGGGCCAGACCGCTCGATCGTCCATGTGATGATCTCAAGCCCTGCTGCTTTGGCTTGCACGGCCAGCTCTGACGGGACGATTTCCCCGCCGGCAGATGTGGCCACCAACATCCATGTCGGAGGTGCGATATAGTTCACACCCATCGACTTCAGCTCTTCCATGGTGTTGGGCCACGTGCCCGCATCCATCGGGGAATAGCCTTCGGTGTCGTACTCATCCATCAGATAAACAGCCTGAACGCCAAATTCCGGCTCCGCTTCGATCCAATACAGCACGTCTTCCAGATTGAAGGACTGTAGCCAGACATCAGACGGAGAAATATCTGCTGCCTTATATTCATCGACCAGTTTTTGCGCATAGTCGGCTTGGGTAAACCCGTTGAACGGCATTTCGACGGAAGGTGCTTTAAGCTCTGGCGTAAACTTCGCACCGAGAGACTGGAAAAGTGTGATCGACTCGGCATGGGTCATTAGCGTTGCGGGCTCTGCTGAATAGAGATCCGTGCGCCAATCTGCTGTTCCTTGCAAATAAGCTTCTGGCGTCGTCGCAGCTGCGTCAGCCGCATCCATTTTCGGGGTCAGTGTCCGGAACTCGGCCAACGTTATCTCGGACGTGCGGCATTCTGCTGAGGCCGAGGTATCACCGTTGGCAGGTGTAAAGGGTTGCACGCAAGTATCCGCCAAGGGGCTTGTTAGAATGTTCGTGGTGGTGTGCAAATCATTTTGCGCATGACGACACACCAATTCCAGGTCTTCCGTAAAGGTTACGTCACATTCCAGTATGCCAGCGCCCATCCGTGCAGCGGCAACATTGGATTCGACCGTATGTTCGGGAAATTGCAAAGGCGCGCCACGGTGCCCGATTGAGAACAACGAAGTTTGCCCTTCTTGACCCATGCATTGGCTGAGCCTGTCTTTGAGGCTCCCCTCCTTCATCTGATCAATAAGGTAGTAGGGGCGCGGACCATATTCCACGTTTTCAACGGTTTGCGCCGCGGCGGGCAGAACCGCACAGCAAGTCAAAATAAAAACAGCAGTATTTCGCATTTTCTTCTCCATAATCACGCTTTGGCGATCTACTGGGACGAACGTGACAGGGCCGTAATAGTTCTGTGAAAGAATTATTATTTCATCTGCCGGAATTCGCAGGCCTGATCCCTCACAACCCGCCGGTAAGCCCGTCTGCGGCAGTTTGCCGGTTAAGATCCAACCGCAGTTTTACAAAACCTTCACTTTTGAAATGATCATACTTCATATATTCATGAAATATGGAAATAGTGATTCCCAACCGCCTTTCGACACTTGGCCATCCCCAACGGCTGGCGCTGTTTCGGCTGCTGATGCGACGCTATCCCGATTGCGTTCCGGCGACAGAATTGGCGCAGGCGCTTGGGCTAAAGCCGAATACTCTGTCGACCTATGTGAACGCGCTGATGCAAGCCGGTTTGATCAGCCAAGAGCGTATTGGCACGTCCTTGCGCTATGCAATCGACATGGATGCCGCCCGCGAGACCGTCGATTACCTTCTTCACGACTGTTGCAGGGGGAGGCCTGAGATTTGCGCCCCAAATGCCTATTCCGCCATTCACGGAGACATACAAATGGCCGACCGAAAATTCAACGTCCTGTTCATTTGCACAGGCAACTCTGCACGGTCCATCTTTGCCGAGTCCATCTTGCGCGACCTCGCCGGTGATCGTTTTATTGCTTACTCGGCAGGCACCAAGCCTCGCTCGGAACTGAATTCGTTTGCACTCGAGGTGCTGGAACAGAAGGGGCATGATGTATCAGTCCTTCGTTCCAAGAACATTTCTGAGTTCCAAGGGGCGGATGCCCCAAATTTCGATTTCGTCTTCACCGTCTGCAATCAGGCGGCCAATGAAGAATGCCCCTCGTGGTCCGGTCAGCCCATCAGCGGGCATTGGGGGCTACCTGATCCGGTGAAGGTTGATGGTTCTGATGCAGAAAAGAGTCTCGCCTTCCACCAGACATACGGCGCGCTACGGAACCGCATGATTGCTTTTTCAGCTTTGCCCTTTGGGTCGTTGGACCGCTTGTCCTTGCAAAATGCTGCCGACGCGATTGGCCAACTTACTGAAAAAGGATCACAGATATGACTGTTTACGCACTCAACGGCCTGGGCCGGATCGGCAAATTGGCCTTGAAGCCGCTGCTGGAACGGGGGGTAAAAATAGCATGGATCAATGACGCGGTGGGTGATCCCGAGATGCATGCCCATCTGTTTGAGTTCGACACAGTCCACGGCCGCTGGAAGGCCAGTTTCGCCCATGATGAGGATAGCGTAACAATTGACGGACAGCGTCTGCCGTTCATTGGCACCCGCGACATCGCCGCGCTGCCGCTGGAGGGTGTCGATGTGGTGATCGACTGCACTGGTGTCTTCAAGACAGAGGCAAAGCTCGCCCCCTACTTTAACGCTGGCGTAAAGAAGGTGGTTATATCTGCGCCGGTCAAGGACGGTAACGCCGTGAATATTGTATACGGGGTGAATCACGACATCTACGAACCGGACCGCCATCGCATTGTGACCGCAGCAAGTTGCACGACCAATTGCCTTGCGCCAGTTGTAAAGGTCATTCACGAAAACCTTCGCATTAGGCATGGCTCCATCACGACCATCCATAACGTCACCAACACACAAACCATTGTGGACCGTCCGGCGAAAGATCTGCGCCGCGCGCGGTCGGCGCTGAACTCGCTCATCCCGACAACAACTGGCAGTGCGACCGCCATCACGTTAATCTATCCGGAACTGACGGGTCGCCTGAACGGTCATGCCGTTCGTGTGCCACTACTTAACGCGTCGCTGACCGATTGCGTCTTCGAGGTCGAGCGGGAGACCACTGCTGAAGAGGTCAATGCCCTGTTCAAGGCCGCAGCCGAGGGGCCGTTGAACGGCATCTTGGGCTATGAAGAACGCCCGCTCGTTTCCACTGATTACACCAATGATGAAAGATCGAGCATTATCGATGCGCCTTCTACCATGGTGATCAATGGCACGCAGGTGAAGGTCTACGCGTGGTATGACAACGAGATGGGCTATGCGCACCGGCTGGTGGATGTGGCCTGCTTAGTCGGGGACAGTCTGTGACCGAAAGCGCCACGCGCCCCGAAGGCCTTTCGGCCTATATCGCGGTCACGGCGGCCTACTGGGCGTTCATGCTGACAGACGGTGCATTGCGTATGCTGGTGCTGTTGCACTTTCATACGCTGGGCTTCTCTCCGGTACAGCTGGCCTATCTGTTTGTCCTGTATGAAATCGCGGGCGTCATCACCAATTTGTGCGCAGGCTGGATTGCCGCGCGGTTCGGCCTGACGTCGACGCTTTATGCAGGGCTAGGGTTGCAAGTGCTGGCGCTTCTGGCCTTGGCGCAGCTTGATCCGGGTTGGGCGATTGGCACATCGGTCGCCTTTGTCATGCTTGTGCAGGGTGCAAGCGGCGTGGCCAAGGACCTTGCCAAGATGTCGTCCAAATCCTCCGTCAAATTGCTTGCACCATCTCAGGACGGTGCTCTCTTTCGCTGGGTGGCCATTCTGACAGGGTCCAAGAACATGGTGAAGGGCGCAGGGTTTCTGCTAGGCGCGGTTTTGCTGGCAACGCTTGGATTCGCCTGGGCGGTATTGGGCATGGCCGCGATCCTTGCCACAATTCTGCTGGCCGTTTTGATTGCCATGCCGCCGGGGCTGCCTAAGGGACGCAAGGACACGAAATTTTCAGAGGTGTTTTCAAAATCTCCTAACGTGAACAGGCTTAGTGCGGCACGGGTGTTCTTGTTCGGGGCGCGGGACGTCTGGTTCGTTGTCGGCATTCCGATCTATTTCTACGCTGTGCTGTCGGATGGCACAACCGAAGGCAA
>Ga0209405_1001669_pt1 | contig 15705 bp, 7 predicted proteins | sample COGITO_mtgs_1105_6_FD_184803 | JGI IMG/M metagenome (GOLD analysis project Ga0209405, IMG submission 184803) | Pelagic marine microbial communities from North Sea - COGITO_mtgs_110516 (SPAdes) (version 2) | ecosystem: Environmental > Aquatic > Marine > Epipelagic ...
GCTTGAAGAATATCTCATAGCGAGTGGTTATAACTATGACGGCACCACCACAGGCAACAAAATAGCCAAAGCGATGGCCTCCAACACTGGATGGAATAGTTCAACAAATACAGGAGCAATAGGCAACAACCAAAGCTTAAACAACGACAGCGGTTTTAATGCCTTCCCTGGGGGTTACCGTTCCGTCATCGATGGTTCGTTCAACACTGAGGGTAACAATGTAATCTTTTGGAGTTCCACTGAGAGCGATACATATCTCGCATGGTCCCGCTTTCTGAACCTCAATTTCAATAACCTCACCAAATCCAACACCTTCGTTAAAGAAGGCTATTCAGTGCGTTTTGTTAGGGATTAAAAATCTTGACTCTTTACTCTTTAAGGGGCTGCTAAAAGCAGCCCCGTCTTTTACAATGAGTGCCGTAAGGCGCTTAAAAATCAAACTCAATTTTGGGTTTGATTTTTTCTAAGAAGTTAAAAAAAGTTGTTTAAAAAATCCAGTGTTTGTTTCGAAAACAGCTCAATTGGGTGTACAGATGAAAAGCCGAAACTTTAGTTTCGGCTTTTTTATTTTTAAATGAATGTGCTTTGGGCTATTTTAAATAAATTAGGTAAATTTCATTAATTATCTAATTTTTATCTTTGAATGATAAGCCAATAAGGAATAACTTTATAAACACGATTTCTCTTGACTCAGGAATTAAACAGCCTGTTACATTTTAGGGCTTTTAAATGTCAAAAACAAGCGCCATTTCCTATAACATTCAGAAGATGTAAGGGTCTTCAATGCCGTTAGTGTTTCAACTAAAAGCGATAGAAATTGCAGAATTCGTTTCGAGAATAATTTAATAGGATTAAACTTAGGTATTTCATGATACATATAAAAAAACCCACTCTGTAAGAGTGGGTTTTTTTGTTTTTAAGAATAATACTTTAACAGGGTTTTAATCCTTATTTTTTAATCACCCTTTTCATTGTTGTGTTATTAATCTTTAGCATGTAAATGCCTGTTTTCAAGTCGCTAGCGTCAATATTGACTTTCATCTCATTAGCCGTTTGTTCTAACACTTTTTGTCCTAAAAGATTAAAAAGTTTTACAGAGTTGATAATGCTTGAAGACTCAATCGTCCATTTAGAAGCTGTTGGATTTGGATAAACACTCACCTTATTTAACTCCGAAGAACCAAGTCCTAATGTGTCTACTACATTTACCGTACGCGTTACTTCAGCAGCAGCATTACCAGCAGCATCATTTACGTTATAGGTTACTGTATACTGACCAACAATAGCAGTATTTACTGTATTTACAACACTAATAGAAGTTGTAATATCTCCATCATAATTATCTGTTGCGGTTGCACCAGCATCTGTATATATTGCATCAACTTCGATTGTTACAACAGCATCACCTTCTAGAGTAATGACCGGAACAGTAGTGTCTACTACATTAACCGTTCTTGTAACTGGTACTGCAGCATTACCAGCAGCATCACTTACGTTATATGTTACTGTATACTGACCAACAATAGCAGTATTTACTGTATTTACAACACTAATAGAAGTTGTGATATTTCCGTCGTAATTATCTAAAGCGCTTGCACCAGCATCAGCATATGTTGCATCAACTTCGATTGTTACAGCAGCATCACCTGTTAGTGTTATGACAGGAACAGTAGTATCTACGACATTAACTGTTCTTGTAACTTGCACTGCGTTATTACCAGCAGCATCACTTACGTTATAGGTAATTGTATACTCGCCAACAACAGCTGTATTTACTGGATTTACAACACTAATAGAATTTGTGATATTTCCGTCGTAATTATCTAAAGCGCTTGCACCAGCATCAGCATATGTTGCATCAACTTCGATTGTTACAGCAGCATCACCTGTTAGTGTTATGACAGGAACGGTAGTATCTACGACATTAACTGTTCTTATAACTTGCACTGCGTTATTACCAGCAGCATCACTTACGTTATAGGTAATTGTATACTCGCCAACAACAGCTGTATTTACTGGATTTACAACACTAATAGAATTTGTGATATTTCCGTCGTAATTATCTAAAGCGCTTGCACCAGCATCAGCATATGTTGCATCAACTTCGATTGTTACAGCAGCATCACCTGTTAGTGTTATGACAGGAACAGTAGTATCAGCTGGAGTATAAATATCAGGATTAAAGTAAGGAAATCCGTTATTGATTATTCCATTTTCATCAATCATCCATACATCGTCGGTTCCATTGGTGTTTTCGTCTATAAAATCCCAACCTGAAGCTATATAAGTAGAAACTGTTTTCATTTCAGTTTCAGATTTTGAGGTTTCACCAGATTCTACACAATTGTTACACCAGTTTGATCCTGTATAGGTATGAGTATCTAGGTAAAATGAATTTTTTATTGCAGCATTTCCACCTGAATAATATGAAATAGGTGTTATTGGAGTACCACCTCCTATAGAATAACAGTTTTCAATTAAATCGTTACCATAATTATTTCCTGTGATGGTTCCCAAAGGATATGAACTTCCAAATCGGGTCATGTAAACATTAGAATAACAATTCTTGACTGATCCACCTCGCATATTACCAACCAATGCACCTGTTTGTCGTCCATCACTTTCTAGTAACCCTGTCGCATAACTTGTTAAAAGATAACTATCGCCTTTCAACTCACCTGCTATAACTCCAACTAGCTGATAACCCGTAATATCAGCATCAACAATAGAGACATTTTTGATAACAGAACCGTTATCTACTAAACCAAATACTCCAGCAGTATGGCCATCACTATTTGAATTAGGTCTGTCCATAAAAAGATTAGAAATTTTATAACCAGCTCCATTGTATACACTGGCATTAAAAGCTATTGGACTAAAGCCAAGACCAGAATTAAGAGTTGAACTTGTTGATGCATCTATATCTGCTGTCTGTAGAAAGTGTTGACTAGATCCGCCATTTTCAGAAAGCCATAGTAAATTAGATATACTCGAAATCAAGTAAGGGTCTTCTTCAGAACCTGAACCTAAGGGCAATTCAGAAGCTAATTCCAAGAAAATACTTGTACCAGACGTAGGAACTGAAGTCACAACATTACCAGATAAATCTGTTCCTGTTGATAAAGAAAATGTTATATCTCCAGAAGCTGTATTGTCTGGTGCATCCCATTCATAGGTGTATTTAGTATCTGAAACCTTAGTCATGTTCTGAGCTGAGAATGCATTAGACCCAATTTGTACAACTGGTGAATCATTTAAAGGCTCGCTAAAATCGGCAGTAATTAATAAAACTTCAGTCACTGATACAGAACTCACCACATCTAACCCTACCTTAAAAGTCAAAGCTGCTGATGGTGCTGTATAATCTGCTTCATAAACGAAGAAGCTGGCTCCCCCATCTCTGTTATTGGGGTTAGATCCATATACATATATTTGTGATTTACCTTCCCCAACGTTAGTAATAGTTAAATCTGCTGTAGTTTCATTTCCTGTCGTTGATGAATTACTTATCGATACTGTTGATACAGTTTCATTAGATGAAGTAGCTGAAAAAACAGTATTTCCTCCACTATTGTTTATTGAAGAAATATTAACAACTACAGGAGTATTAGAATTTACTAAAATATCATCTATAGGATTAACATCAACATAGGTTTCAGTAAAAGCAGGTGTTCCTTTTTGCATCGCTAAATAAGGGTAACCATTATTCACACTACCATCTATATCTTCAACCCATACATCGTCGGTTCCATTGGTGTTTTCGCCTGTAAAATCCCAACCTGAAGCTATATAAGTAGAAACTGTTTTCATTTCAGTTTCAGATTTTGAGGTTTCACCAGATTCTACACAATTGTTACACCAGTTTGATCCTGTATAGGTATGAGTATCTAGGTAAAATGAATTTTTTATTGCAGCATTTCCACCTGAATAATATGAAATAGGTGTTATTGGAGTACCACCTCCTATAGAATAACAGTTTTCAATTAAATCGTTACCATAATTATTTCCTGTGATGGTTCCCAAAGGATATGAACTTCCAAATCGGGTCATGTAAACATTAGAATAACAATTCTTGACTGATCCACCTCGCATATTACCAACCAATGCACCTGTTTGTCGTCCATCACTTTCTAGTAACCCTGTCGCATAACTTGTTAAAAGATAACTATCGCCTTTCAACTCACCTGCTATAACTCCAACTAGCTGATAACCCGTAATATCAGCATCAACAATAGAGACATTTTTGATAACAGAACCGTTATCTACTAAACCAAATACTCCAGCAGTATGGCCATCACTATTTGAATTAGGTCTGTCCATAAAAAGATTAGAAATTTTATAACCAGCTCCATTGTATACACTGGCATTAAAAGCTATTGGACTAAAGCCAAGACCAGAATTAAGAGTTGAACTTGTTGATGCATCTATATCTGCTGTCTGTAGAAAATGTTGACTAGATCCGCCATTGTCCGAAAGCCATAATAAATGATCAAAGTTCGCAATTTGAAACGGATCTGTTTCCGTACCAGTACCAAGCATTGGTTTGGGATTAAAGGTACACAACCCGTCAAATAATATTCCAGCATTACTTCCTTGATTGGTGCTATTTGCACCAGCATCAAAATACCCATAATTAATAACATGAACATTTTCAATAGCCATATAATCCGAACAAACAGAGGCTGTAGGGATGTCTATTAGCGTTGGATTACTGTTAGAACTTTTAACAGTTACAGGAAAATTGGATATTCCATTTGCATTCAAGTCGCTTAAAATAGTTTGTGTTTTTCCAGCAGTAAAGGTGTATGTCGATCCTTGCGCTAGGTTTAAAGTATTTATGGTATTAGACCCTGTTAGCTTTGCATCTGTGGTATAGGTGATTGTATTAAAAGTATTATCACCTTCTATTTGCCAGTAACCACCTGCATCTGACTTATCACTGGTGAAAATTAGATCATTATATATATGATCTCCCCCTTTAAAATAATTTCCACAACAATCATTGCGATATCCTGTAATTATTATCGTTGATTCTGAGGCCTCTACGACCTCTGCGCCAGTCAAATCCCAGGCTACATTCTGTCCATTAGCTAATGTCACAGTAGATGTTCCTAGTCGAATCCCTTTATCATGAGTGCTTGATGGACTTTGTAATTTTATACCCCTTGCGCCTGCAGACAAACTAATATCAAAATTCTGGGTGTTTAAAACACCTGAGGTTATTAATATTTCATAACCATCTACATTATCTGTTAGATTCCACTCGGCTCCTGGACCATCAAACCACAAGCGTCCCAAATTATGACCCGCTGTTGCAATGGAGTTACTCGCTTGTGTAGAAGTAAATGTTGTACCTAAATTAATATTGTTGCCAGACCATGACATCTCTGGAATTAGTGTCAGCGAACCAGCTATATTAATCTTCTTACTATTGACATTAAAAGTTGGTGAATTTGTTGCACCACTCCAATCCATAGATTTACACAAATCACCTGTGATATCTACAGTGACTGTCTGCCCAGCTGCATTAAAAGAGTTAGCATCAAAATATATATTATCTGTAGCATTAGGTTTACATCCATATGCAGTCCCTCCTGAAGTTTCTGACCAGTTGTTGCCATTTGTCCAATTTCCAGAGCCGCCTACCCAATATAAATTCTTATTTGTAGCTCCAGTAGTACTGATAATATTTACCCCTGTGTTATTACCTTGATCTACCACATTAGTCATATTAACAGTGGCTCCCCCGGTAATATTCAAGCCTTGAATAGTAAAATAATCTAAATTAAATGTCCCTGATGCTATAGAAATATTTGTTTGAGATGAAGTACTTGATGATTTCCACGATGTACCTGATATACAATCACCAGAACCAGTAATCGTTCCAATAGTTTGTGTTTTTCCAGCAGTAAAGGTGTATGTCGATCCTTGCGCTAGGTTTAAAGTATTTATGGTATTAGACCCTGTTAGCTTTGCATCTGTGGTATAGGTGATTGTATTAAAAGTATTATCACCTTCTATTTGCCAGTAACCACCTGCATCTGACTTATCACTGGTGAAAATTAGATCATTATATATATGATCTCCCCCTTTAAAATAATTTCCACAACAATCATTGCGATATCCTGTAATTATTATCGTTGATTCTGAGGCCTCTACGACCTCTGCGCCAGTCAAATCCCAGGCTACATTCTGTCCATTAGCTAATGTCACAGTAGATGTTCCTAGTCGAATCCCTTTATCATGAGTGCTTGATGGACTTTGTAATTTTATACCCCTTGCGCCTGCAGACAAACTAATATCAAAATTCTGGGTGTTTAAAACACCTGAGGTTATTAATATTTCATAACCATCTACATTATCTGTTAGATTCCACTCGGCTCCTGGACCATCAAACCACAAGCGTCCCAAATTATGACCCGCTGTTGCAATGGAGTTACTCGCTTGTGTAGAAGTAAATGTTGTACCTAAATTAATATTGTTGCCAGACCATGACATCTCTGGAATTAGTGTCAGCGAACCAGCTATATTAATCTTCTTACTATTGACATTAAAAGTTGGTGAATTTGTTGCACCACTCCAATCCATAGATTTACACAAATCACCTGTGATATCTACAGTGACTGTCTGCCCAGCTGCATTAAAAGAGTTAGCATCAAAATATATATTATCTGAAGATGTAGGAATTGTAACATGTAAGTCTGTCCCCCCTGAAGTTGTTGCCCAATGGGTTGTTTCGGTCCAGTTTCCTGTGCCACCAACCCAAAAATAGTCACTTTGGGCAAACCCGTTTAAAAATGCTAATGTAAAGAATAACACAATAATATTTTTCATACTTAATTTTTAGAATGGTTAGCTATTATTTTTAAAAAAACAAAAATACACGCTATTTAAAGTTTTGTTTTTAGATTTGCAATAAATCAAGTCCAAATAAAAAAGAGTTAAGTCCAAATAAAAAACATATATTAGACACACAACGTTAAACAAAACATGGGAAGCCCAATTATTAATATAGTCTTAATACTCCTTTTAGGTTTAATTATTTTTCTTTTTGTCAAACGCAATAGTGCAAATAAATTTCATTTGGATTATATTATAATTCACACCTTTTTGTTGCTGGTGTCTACTACCATTTATAAAGGGATTAAGTTTAACACTATAGATATAATCTTTTTTGACCTTATCAATATATTGCATATCGCTTCTTTTGTGTTTTTGATCTTGCATGTAGAATCTGCGATAAAAGGTTCTAAATCTAAAATCAACTGGTTTTTTCTCATCCCAATTGCTCTTTATTTTCTGATTATAATTCTAAATTATTTTGGGGTTTATCTATTGCATTACAGAACAGAAAAATTAAATTTCTTATTAGTTCAAATTGTAGACCCCATTTACTTCAGCGATAAGATGCTCATAAAATTAGTAGCGAATGCTACTTTACTTATATACCTTTTTAAATTGTGTAATGACCATATAAATTCGTCTGTTACTATTAAAAAAATTCGGTTGTATAAGATTTGGATTTACAGCTATCTGTTCCTTTTGTTTGAAACCTTGTTGTTGAATTGTAGTTATTATTTCAGTCTTTTGAATCCTGTTTTTGATAGCTCTATTCATTTGATTGTTCGGATAAATGTCATTTCGTCCCTGCTTTTTTTCCTTGCGAATCCAGTACTCTTAAATTATTTACCCCTTATAAAAAGGGTACATATTTTTGACCCAGTAATCCTTGAGGATACGTTTACGAGGGTAAAAAATCTCTTTCAGAATGAACGCCTTTATTTAAAGAATAGACTCACCATTGAGGATGTTGTGATTAGTGTAGATTCTACTAAAAAAAAGGTTCAAAAAGCAATACTTGTCAATACACAATTGAATTTTAATGACTTTGTAAACGCTTACAGAGTTGATAAAGCTATCGAGCTTATTAATAACAATTACTTGATCAAAATGAATTTAAAATCATTAGCTATTGCTTCTGGATTTAATTCACATCAAACGTTTTTTAGGGCCTTTAAAAAAGTAAAAGGATGTACACCAACAGAATACAGGAAACAGATTTTTAAATAGAAAAACTGCTATTCTAGACTGTAAGTTTGTGGAGTTGGTTTCGAAAACAGCACAATGGAGTGCGAAGATGTAACCTTTAGTTTTTATGAGTTGGAAGTTTTTTTGCTTCCTCTGTTTAGTTATTTTTCTTCATTTCTTCTGGTACTAATGGATTCATGATTTTGAACCAAAGCGGCGGGATAAAACTTAAAAGAATAGAAGCGGGATAGCCTAGAGGTAAGGTCGGGCTTTTTTCATAGCTATTGAGGAGTTGGTATTTTTTGGATGACTTAAAGTGATGATCGCTATGTCGAGTCAATTCATACAGCACAATCCTTCCGATATTAAAGTTAGAATTCCATGAGTGATGGGGCTGCACACGTTCGTATCTTCCAGAAGCTGTTTTAAAGCGTTTTAATCCATAATGCTCAATATAATTGATGCTTTCTAAAAACAAAAAAGAGACCACTCCAATAGCGATAGCAAATAGCATGACCTCCATTGAAAAGAAATAGTATACTCCAAAAACATAGATTGGTTGGATCAAATGATACCATAGCATATCATTTTTTAGAGATAAGAAGGAACGTTTCTGATGATTTAAAAGCTTCAGTTGGCATTTCCAAGCATCTAAGTATTGTTTTGTTACAGAAGTTACCCAAAACGAAAAGACAGATTGATTGTATTTTGCTGTAGCGCCGTCGTTTGGAGTCGCCACATTCATATGATGACCAAAGTTGTGTTCTATATAAAAATGCATATACAGGCAAGGCATGTATAGGCACTTTGCCGTAAACCGCTCCATATAGGATGTTCTGTGCCCTAGTTCATGTGCCACATTAATGGCATTGGTTGCCAATAAAATTCCTGAAGAAAGACCTAGCCCTATGAGTTCATAAACTTCGTATTCTTGCGTTTGAATTTTTGTAAAAACAAGACACAGAAGGCTAAAAATGAGAGGAAGATTTAAATATAACATGATATCAAAAACCTTGTTTGTTTTTTTGCTATTTTCGTCTTCTTTGGATAGATTTTCAGCGCTATTCCCTGTTATGAGGTCTAGAAACGGAAGTATCACAAACGCATAAAAAACGGAAGTATACGTTCCTAAGCCCACGGATTCAAATGAAATGAATGCCGAAAGCGGTACGGTATATGCAAAAAGATATTTTAAATCTCTCATATTTTAAAGATATAAAAAAATTAATTAGGAGCTACACTCTGATAAGTCTTCAATAGTGCTGGATTTTTCTGCCCGTTTGTGCAGAAAAGCGTCTTTTTTGTGTAATAGATACTTATCAACTAGAAGCTTCTCAAACCGAACACTTATTAGATGTATCCCATAAAAGCTCAGGAGTTTACATTGTGAACTTAAACAACAACAATCAATCCAAAACGACTAAACTCGTTATTAATTAAAAAACAGACTGTAGAGTTTTTATATTACATCAATTTCAATCTAAAAAAACCATGATGAAAGTAACTAATAATAACATTAAAGATCAAATTACCCTTAAGGAAGCCCTCTCAAAAACAGACAAATATGCAGCACTGACAGCTATAGGTACTTTCATTATATTAAACCCAAAAAAGACTCAAGTTTTTCTATTCCACCCCCGACTACTGACGATAATATTTATGATGATTAGAAAAGATAGTTAGTAACGAATAAATAAAATTATAAGAAAGTACTACGCTAAATTTAATGTAGTAATTTTTTTATGATTTTAATAGAGGAATAACAAGGTTCACAATAGTGCCGCCATCTGTTTTTATTTCAAGTTTTATAGGATTTTGATACAGATTAGAAGTTGTTTTTATAGCCTCTTTAGTAATATCCAAACCATGTGGTTTTTCAGAAAATATTTTTTTTGTATTAATGCCAACCCCATTATCCTTCACACAAATTACCAGACAGTTGTTTTCTATTTGATGACTTAGAGAAATTAGCCCTTTCGACTTTACGCCTTTAAAGGCATGATTTACACAGTTTTCTAAAAAAGGTTCTATTATACCTGGGGGTACACGCCACTCTTTCATGACGGAGTCATTAAGCGCTTCAAAAGTACAATCAAATTTATCTGAAAATCTCAAAAGTTCTAAATACATATAGTGTTTACAAATCATATATTCGGACTGATAGGAGACCAAATCTTTATTCATGTTATCAAGTGTAGACCTCAACAATGTCGCCATTTTTGTAAGTGCATTAGAAGCATTTACAACATCTTTTTTAGCTATAAAATAATTAATTACAGATAATGCGTTAAATGTAAAATGAGGCTTAAATTTTGACTTCAAAATATTAACTTTCATCTGTTCATTTTTATATTCCAAAGACTCTCTTTCTTTTATACTTTGGAAATAGAAAAATATAAAAACCGAAAATACCAGAAAAAATGCAAGTCCTATTGAAGTAATTGTTTTTTGATACTTAAGATCGTTTTTAGCTTGATTTTTTTCTAGAGAATCAGCTTTCTTTTTTGCTTCTATCTCAAAATCTGTGACCCCCTCAATAAAACTTAAATACTTTCTAAACACAATTAACTCTTCTTGATGTTGGTTTTCTATTAGGATATTTAATTTTGAATTATAGAATTTAAAAGCATTTATCTCATTACTTTGGCCTTTAATGTCAATAATTGCTTCTAAACATTCGCTTAGCCGATATAACATATCTTCACTTTCAAAGTAGTTTAATGCTTTAAAGTACATTTTAAGAGCATCTTTAAAGCGTTGCTCTAAGGCATATCGATGCCCCATGTTTAAATATAAAATATGTTCGTTTAACGCGTTTTTTTCTTTAAATTTATTTAACAATACAGGAAAAAGATGGTCAACTTCTGAGAGTTGTAAATTGTTTTTATACGCAATCAAAAGCTCAAGAGAATCGGCGCTTGTTTTGGCATACAACAACTCTTTTTTATGGTCTTTCTTGGATCGATACCAACTTGATAGTACTGAATTTTTTTCTTGTTTTGGGATGTTATAGTAGTCTAGATAATAAAAAAGACTATCGTTATGAGTTTTTTCTAAGTAATCCAAGCGATGGTTTTGGTGTTCTATAATAGCGTTCGCGCCGAGCGGAATTGTCTTTAGAATTTTAAAATAACGTTCAAAATAATACTCACTAAGCGCAATAGAACCCTTCGATGTATTGTATCGAGATAAATAGAATTTTCCCAATTTAAGGTAACAAATCAACAATAGTTTTGGGTGTTTTTTTAAGTATTCATACTCTTTAAGCATTAGATCCTCCAAAACATTTGTAATCAGAAAAATATCTACTATTTTACGTTTTTTTTCTATGAGCTTAAATGTTAGGTCTACATAAATAGAATCTTCTTTTAAGGACCAAGCTTCTTCTCTAAACGTATTTAAAAGGCTATCAGAAGGTACGCTATTTTGATGGTTTAAAGCTGTGTTTATTTTCAGAATAAACGCATCTCTTTCAGGGGTTTGCTGAGCATATGTGTGATTTGAGTAAAAACTAAGCAGCGTTATGCCAATCAATAGCCAAATAGACCTCAAAATTTTTATCAATTTACTCATACTTTAAACAATCCTTAAATTTACATAATTACTTTTTAATAGCAAACGAACTAGTACAATTTAGTCATTTACAGTAGTTTATAATAGATTTTTAGGCTATTTTACTTATTTTTGTAAAACAACCTATTTGAATTATGGTGCAAAACAATTAAACAAATTTTCATTTGAGTAATTTTTTTGTACTTTTTAACCCACTAATTTATTATGTCAAAAATCAGTACTATTCTCGTAGATGACGAAATTAAAAACAATGAGCTACTAAAAATTTATTTAGACAAATATTGCCCAACTATAGAAGTCGTAGGAATCTCAACAACAGTTGAAGACGCCATCAAAAAAATTAATGATTTACAGCCAAAGCTTATTTTTTTGGACATTGTACTGCATGATGGAACAGGTTTTGATGTCCTTGAGGGTGTCAAACACAATGATTTTTCAGTCGTTTTTATAACTGCTTTTCAAGAGTATGCAGTAACAGCTTTTAAGTTTCACGCTATTGATTTTCTTCTTAAACCAATTGATCCAAAGGACCTAATTACCACAGTAAAAACAATCGAAGACAATATTAAAAACAAACAATTTACAACTGCCCCACAACTTAAATCAGCAAAATCTTCTATTGCCGCCAAAACCTCAGATTATAATTTTATAGCAATTCCTTCTACTAAAAAAATTGATTTTATCAAGATAGATGATATCTTATATTTTGAATCAGACGGAAGATATACCATAATTCATCTTATGGATCAGACTACCTTCTTTGTATCTAAAAATATTGGAGAATATGATAAAATTGTAGCACCAAACTATTTTTTCAGAATTCATAAAAAATACTTAATTAACCTAAAGTATATTGTAAACATCAATAACTCTGATGGAAGTCACTGTGAGCTTGTTGGAAATCTTGTGTTGCCCGTGGCTAAACGAAGAAAAGAAGATTTAGTATCTTTTTTGAATATTAGGTAATTTTTTCGTTGTAAAACTATGTATTGATATTTCTGAAAATTTTGTAGTGCTATCCTTTATCGTTATTAGCTCAAATTTCAAATTTTCATTACCTTGTGCCTTTGTGTTTGATATGAAAATCATTAAGTATGTTTTAGTTTTATTGACCTCTCTGGCTGTCTCTGCACAAGAGCACCCACCTGTAATGTCCTATACACCAGATTCTTATGGGGCTCAGAACCAAAACTGGAGTATTTCTCAGACTTCTGATCAGACCATGTATTTCGCCAATAACTCAGGACTATTGGAGTTTGACGGCATGAACTGGAATCTTTATCCAGTCCCAAATAATTCTATCGTAAGATCTGTTAAGGCTATAGATAATTTGATTTATACTGGAAGCTATATGGATTTTGGTGTTTGGAAAAGGAATAAAAAAAGTGTTCTTGAGTATACTTCATTAGTGAAATCACTGGATATTAAATTATCCGAAGACGAGCAGTTTTGGGACATTATTAAATTAGATGATTGGTTAATTTTTCAATCTCTTTCCAGAATATATTTAGTTAACGAACTTACAAAAGAAACCACTTTTATAGAATCTGATCATGTTATTTCAAATATTTTTGAGGTTGATGGCGTCTTGTTTTTTAATAAAGCAAATAAAGGTGTTTATAAGATAATTAATGGGAATGTACAGCTTGTCACTAAGGACTCTAGGGTAGTGTCAAACAGTCTTGTTGGCGTAATTGAGCTAAATGACCAATTACTAATCATGACCGCTTCAAATGGATTTTACTTTTTTGAGGACAATAAATTAATTCCATGGAAAATAGATCCAAATGTTGATTTAAAGTCCTTAACAATTTACAGCACCACCAAATTAAGGGATAATAGTATAGTTATAGGAACAGTTTCTAACGGACTTTATCATTTATCAGCAGAAGGCGATCTTAAATATGACCTTAATTTTGAGAAAGGTTTAAGTAATAATACCGTTTTATCTGTATTTGAAGATTATCAAAGCAATTTGTGGTTAGGTCTTGATATAGGAATAAGTCATATAAATCTATCGTCACAATTTGTAGTTTATAATGACAAAAAAGGGGCTATTGGAACCGTCTACACTTCTGTAGTTTTTGAAAATTATTTATATCTAGGGACAAATCAAGGACTATTTTATAAACAAAGAGATGTAGACTCAGACTTTTCATTTGTTCAGGGTACAAATGGTCAGGTATGGAATCTCAAAGTTCTTGATGATCAACTTTTTTGCGGGCATGACAGAGGAACCTTTCTCATCAAAAATCGAAAACTTCAATATAGTATAGGCCAGTCTCCTGGTACTTGGGATTTTAAAACTCTAATTACGAATCCGTCTATTATTTTACAAGGAAATTACAATGGACTAAGTCTCTTAGAAAAGACGCAAGGTAAATGGCGTTTCCGTAACAAAATTAAAGGTTTCGATATTTCAAGTCGTTTTTATCATCAGATTGGAAATCAAATATTTGTAAACCATGAATTACGTGGCTTACAAGAATTGACCTTAAATGAAGATTTAACAGCAGTTACAAAAATTTCAAACATCACCCCAGTATTAAACGGTAAAGGGTCCAACTTTCTGAAATTCTCTAAAAGCTTTTTTCACACCTCATCTGAAGGAGTTTATAAATTTAACCCTGCTAATTTAGAATTTACTGAGTCCGCACTTTTTAAAGACGTTCTAAAAGAGTTCTCCATTTTGACAACTATTATGGATGTCAAAGATTCTGAAGGTCTCAAATGGTGTTTTGCGGATGATAATATCTTAATTATTAGTACTGGAAGCATTACTAAAACCCCAAAAGTAGAAGTGATCCCTGTGGCGATGGCGAATTTCAATAAGGTGGTTTCTGGATTCGAAAATTTAACAAAAATTGGGACCGATGAATATTTGCTTGGATCCGCATACGGTTATTTTATTTTTAATTCGGAGGCTCCAAAACCCAATCATCTTTATAATTTAAAAATAAACTCAATTAAGGTTAGTAAAACAAATGAAGATAAGCGTCTACTAGATGTTCAAGATGTACCAAGACTAGACCCTAATCAAAATAACATCTATATAAATTACAGTATACCTCACTACGATAATATCGTTAGTAAGAAATATTCTTACAAATTAGAAGGCTGGTCCAATGATTGGTCTGATTGGCAATCTGAATCTCAGCAAGTCTTTGAAAACTTGCCTTTTGGAAGCTATGAGTTTAAAGTTAAGGGAAAAGTAGGGAACTCAGATACGCTAAATACGGCATCCTATTCTTTTGTAATTAATCGACCTTGGTACCTTTCAAACATATTAATTACAATATATGTGATCCTTTTTATTGTGTTATGGATTGTAGTTCACAATGTTTATAAACGCTATTACAGAAAGCAACAAGAGAAATTACTTCAAAAATCTCAGGAACAACTCGCCATTAAAGAGCTTGAGACAACTCAAAAGTTGATGCAGTTAAAAAACGAAAAACTAGAACTTGATATTGATAGTAAAAACCGTGAGTTAGCAGTGTCTACAATGAGTCTTATTAAGAAGAACGAGTTTTTGAATAGTATTAAAAGTGAGCTAAAGGAAAAAGATAATAAGCAGGATATCAAAAAAGTGATTAAGATCATTGATAAAAATCTAAACAATACAGACGATTGGAAGTTGTTTGAAGAAGCCTTTAATAATGCGGACAAAGATTTCCTTAAGCTTATAAAAGAAAAACACCCCGCACTAACGCCCAACGACCTTCGTTTGTGTGCTTATTTGCGCTTAAATTTATCCTCTAAAGAAATTGCACCACTACTTAACATCTCTCCAAGAAGTGTAGAGGTGAAACGTTACCGTTTGCGTAAAAAAATGGATTTACCACACGAATCTAGCTTGACAAATTATATTTTAGAAGTATAATTAACACTACACTTATTATTTTTACCCATACAAGCACCCTACATTCATACTTTTTTGTTGTTTTGTTAATTTGTTGATTATTTATAAATCATCAAATTTTAACCTGTAGATTTAAGGATTTAGCAAAATTTCTGTTATTTTTTTATTTTGTATAACTTTTGTTGAGGTTTTTTAAACAAAAACTATCATACCTTGCCCTATATTTACTGCAAACCAAAACA
>Ga0209405_1001670_pt1 | contig 15672 bp, 15 predicted proteins | sample COGITO_mtgs_1105_6_FD_184803 | JGI IMG/M metagenome (GOLD analysis project Ga0209405, IMG submission 184803) | Pelagic marine microbial communities from North Sea - COGITO_mtgs_110516 (SPAdes) (version 2) | ecosystem: Environmental > Aquatic > Marine > Epipelagic ...
AAATACAATGATTGTATCGAAAACTCAATTCAATCTAATAGCTATGCGTTTTCGTGGTATTTAGATATTGTTTGTGACAATTGGGATGTGTTAGTGCTAGATGATTACGAAGCAGTGATGCCAATTCCTTGGCGAAAAAAATATGGCATTAAATATGTGTACCAGCCATTATGGGTATTACAATTAGGAATTTTTTCTAAAGGTGATTTCACTCAATCTGATTTTATTTCAGTTGTCCAAAAAAGATTTCGATTTATTGAACTTCGACTAAATTTCAAGAATTTATTAGATACAGATAGTTTATATTTTATTGAAAAACAGTTTCAAGAATTAAAGTTAACTGTAGGATATGAAAAGATTAAAAAAGAATATAGGAGTGATCGTAAAAAAGATTTAAAAAGAGCTGAAAAATCTGAGTTAAGGATAGAATGGGGTGGAAGCCCGTCAGATCTAATCACACTCTTTCAAAATAATGTTGGAAAGAGAACACCTGAAATAAAACAACAAGATTATCAAAATTTAGAAACTTTAATTAATTTTTGCTTGATAGACGATTATGGAGAACTTTGTTTTGCATATCAGGGTAAAACGTTAGTTGCTGCTGCATTTTTCCTAAAACATCAAGAAACAGCTACTATTTTATGTTCTTCAACAGATTTTTCTAATCGAAAAAATGGAGCAAATACATTTTTGGTAGACGAAGCTATCCAACGCTATGTAAATAGATATAAAATATTCAATTTTGGAGGTTCATCAATGCAAACAATAGCCAAATATTTCTTTAGTTTTGGAGCTCAAGAAAAGAAATATCCCATGTTGGTGAAACGTCCTAAATTTCTTTAGACTGTATTATTACTTTAAATAATTTTTTCGGTAGTATTGGGAAATCAATGGATTTACTCTCTAATCCTTTTGGGTAATAAATAGCACATAATGAGTTAGAAACATGATATAAGTTTGCTTGTTTCTCTTTTGATAAACCATCTAAAATTCCAGCCAACACATCGTAACGAGTTTTTTCTGGATTTGCTGCATAATCATGCCAGACAACAATAGAATCTTTGTGAACTAAATGAGAAAATACTTTTTCTGTATCATTTTTTACAAATTCGTATTTGTGATTTCCATCTATAAAAATAAGATCAAACTTTTTACCCAATGCACTGAAATCATAATTTAATGTATTTCCAAAAAGATGGGTGACATTATCTCTTTCTTTGGATAAAATTCCGTGAAGGTCTGCATATTTTTCAGGAAGTCCCTCGGCCAAAATATCATCTTTAGATAAATTGAGGGTAAAGCATTCTTTAGCCGTTTCAGAAACATTGATAACGCTTTCACCTCGCCATGTACCAATTTCAAAATAAGAGCAATTAGATATTTTTTTGGACAATGATTTTAATAAGGCAATATCTGTAGGTAATGATCCTCCACCTAAAAATGTATAATGATTTAATTCTGAAGAGTTTTCAATCAATTGTGAAATATCTGCTGTTGGTAATTGTAACAGGTTATTATGATGTTTTTTCAAGTATTTTTTCCAATGAAATTCACTATCCATAATCAGATTGATTAAGCGTGGTTTTTTAAATAATAAACCAAGACCTTTTATGAGTTTTTGAATCTTATTCATAACGATTTTTTCTGAAGAAATAAAGGAAGCTTAACCATGAAAGAATCCCGGTAAACCACATTAAAATTGCTGAAGTAATTGCAGCTCCTTTAATACCATATAAAGGAATTAAATAATAATTACTTATAATATTGATTACAATAGCAATAGATATGATATAATAATTGAGCTCTATTTTTCCAATAGAAGATAATAGGTTTCCAAACAATCCTCTAAAGATGTAGATTCCAACAATACCCATTATTAAAATCAAGAAACTATCGGCATAATCCATATACTCTACTCCAAAAATGTAAAGAATTTGTTCAGCAAAGAAGTAGCTAAAAAGTAAGAGTAAAATACTTACAACTCCAAAAAACAACATGTAATTCTTAATATATCTATTGATATAATCTTTCTGATGAATTTTTTCGGTAAAAGTTACAAAATCTGTGGTAATAAATACTCTTGGTAAAAATAGAAGGCTAAAAGGTATGATAGAAATATAACGATAGTTAGTTACCGCAATAGGGTCATCTATTAAATAACCAATCAAAATAATATCAATAAGTATAAGTAGTTGGGTAACTACACTAGATAATCCACCAAAAAAACCATATTTCCAGAAAGAAAGATTTGTGATTTTGAGGTTATTTTTTATATGAAGTTTTATGTTTAATTTTTTGATAAAAAACAATGCCGTAAGTACTGGTGAAACAATCAAAGCAATAATATAACCCATACCCTGAAATAGGTAGCTCAAACCGAAAATCAAACCAGTAAGAATTATATTATACCAAAATTCTGTGATAGCATACAAACGATTTTTGTGTTGTAACCTAAATTGTATTTTGATAATTTCAAGAATAAAAACAGTTAAAATGCTCAGTGATAAAATTGAAAAATACCCATATGTTTTATCAAACTGAAAAGGGATAAAATATCCGATTCCAACTAAAACTAAAATGATTACGATGGATGCAACAATACCTTTCTTAAGTACATAACTAAAAAGTTGTTGTTTTTCATCTTCAGAGTTTAATAAAGCTCCATATCTAATTAGACTTTGATGCAATCCAAAACCACCAATTGGGATAATAAACTGAACAATACCATATGCAAATAGGATAACACCTAATTCTTTGGCTTCTATTAATTGAAGGGCAATCCAAGAACCTAAAAATGAAAGGACTCTAGCAGCCATTGTGGAAAAAAGAACATAGCTCCCAGATCTATTTATAAAACCATTAATATATTCTTTAATTTGTGTCAAATTTTATTTTTTTATGGCTTTAATGTAAAGTTTAGAAAAGGAATCACAAATTATTTCTGAACTAAAATTATCATTTGCATATTGGTGCATTTTTATACCTCTTGAAAAAGGGTTATTGAATATTTCTATTAGTTTTTGAAAAAGTTGATCTTCATTATTTGGTTCAATCAAAAATCCAAAATTCTTCGGAAAAAATTCCTGAATACCTCCAACATTTGTTGAAATTACTGGAATTCCACAGGCAAAAGCCTCTAGAATAACGCAGGGTAAATTCTCATAATTACTAAAAAGCACAAATACATCTGATTGAATTAATTGTTTCGGAATTTGTTCGTGACTTAATTGATCTATGAAATGAATTGTATTTTTTTTGAAGTTTAACTCATTTAGTAGTGCACTAAATTGATCTTTTTTTCCTCCAATAAATTTCCATTGAAAAGCATCAATACTGTTTTCAAGTTGCTTGGCCACACGCAACATTCCTGATATGTTTTTATGCTTGTCTAGTAAACTTGAGATGTGAGTAATTGTAAATTTTTTAGTTGTTTTTTTTGAGGGTTTAAAAAGATGTGTGTTTACAACGTTAGGAATTATTTTATAGCTCCCTTTTAATCCACATTTTAGCATCGATTTTTTTAAATCTTTACTTACTGGGCAAACCGAACTTGCATTTTTTGTTATTTTTTTTGATAAAACTCGTTCTAGCCAGGGCAATGATTTCCTTTCTCTCAAATGATATCCTGTCCAGTGTTCTGATATGATATAAGGGATGTATTTAAACTTTTTTAAATGAAGGGCAAATAGACCAAAAGGATATAATTTGTTGAGATGCACTACATCGAAACTTCCTATTTTCCCTAACACCTTTTTATAGGCATTCCAAAATCTAATTAATTTTATGATTGGATTAGAACTCTGTGGTACATAGGCAATATAGGTAAATACCCCCCCTTCTTTTATCACTTCAATTTCAGTTTTAGAAATATCAGTTTTGGTAATAATATGTAATATGCTAACGTTGTGTTTTAGTTGAACACTTTGTGCATGCCTCATTATGAAGTCGCCATTTTGAGGAAGTACAGAAGATGGATACCATCCACATAAAAATAAAATATGAAGTTTTTTTTTCAAGAGTTACACCTTATCAAACAAATATATAATAAGTTAAAACATATTAACCACTAGATTATTATATTTACTAGATGAAAATACAACATGTCTTTTTTGATTTAGATCATACCCTTTGGGATTTTGAAAAAAACTCAGATTTAACATTTAAAAAAGTTTTTAAAATCAATAACTTACAAATAGATTTAAATTTATTTTTAGAAATTTACAAGCCATTAAATTTTAATTACTGGAAACTATATAGGGAAGAAAAAGTAACAAAGTCAGCATTGAGATATGGTCGTTTAAAAGAAACATTTGATGCGATTAACTTCAAAGTATCCGATGAGCTAATAAACCTAATTGCAGATCAATATATTACACATTTAGCTGATTTTAATTTTTTATTTGATGGAACATTTGAAATCTTAGATTATTTAAAAGAAAATTACAAATTACACATTATCACAAATGGTTTTGAGGAAATTCAAACCAAAAAAATGATTAACTCCAATATTTATCATTATTTTGAAAAAGTTATCACCTCAGAATCTGTTGGTGTTAAAAAGCCCAATCCAAAAGTTTTTAACTATGCATTACAGATGGTAAAAGCTAATCCTAACGAATGTATGATGATTGGGGACAATTTAGAGGCAGATATTCAAGGAGCAATTAATTGTGGAATCAAAGCCATACACTATAACTCAGAAAATTCAAATTCAATTCCAAAAAATATAACATCAATTTACAACCTGTTAGATTTAAAAGAATATCTTTAGATTTTAAATTAAGCTACAATTACCAAGTGCATGAATATATACATAAAAAGTGTTGTAACAATTTTTAGTCTTTGTTTCTTAATGTCTTGTACAGATAATCTAAATTTTGATGAAATTAATTTGAATGTAGATCCTATAATTACTGTACCTTTAATTTATTTTGATTTGGATCAAGATGATTTTTTTAACAGTTCATCGGGTACGGAAATACCAACAATTACAGATATTTCAGATTTTAGAGTTTTTGAATCATCTGACATTAGAAATGAGACAATTAAAACTGTTTTCGATTTTGAAATTGAAAATAGATTTGATAGATCTTTTGAGGTTAATGTTGTTTTTTTTGATGGTAATGACAATATCACCCAAATCATTCCTGCATTAAATATAGTTTCTGAGGATTTAGATTATGTTGCTACATATTCCATTGAAATAGCAACTTCTCCCATGTTTTTATCTTCAAGAAAAGTTAGTGTTGAGGTAAAGTTAAGTCCATCATCTTCACAAATTGACCCGAATATTTACCAAACAATAAAGTTCAGATCTACAGGGACTTTTTATTTTAGTATTTAAAATAAAAATGAAAAAATTACTCTTACTTATATTTTTAATTGCTACAGTTTCATTAAAATCTCAACAGAAAATAGCTTTTTCATTTGGGGAAACTCCACAAACTTTGATGTTAAATCCAGGCTCAGAAATAAATTATAAAAGTCATTACGGTATTCCAATAGTATCTAATTTTCAGCTCACAATAGGAAATACTGGATTTCAAATGGGTGATTTATTTTCGAATGACTCTAGAAGTTTTAATGAAAAATTTGAGAAAGTTTTAGATCAAATAAGCCCTAGTGATTATATAAATTTAAACACCAAAATTGATGTATTAAATTTTGGATATAGGTACAATAACAAAACCTATATTAGTATTGGTTTTTATGAAGAATTAGATCTGATAGCATATTTTCCAAAAGATGCTATTGAAGGGTTATATTATGGAAATGATCCTTTTTTTAATAGATCATTTTCTGTTTCCCAAGCAATTATGAAAGCAGATTTAATAGGTGTTTTGCATGCAGGGATCTCAAAAAAGGTTGATGAAAAATTAACAATTGGTGCTCGATTTAAAATTTATTCCTCAAGTTTAAATATAGAAACAAATAATAATTCTGGATCAATTACCACAACCACTAATAATATCAATATATCTCGTTTAACATTGCAAAATCTTGATGCAGGTGTTAGAACTTCAGGGATAGACAACATTGAAGAAGATGTATTATCTAATACTTTTTTGGGGGGTAATCTTGGTATGGGTTTTGATGTTGGAATTACCTATCATTTTTCACCTCAGAGAAGATGTATTATCTAATACTTTTTTGGGGGGTAATCTTGGTATGGGTTTTGATGTTGGAATTACCTATCATTTTTCACCTCAGATAGAATTTACAGGAAGTATTTTAGATCTTGGGTTTATTAAGCATTCTAAAAATATCAGGAATTTTACCGCTGAAGGAGATTATGTTTTAGATGGAATAAATTTTGAATACAATCCTGATGACCCAATAGATTATTGGAAGCAACTAGAGAATGATTTTAAAGCAAATGTATCAAATGAAGAAACGGATGATGCTTATACTTCTTGGAGACCCATGAAACTTAACGCAGCACTAAAGTATAGTTTTGGTGAAAGAAGAAATAAATTCTGCTACGCAAAAACCCACAAACAATATTACTATAATTCAATAGGGTTTCAGATGCATACAATTATGAGACCATTAAAGCCACAATTTTCTTTCACAAGTTTTTATGAGAAATCATTATCACAAAGTATTCATACCAAATTTACTCATACTATAAATGATTATTCCTCTGCAATTTTTGGAGCTGGAGCAGCATTGCAGCTTGGTAAGTTAAATATTTTTGGGGCACTAGATAATGTTTTTGGAGTCAGAGATTTATCTACTGTTAATAATATTTCTCTTAACTTTGGATTTAATATTATAATAGATTAACTATGAAACAATTATCTTTTTTATTATTATTTTTCTTTTCTGTATCTATTTTCAGTCAATCAAACAACTCAATTTCTCCGAAATACATAATCGTTAAAAGCAACTTTGATTTTTTAAAAAAGGAGGATAGATATAAAACCAGCTCTTTCACTAAATTTTTATTTAACAAAGCAGGTTTTAATACTTATTTAGATAATGAAAAACTCCCCGAAGAGTTGGTTATCAATAGGTGTAATAGTTTATATGCAGATGTTAAAGATGAGTCCGGAATGTTTGTTACTAAAAACTATATAGAATTGACCGACTGTAGAGGAAGTATTGTATATTCTTCTAAGAATGGTTTCAGTAAAATTAAAGATTTTGAAAGAGCATACAGACAATCCATAAGGACGGCTTTTACATCAATTCAAAATCTTGATTCTGTCTATAATTCATCTATGTTAGCCTCAATTCAAATAAATAATAAAGATCAAGTAAAAAACAATAGAAAAAAGAAAGATAAAGTAGACGTTTCTAAGCCTACAGAAAAGCAAAATATCACACCAAGTTACCCCATGTTGTATGCTCAAAAAATTGAGAACGGATATCAGCTTGTAAATACCAAACCAACAATTATATTTGTTATATTAAAGACCAATAATGAAAAAAAGTTTTTTATTAAAGATAAAAACGGAACACTTGTAAAGTCAGGAGATTATTGGATAGCTGAATATTACAAGGACAATAATTTAATAACTGAAACCTATTTTATCAAGTTTTAATAGTCATATTTATCTCCCCACATTTTTTTTAGCTCTTCCCTAAATTTATTCTCTCTAGCATTGTTACCTGGATCATAAATTTTTGTTTTTATAATAGTATCAGGTAAAAACTCTTCGGATGTAAAATTACCCTGATAATCGTGAGCATATTTATAGTTTTTACCATAATCTAGATCTTTCATTAATTTTGTAGGGGCATTACGTAAATGAATAGGCACAGATAGATTGCCAGTTTCTTTTACAATTTTTTGCGCTTTATTAATAGCCAAGTACGAGGCATTACTTTTTGGAGAATTTGCCAAATACACAGCACATTGACTTAAAATAATTCTAGATTCGGGATACCCAATTACAGAAACGGCCTGAAAGGTATTATTTGCCAAAATTAAAGCGGTAGGGTTTGCATTACCTATGTCCTCAGAGGCTGCAATCAACAACCTTCTGGCAATAAATTTTAAATCTTCACCTCCCTCAATCATTCTCGCTAACCAATATACGGCTCCATTAGGATCACTTCCTCGAATCGATTTTATAAAAGCAGAAATAATGTCATAATGCTGGTCTCCAGCTTTATCATATCTAATTGTATTCTTCTGAATTTTTTCAAGCACCAATTTATTAGTGATCGTTATTTGTTCTTCATTACCAACAACTAATTCAAAAATATTCAACAACTTTCTTGCATCTCCGCCTGAAACTTGAAGTAAGGCATCAGTTTCTTTTAATATTATTTTTTTAGTAGAAAGGATACGATCTTCTTTTAGAGCTCTTTTTAAAAGTAAAATAAGATCACTTTTATCAAATGAGTTTAAAATATATACTTGACATCTAGACAAAAGAGCAGGAATTACCTCAAAGCTCGGATTTTCTGTTGTGGCTCCAATTAAAGTAACCCATCCTTTTTCTACGGCTCCTAAAAGAGAGTCTTGCTGAGATTTACTGAATCGATGAATTTCGTCGATAAATAAAATTGGATTTTTTGTAGTAAATAAACCAGGGCCTTTTTTTGCTTTTTCAATGATTTCTCTAACTTCTTTGACACCTGAACTAATCGCGCTTAAAGTAAAAAAAGGTCTGTCGGATGAATTTGCAATAATATTGGCTAATGTAGTTTTTCCTATTCCCGGAGGTCCCCAGAAAATTAGTGAAGGGAGAATTCCTTGTTTAATTAAATTAGTTAAAATTCCATTGTCACCAACCAAATGTTGTTGACTTATATAATCTTTAAGTAATTTTGGGCGTACTCTTTCTGCCAAAGGTTCATTCATACCTATAAAAATAGTAAAGATTTATGACAGAAGTTGTTAATTTAGTAAATGGATTTATTTTTGATACTTATATATCATGCAAACTGACGCTTCACTTACTTATCATAAAAATGTACTACTAGTTCCAGTAGTAACAATTTGTATTATTTGGTTTATTTATTGGTTAGAAATTAGGTTTGGATACAATTTTAATAAATATGGAATATTTCCAAGAAGTTTTAAAGGACTTAGAGGTATTTTCTTGTCTCCTTTTATACATAGTGATGTTTCACATCTTTTTAACAACTCAGCGCCTTTATTTGCCCTAATGGCTTCTTTATTTTATTTCTACAAAGAATTAGCGTTTAAAATTTTATTTGTTGGTACAATTTTAACAGGTTTTTTATGCTGGAGTTTTGCTAGAGATTCCTACCATATTGGAGCCAGTGGTGTTATTTATCTATTATTTAGCTTTATTTTCTTTAGCGGTATCATTAGAAAACATTTTAGGCTTATAGCCATGTCTTTGGTGGTTATCTTTTTGTATGGGAGTATGATTTGGTTTATTTTACCAACAGAAGATAGAATTTCATGGGAGGGGCATTTGTCTGGTTTTTTAATTGGACTGTTATTTTCAATTTTACTCAGAAAAAAAGGAATTGTAAAAGAGCAATATCAATTTTCAGAGACTGAATTTGACTTGTTATTTGATGAAAACGGAAATTTTTCACCGTCAAAAGTAGAGGAGGAGACTCAAGAAAAAGACAAGAAATAACTTACCAATTAGTTAGGGTATCCTTTGACGAATGGTTTCATAAAGAAATGCACCACAAGCTACGGAAACGTTTAGTGAATCTATAGAACCCAATAAAGGAAGTTTTGCTTTAAAATCTACAATTTTTAATACAGATGGATTAATTCCTCTATGCTCAGAACCCATTATTATAGCTATGGGTTGTTTAAAATCTATGTCGTAAATTAATTGGGTTGTTTTTTCTGTAGCAGCTACAGTTTTTACATCAGAAGCTTGCAATGTATATATTGCATCTTTTATATGACTAACTCTAGAGATTGGAATCTTAAAAGCAGCACCTGCAGATGTTTTTATGGTTTCTGCATTTATTGGAGCACTTCCACTTTGCTGAATAATTATACCATTAACACCCGTACACTCTGCAGTTCTAATAATAGCACCGAAGTTTCTGACATCAGATATCTGATCTAAAATTAAAAACAGGGGAGTGGGAGTTTTCTCTAAACTTGTTTCAATTAAAGTTTCAAGATCTGCAAATTCTATGGGAGATATTTGTGCTACTGCTCCTTGGTGATTGTTGTTTTTAGAAAGTCTGTTTAATTTTTCTATAGGAACAAAACTAGTAGCAATATTTTTTTCCTTAATAAGGGAGTCTAATTCATAGAATAGACTCCCTCTTAAACCTTTTTGAAGATATACCTTGTTAATTGTAGATCCGCTTTTTGAAGCTTCAATAATAGACCGTATGCCAAATATTGTGCTACTAATTTTTTATAATTTTTTTTCTGATTATTGATTTACCATGTCTAATGCTCAAAATATAAAAACCACTTGATAAGTTTGAAATATCTATATTCTCAGTAACATTATTTATGATTGACTTTTTTGTTTTCTTATAAACTATTCTACCTTGAGAATCATATAAGTTAATGATAGCATTAGAATCTGTTGAAGATATAAATGAATAATTTAAGATGTCATTCGCTGGATTAGGCCAAATCATTAAATTATTAGCATCCTCAAAAGAGGATATACCAAGCGATGATTGGAAGTCAGCTCCAGATATAACTAATGAGAAATCTTGATCACCTCCCTCAAATGGATTATCACCTTCTAAGGTACCTTTGTGTGTAACTATTAATGTGTAGTTCCCTGGCTCTGGCGTTTCTATTTCAATTTTTTCAACATTATCAACAAAATTGTCTACGGTATTGGTGTTTGAAAAGCCGGATGTGCTATCATAAACTAGGCTCCACGGAAAATAAGTAGTACCATCTTTAACTAGTCTAATGTCTAAGTCATTTACTAACTTTGGAGTTGGATCATTAAGATATTCAGAACCTGAAACTGCTGCACCTGGAGCATCTGTCCATGCTATTGTAGCAACTAGCTTTTGACCGCTGGAAACACTAAAGTCCATTTCAAATGTACCTTCATTTTCAAGAGTCAATTCGCTAATAAGAGCATCTCCATTAGAATCATCTGTTATTAATTCTGCTGACTTTTTTGCGTCTAAAACACCCCAACCATATTTGGGGTCTGGTCCAATTGTTATTTGATCATCTTCTGCTGTATGACAAACTAATGCCTTCAATGTGGCAGATTTCATGATATCTTCGTTTACATTTTTATAATGTTCTTGAACTAATATAAGTGTTCCTGTAACGTTAGGAGCAGACATTGATGTACCAGAATATACAGCATATGTGTCTCCAGATACCGTTGATAACACCCCAGAACCATAACCAGTAATATCAGGTTTTATTCTAAGATCATCTGTAGGTCCCTGGCTACTAGAGCCGTTCATTGCAATGGAAAGTACTTCACCTGTAAATGCATTAACTTGTGCATTTGCATTAGCTACTACTAAATTATTTTTTGCATTTTTATCACCAGTAAGTTTATCATAACCACTATATAAACCCCCTTCGTAATTAACGGTTCCAGAATTTCCGGCTGAATATACCATTAGATAGTAAGGATAATCACGAGCTATAGCATCTACTGTTGCTGCACCACCGTTATATGCACCCATATACCAGGGGTCTAGAGTCGAACCACCACCTTGATTTATTGGAATACCATATGAATGATTAGATAAAAACACATCAAGTTCAGTATTATCTTGTACCCCTATCATCTTACCGCTGTCACCATTAAAATTATAAGTTATGATAGAGACATCTGTAGCCATCCCTTTAGCTTGTTCATTATCTCCAATCGCACCAATAGTTCCCGAAACATGAGTAGCATGGTCATCGTCATTCGTATTTCCATCTATATTATTTGAATCATAGTTGGTAATTCTAGTACCTGTATTATCTGAATTTTGGAACTCTACATGAGTACTTTGAACAGGCCCCCCATCAAATACACCCACAGTAATTCCGGTTCCTTGAAGATCTAATTCAAGACTACCGCCAACTTGTAAATGGTTGGCTTTGGTAACAAGTGCTCCTACCTCATTGTCTAAAGTTCTATAAATAGGTTTGTTATCCACAATGTCATACATTACATATGTTTTTTCATTATAAACAATTCTTTTTTGTACATTATTTTGAGCAATGTATGTATTAATTTTCTTCTCTCTTGACAATTCATCATTCTCTACTCTTTGTTTTAAAGTAGAAGTTTGTGAATAAGCGTTAATAGCTATAATAAAAGATAAAAAGAATGTAATTTGACTCTTAAAAAAATTCATGATCTGGTGAGTTTTGTAGCGTAAATATAAGTTTTTTAAAGAAATTTAAAGTGCTTTTATATAAATTTTAACACGTTATAATGCTAATATAGAAAAACAAGTATGTGTGTATTTTAGAAGTTAATTTTTTTTGTAAAAAAAAAACCATCTCAATTGAGATGGTTTTTTTATTTATTTACTTTTTAATTAAGGACATACTACTGTGGTAGTAAAAGCTGTTCCAATAGTAGGTGACGGTAAGTCAAAGAATAAAGGCGCTCCACTAGCTGTAGCATTATCAAAAATTGCATATGAAATTTCGCTATCCCAAGCTCCTGAATTGAATGTTACACTCATTTCAAAACCTGCAGGTGCACTAAATGTTTCTACTGCAGCAGATCCAGTTAACGCAAATTCCACTGAAGGGATATCAACTGCTCCGGTGAAACTTACCACAACTGATGCACCATTCCATCCATCTCCGTAAGAATCTCTCATGTCTATTGAGAAAGTACAAAGTTGAAGAACTGTTACTTGCATTGTTTCTGTCTCAGAAACCATACCACCAGCTGTTGTTTCAGTAACAGATACAGTAGATGTACCTCCTACGTTAAACAATACATTTACTTTTGTATCTGTATCTGCCATTGGTATAAGATCACCACCATTAACAGACCAAGCAAATGTTGAACCCGCTCTAGGTGTTACTGAAAACATTCCAGTTTCATCTAAACTTACTAATGAAGGACCTGTAAAATCAAATACTGTTGCTATAACTTTATCTGTATCTAGGCCATAGTCTTCATCATTATCAAAACATCCTGTCAAAAGTGCAAAACTTAATGCTAAGATTGATAATTTACCTATGTTTAATATTTTATTTATTTTCATTATATAATGTTTTTAAGTTTATTATTATCTCCAACCAGAAATTGAATAGTCTTCTCCTGCAGTTCCGGTAGAACCACCAAATGTGTAGATATCAAAACCACCTGATAATAATACTTCACCAGGAACAGGGAAATGTAATGGTGTACCAGCTTGAAGATCATCTCTACCTCTCATTTCAAAGAAAGCTAATCCCATACCAGTATTCATTAATTCAATGGATCTTTCATAATGTATTGCATCAGCAATTGAAGCTGCATCAACAGCAACATTAGCTAAACCACCTCTAGTAGTTCTTGATCCAGCATTGATAGTAGCAGCTGCACCTGCAAGGTCACCTAACCTCATTTGTGCTTCAGCTTTGTACATATCATTTTCAGCTTTTAATAATTCTGGCATAAGGCCAGTCCATGAGCTTTGGTGATATCCTGCATCATATCTACTGTATCTATAGTTTGAATAATGATAGATTCCTCTAGATGCAATAAAATCTTGACTTGCTAAATATTGGAAGTCAGATACTAATCTTGAATCAGAACTTGATGCCGGAGGATTGTTACCACCTGCGTTTGTGTAGTAGTCTGGTGTAGCAGGGTCCATTAAATTAATAACTCTACTATCTACTCTACCCCATCCTGGATATATTTGATAGATAACCCACTCGTTACCCCAGTTTGTCCAGTTATCAGAAATAACTCCAAAATCTTGTGTTAATCCATTGTTTGTGTTAATCCATTGTTTGCATATGCTAAAACTCTGCCCCAATCTAATGCAGCTTTTTGAGAAGCATTTCTAGGCATGTTTACCATTAAACGTGCTGCAAATGAATTCAAAAATTGAGACCATTGACTACTTGATAATGTAGATCCATTAACAAAGTCACCTGTTACAGTAAAGCTATTAGCATCTGCTAATGCAATTGCTTGGTCGATTTTCCCTAGACTCCATTCTAAAGCAACATCTGGAGATACAGACTGAGCATCGTTTAATGCACCAGTTTCATCCTTTAACCATACTTGGTCAAATACCAAAGCAACATATCCTAAAGTTGCTGCTTGTGCAAAACGAGTAACCGATTCTGTTCTTCTTGGAGAAGGATCAGCTGGATCATCACCCTCTGTAACTATTTTTGACATTAATGCATTAATATCATTGATGTTATTGTATAACGAGTTAAAAAAGTTTGTTGTAATATAACCACTCCCATAAGTAGGATCATTATTCCAAGCTACTCTTGGTTCACTAGAAGTATCTCTCATCCCAGAATTACCCCATGAACATGAACCCGTATCTGCCATTGTAGTTAAAGCCAAACCTGGACCATTATAACTATTTATAGTATTGTAAAAGTTTAGGTAAAAGGTTTCAGCAGCTACATAATTAGCTAAATCTGCGGATGTTGGGTTTTCTGCATATTGCACTCCAACATCAGTGCTTAAGTCTTCACAGCTTGAAAAAGCTACTGCAAAAACTAGCAATAAGTATAAATTTAATTTTTTCATTTTTTTATTTTTAAAATTTTAGTGTTACTGATAACGTATATGATGTACTAACTGGATATACTCCAAAATCAACAGCATAATACTGTGATGTAGCACCATCAAATAGTTGAACTTCAGGATCCCATCCTGAGTAATTTGTAAAAGTGAAAAGGTTAGTTCCTGTTAAACCAATTCTAAGCGAATTAATGAAACTCTTTTCCATATCATCAAAGGTATAAAAGATAGATGCTTCTCTTAATTTAACAAAACTAGCATCTTCAACCCAGTATCCATTATTTTGGTTTACATCATATAAACTTTGGTAATAACTTACAGTTTTTTGTTCACCAGGAGCCTTACCAGCTTGATCAATCATTTCATGTCTGTTATCTCTAGTTAACCATTGTCCATTTCTGTTGTATAAGTCACCACCTTGTTTCCAATCCCAAAGCATGTAGAAATCAAAATTTTTGTAAGAAATTGTATTTCTTAAACCTAGATTAAAATCAGCAGTTTGATTACCTATATCACCAACCCATACAGATCCGTCTTCGTTCTCACGTATAATACCAGATTCATATTTTGTACCGATTGTAGAAGCGTCAACAACAACTCCATCAGAATTCACAACATAATCACTTATTGATGCACCTGCAGGTAATTGAGCAGCCATAATATCTAATGATCTTACAAAATCTCTACCGAACATAGTTCCGTATTCTAAACCTTCTTCTAGTCTAAACATTTGACCATTACCAGGTCCTTGTATTCTTGGATTTATATTAAGACTTTCAATTGTATTGTTTGTTGTAGAAAATACAACTCCAGTATTCCAACTAAAATCTTTAGTGTCTACAATATTAGCATCTAATACAAGTTCTAATGTATTAGAGGTAACAGTACCAACATTCTGGTATTGATTAGCACCTTCGTTTGCAGGAGCAAATAAATCAACTAACATAAACTGATCTTCTGTTTTCATATCTGAGTAAACTACTTCTAAACTAAATCTGTCTAAAAAGTCAGCGTTTAAACCTACTTCTTTTTCAGTAGATTTTGATGGTCTTAATTCTGG
>Ga0209405_1001677_pt1 | contig 15632 bp, 17 predicted proteins | sample COGITO_mtgs_1105_6_FD_184803 | JGI IMG/M metagenome (GOLD analysis project Ga0209405, IMG submission 184803) | Pelagic marine microbial communities from North Sea - COGITO_mtgs_110516 (SPAdes) (version 2) | ecosystem: Environmental > Aquatic > Marine > Epipelagic ...
CCATTGCTGCCAATGCTTTAGCCATTATTAACGGGTAGCAGACTCAGTAGTGGATGGCAGCAGTATGGCCATCATTAACCCTGTGACGCCATCAACAGTGGCAGGGTAGCGAATTGGTCGGGCGCCCATGTGCTGGATAGCCGGAGCACAGCCTGTCTCAGACGCCAGATATACAAAATAGTAAAAAATCTCTATCATTAGCGCTCCTGTGTCTATCTGGAAATTAAGCTATGACGGAACAAAAAGCCACCAATGTGCATTGGCACGACGGTGATATTACACGCGAGGATCGCGCCAGACTTCTCGGGCAAAAGGGGGCTACATTGTGGTTCACTGGATTGTCCGGCAGCGGCAAAAGTACAGTGGCTGTTGCACTGGAAAAGGTGCTGTATGAGCGAGGCAAGCTAACCTACCGTTTAGATGGCGATAATGTTCGTCTGGGGATCAATAAAAACCTTGGCTTCTCTGCCGATGATCGCACTGAAAATATTCGGCGCATAGGCGAAATTGCCAAGCTGTTTGTGGACTCGGGTGTGATTGCTCTCTCCAGTTTTATTAGCCCCTATGCTGCCGACCGGGATCGTGTCCGTGAGCTGCATATGGAGTCCGGCTGTGCTTTTATTGAAATATTTGTCGACTGCTCTCTCCAGGCTGCGGAGTCCCGGGACCCCAAAGGGCTCTATAAAAAGGCCCGTGCCGGAGAAATTAAGAACTTTACTGGTATCGATGATCCCTATGAGCCTCCACAGGCTGCGGAAATTCATTTGCGCACTGACAAGATGAGCCTTGAGCAAGAGGTCGCGGCTATCGTCGACTATCTGCTGGCACATGATTTGATCGCTGCGTCCTAATTTACATTAAACTTTTTTCATCTACTTTTCAGGAGAACAACTTTTGATCAAGCCCCATGGCTCGGATACCCTCAATCCATTATTAGTCACTGACCCACAACAGCTACAAGCACTGCAGACTGAGGCAGAGTCGCTGCCCTCATTGCAGCTTAACTCCGCTGCCGCAGCCAATGCGGTGATGCTTGGAGCGGGCTACTTTAATCCCTTAGATGGTTATATGAATCTCGCCGATGCACTTGCTGTGGCAGAAAACCTGCATACAGTTGATGGTCTTTTCTGGCCTGTGCCTGTGCTTAATCTGGTAGAGGATGCCTCTGCAATTGCAGGCGCAAGCCGCATAGCTCTGCGTGACCCGAACACCGAGGGCAATCCAGTGATGGCAATTATGGATGTCAGCGCTATTGAGACGGTCAGCGGTGCCCAGATAGAGATGATGGCGCAACAGATATTTGCCACTACTGATCCTGAACACCCTGGTGTGGCCACCTTTACAGGACTTGGGCGCAATCTGGTGTCAGGCAGTATTCAGGTGCTGAGCCTTAGTTATTTCCAGGCAGACTTTCCGGATACCTTTAGAACAGCTGGCGAAATCCGCGATGAAATTGCCCAGCGCGGCTGGAATAAAGTCGTGGCCTTTCAGACCCGCAACCCAATGCATCGTGCCCATGAAGAGCTTTGTCATATGGCTATGGAGCGCTTGGAAGCAGATGGCGTGGTAGTGCATATGCTGCTGGGCAAATTAAAGCAGGGGGATATTCCCGCCTCAGTCCGAGATGACTGCATTCGCAAAATGGTTGAGCTCTATTTCCCGGCCAACTCTGTAATGGTGACCGGCTATGGCTTTGATATGCTCTATGCAGGTCCCAGAGAGGCTGTGCTGCACGCGGTGTTTCGCCAGAATATGGGCTGTACCCATCTGATTGTGGGTCGAGATCACGCTGGTGTGGGTGACTATTATGGAGCCTTTGATGCCCAGACTATATTTGCCGATAGAGTTCCGGCTGGCGCTTTGGAGATTGAAATCTTTAATGCGGACCACACTGCATTTTCCAAGAAACTTGGTCGTGTGGTGATGATGAATGAGGCGGACGACCATACCAAGGACGATTTTATTTTGCTCTCTGGCACTAAGGTGCGACAGATGCTGGGTGATGGTATTGCCCCGCCGCCGGAATTTTCCCGTCCTGAGGTGGCACAGATATTGATGGATTACTACCAGCTTGAGAGTGCTTGATCGATAGAGACCCTGGGCTGCAGGGCAATAGTGGTAATACTCAGAATAACGAATTTAGAGGCACCGTGACCAACTACGATATTTTTAATGGCGACGCTGACGGTATCTGCGCTCTTGTGCAGCTGCGTCTGGCTGAGCCCAGAAAAGCGCAGTTGGTCACTGGGGTAAAACGGGATATTAACCTGTTGAAACAGGTTGATGCTCAGGCAGGAGACCGCCTTACTGTCCTCGATATTTCCATGGATAAAAATCGTGATGATCTACATCGCGCTTTAAATGCCGGTGCCGAGGTTTTTTATGTAGACCACCATTTTGCCGGTGAGGTGCCTGCCTCTGCGTCGCTGAGGTCAATGATTAATGAGGCGCCCGATGTCTGCACCAGCTTGCTGATCAATCATTATTTACGCGGTGCCCATGTCAACTGGGGCATTGTGGGTACCTTTGGTGACAACCTGAAAAAGACTGCTCTGGGCATGGCCAAGAATACTCAGCTCAATGGCGAGCAGTTAGGTCTTCTTGAGCGTCTGGGTATCTATATCAATTACAATGGCTACGGCTCCGATATTACAGAGCTGTATTTCCATCCCGCGGAGCTCTACCAGCTAGCGTCTGAGTATGCCAACCCATTGGATTTTATCAGTGCAGGGGCCCATGCCTTTGAGCGCCTGGAGACTGGCTACCATGAGGATCTCAGTCTGGCCCAGTCGGTGCAGCCATTGACGGCCACTGATGCCATTGCCGTTTTTGAATTACCTGATATGCCTTGGGCTCGACGGGTAAGTGGTGTGTTCAGCAATGACCTTACCAACCAAAACCCGGATCGCGCCCATGCAGTGATAACCGCTAAACCCAATGGTAATTATTTGGTTAGCCTGCGCGCGCCCTTAAATAATAAGCAAGGTGCAGCAACACTGTGCCGACAGTTTCCTACCGGAGGTGGTCGCGAGGCTGCCGCTGGTATTAATGATTTGCCTGCTGATATGCTGGAGCAGTTTATTAACTTGTTCAGACAGGCCTATTGAGGAATTCTCCATGACTGATCGTCCCTTTTCTATTTTAGGTATTCAACAGATTGCTGTTGGTGGTACAGATAAACAGCAACTGCGCAGTTTTTGGGTAGACCTACTGGGCCTTAGTTACCGAGAGACCTTTGTCAGTGAAACCGAGAATGTGGATGAAGATATCTGTGAGATGGGTGCCGGTGACTTTGCGGTGGAAGTAGATCTGATGCAGCCTCTGGATGCAGATAAAAAACCACGTGTTGATATCCCTGCGTTAAATCATGTGGGCCTGTGGGTAGATAATCTGGCTGCAGCGGTGGACTGGCTGACTGAGCAGGGTCTGCGTTTTACCCCCGGTGGTATCCGCAGTGGCGCCGCTGGTTACGATGTCTGCTTTGTGCATCCCAAAGGCAATGATGAGTTCCCTCTGAGCTCTCAGGGCGTGCTGGTGGAACTGGTGCAGGCGCCAGATTCGGTTATCAACGCCTACAAAGTACTTGCTGAAGCTTAAAATCACGTAAATTCAATGGTTTAGGGTGCAATCTGTAGTACTTTTCTGTAAGCTGCGCGCCATTCTGGACCATCCCACGAATTCAATTTATCTTTGCCACTCAGGTCCAAAGTCGGCATACCTCAATTAAAAGACGATTTTATGACCTTTGATGAACTGGGCTTATCAGCTCCTATTCTTAAAGCTATTGCCGCGCAAGGCTATAGCGAGCCTTCACCGATTCAAGCCAAGGCAGTTCCTGCTGTATTAGCCGGCCATGATGTTATGGCTGCTGCTCAGACAGGTACCGGTAAAACTGCTGGCTTTACATTGCCAATTCTGGAGCGTCTGTCCAAGGGCCGTCGCGCTGGTCCCAATCAGGCGCGCACTTTGATTCTGACTCCTACTCGGGAACTCGCGGCTCAGGTGGGTGAGTCAGTAGCACTGTATGGCAAGCATCTGAACTTGAGTTCTACCGTGGTATTTGGCGGTGTAAAGATTAACCCGCAGATGATGAAGCTACGTCGTGGTGTCGATATCCTGGTCGCGACGCCAGGTCGCCTAATGGATCTGCACAGCCAGAATGCAGTCAAGTTCGAACACCTGGAAGTACTGGTGCTCGACGAAGCCGACCGTATGCTGGATATGGGTTTTATCCATGATATCAAGCGAATTATTGGGCTGCTGCCGCGACGCCGCCAGAACCTGATGTTTTCGGCGACTTTTTCCGATGATATCCGCGGTCTGGCCAAAGGCTTGGTGCGCAACCCCATAGAAATTTCTGTTAGCCCGCGCAATGCCGCGGCACCCTCGGTTGAGCAGTGGATTTGTCCGGTAAACAAGAAACAAAAGGGACCATTACTGATCAAGCTGATTAAAGATGGCGGCTGGGATCAGGCGTTGGTCTTTACCAAAACCAAACATGGTGCCAACAAGCTGACCAAGCAGTTAGATGCGGCTGGCATTACCGCTGCCGCTATTCATGGCAACAAAAGCCAGGGGGCTCGAACCAGAGCGCTGGCTGATTTTAAAGCCAGTGAAATCCGCATACTGGTGGCGACTGATATCGCCGCCCGTGGTTTGGATATCGAGCAGCTGCCTCAGGTGGTCAACTTTGATTTGCCCAATGTATCTGAGGACTATGTCCATCGTATTGGCCGCACCGGCCGCGCTGGAGCAACGGGTCAGGCTATTTCGCTGGTGAGTGCGGACGAGGTGGATCTGCTCTCCGATATTGAGCGTCTGACGCAAAAGTTGCTTGAGCGCAGAGAAATTGATGGCTTTGAGCCCGACCAAAACCTGCCTGAAACTACATTAAATAAACCTGTGCGACGCAACAAACCGCGCAAGGCTCTCAATAGGGAGAACAGTGCCGGTGATAACAGCCGCCACAATAATAAGTCGAGTCGATCAAAGAACCGCTCGGCCTATGGTCATGGCCCCAAGCCTGGCAGTAAGCTCAAATCTGGTGGTCGCAATCAGACCAGCAAGCCGGGACAGCGCTCTGAAGGTGCATCTGGGAAGTCAGATTCTCGCAGCGGCGAAGCGGGTCGTTCAGACTCACGGGGCAATGTTGCAGCGAAAAAGCCTGCTGGCAACTCCCCCTATGGCAGCGGTGGCAATAGAAGTTCCAGCGGTCGCAATCGCCCCTCGGGCGGCAATTCCAATCGTAGTTCAGGTCGCAAGTAACTTGCCGCTTGTATAGGTCTGTCACAAGGCCTGCCGATAACCTTATTTCTATCTCAGATGATCTGTATTGATCAAAGGAACCCCTTTCAATGTTTGAGCTTCATTTTAATAAAGTTGCAACACTCAAGAACGATGTACTTTCGGGTCTTACTGTTGCTCTGGCGCTGGTGCCAGAGGCTGTCGCCTTTGCCTTTGTGGCTGGGGTTGATCCGCTGGTTGGCCTGTATGCCGCCTTTATGGTGGGTCTGATTACCGCCTGTATCGGTGGCCGCCCGGGTATGATCAGTGGTGCCACTGGCGCTCTGGCTGTGGTGATGGTGTCACTGGTGGCTGACCATGGCGTTGAGTATTTGTTTATTACTGTGGTGCTGATGGGCATTCTGCAGATTACTGCCGGAGTACTAAAGCTGGGTAAGTTTATCCGCATGGTGCCTTACCCGGTGATGCTGGGGTTTGTAAATGGCTTGGCGATTGTGATCTTTTTGGCCCAGTTGGGGCAGTTTGGTGAGGCTGGTCAGCCCGGCTGGCTGGATGGCACCTTTATGCAGGGCAGCATTATTGATGTGGCTTGGTTGCAGGGTGAGGAGCTGTATATGCTGCTGAGTCTGGTGCTGGTGACCATGATTATTATCCATTCGCTGCCGCGCTTTACCACTGCGCTACCTGCATCTCTGGTGGCTATTGGTGTTGTGACGGGCTTGGTGTTGGGGCTGGATATCAACACTAAAGTGGTAGGAGATGTGGCCAGTATCAGTGGTGGCTTGCCCAGTTTCCATATTCCCCAGGTGCCATTTAGCCTTGAGACTCTGTGGATTATCTTACCCTACGCGATTATTTTGGCGGCTATCGGCTTGATTGAATCCCTGCTGACATTGCGCCTGATTGATGAGATTACCGAAACTCGCGGCCGCGGCAATCGTGAATGTATAGGCCAGGGTGTGGCCAATACCGTCACTGGTCTCTTTGGCGGCATGGGGGGTTGTGCCATGATTGGTCAGAGCATGATCAATGTAAATTCCGGTGGTCGCGGCCGTATGTCTGGCATCAGTGCGGCAGTGTTTTTGTTGCTGTTTATTCTGGTGGCCTCGCCATTAATTGAACAGATTCCCCTGGCTGCATTGATTGGTGTGATGTTTATTGTGGTGATCGGCACCTTTGAATGGTCGAGCTTTCGTATTGTCGGCAAGGTGCCCCGCAGCGATGCACTGATTCTGGTGACTGTGTCCGGGGTGACTGTAGCCACAGATTTGGCAGTTGCCGTGGTAGTGGGTGTCATTATTTCGGCGCTGGTATTTGCCTGGGAGCATGCCAAGCATATTCGCATTGATGCCCGCGAAGATCACAAAGGCTCTACTGTTTATGCAGTGACTGGGCCATTGTTCTTTGGCTCTGTCACCTCCTTTTTGGAGCGCTTTGACCCCAAGGCAGACAATGATGACGTGGTAATTGATTTTGCTCGCTCCAGGGTGGCGGATCACTCCGGGTTGGAAGCCATTGATACTTTGGCTGAGCGCTATGAAAATGCGGGAAAAACATTACACTTGGTACATCTGAGTGAAGAGTGCCGCAAGCTGTTAAAGAAAGCCGGCAATTTGGTCGAGGTCAATGTGATCGAAGATCCTAAATACTTTGTTGCGGAAGACAGTCTAGCCTGATGAATTTAAAACTGGCCATTTTTAAACCTATGCTAAAGCTGGCGATGGAGCGCACCGGCCATGGCGCTGCATTGGGTTTTGAATTGACCAGAGTAGGGCGCGGGGAAGTGGAGATGAGCTTCCCCTACAAGGAAGAGGTGGTGGGTAACCCTGTTACTGGTGTTGTCCATGGCGGGGTGATTGTCAGCCTGCTGGATACCTGCTGTGGCTGTGCCGCTATCTCTGTGCTCAAGCGACCCTCGGTGACTCCCACTATGGATCTGCGTCTGGACTATATGCATCCGGCGGAACCCGGCCAGCCTATCTACGTGTCAGCCAAGGTCTATAGAGATACTTCCAATGTGATTTTCTGCCGCGGCTCGGCCTGGCAGGATGATCCGGAAAACCCAATTGCCCATTGTGTAGCCACCTTTATGAGAGTGGATACCCCGAGTATTTCTCTGGGCAATGTGATTCGTCGTCGCTTTAAGCGTCTGATCCATGGGGACAAGGCCTATGAGCGAGAGGCGGATAAATGAGTATCCAACTTAAAGAATTGCTGACCGGTTTGACTAGTGCCAGAGCTGCAGGCAACCCCCAGTCTGTTCTGGATTTGATTCCCTACAGCAGCTTTATCGGCGCTCAGGCCAGGTTAGAGCAGGATGGGGTGCTGTACTGGTTAGATCGACGTCCATCCAATATAGGTAACCCCAGCCTGCCCGCTATTCATGGTGGTGTGATTGGCGGTTTTCTCGAGCTCAGTGCAGCCATAGAAATTCTCTATACACTGGATGTAAATCTGGTGCCCAAGGTGGTGGATTTCTCCCTGGATTATCTGCGCCCGGGCCGCTATAAAACGATCTATGCCAATTGCACTGTGCTGCGTCAGGGCAACAAGCTGGTCAATGTTACTGCCACCGCCTGGCAGGATGATATCGAGACACCCATAGCCACTGCCCGCTGCCACTTTCTGATTTCCTGAGTAAAATTTCTCCCGCCGGTGCTTGAAATCATCGCGCTCGCCCCCATCTCTTAAAACAACAAAAAGTAACAGTTTTTTAATTAGGAGATATAACGGAAATGACTGCCAAAGCTAAATCAGGTGCCGAAACCCTGGGTTTTCAAACCGAGGCCAAGCAACTTCTTCATTTAATGATTCACTCCCTGTACTCCAACAAGGAGATCTTCCTGCGTGAATTAATTTCCAACGCCTCCGATGCCACTGACAAGTTGCGTTTTGAAGCGCTGGAAAACTCCGCGCTGTATGAAGATGATGGCGACTTGCGTATTCGTATTTCTGTGGATGAAGAGGCCAAGACCATTGAAATTTCCGACAATGGCATAGGTATGTCGAGAGAGGAGGTGATTACCAATCTGGGTACTATTGCCAAGTCTGGCACTGCTGAGTTTCTGAAAAACCTGACCGGCGATCAGAAGCAGGATTCCCAGTTGATTGGTCAGTTTGGTGTGGGCTTTTATTCTTCGTTTATTGTTGCTGATCGCGTAGTGGTCGAGACCCGCCGTGCCGCGGCTGGCGTTGACGAAGGCGTGCGCTGGAGCTGTGAGGGTGAAGCGGACTATCAGATTGAGCAGATTGAACGCCCTCAGCGTGGCACTTCTATTACGCTGCACCTGAAATCCGAAGAGCAGGAATTTGCCAATGACTGGCGACTGCGCAGTATTGTCAAGAAATACTCTGACCATATTGCTATTCCGGTGCAAATGCTTAAGCCAGCGACACCACCAATGCCAGGGGTTGAAGACAAGGCAGATGATATTGAAGATGCCGAGATTGTCCTCGAATGGGATGCGGTGAATGATGCTCAGGCCCTGTGGACCAAATCGCGAAATGATGTCAGCGATGAGGACTACAAAGAGTTTTATCGCCATGTGTCCCATGATTTTGCCGAGCCACTGGCCTGGAGCCACAATCGCGTGGAAGGTAAGCAGGATTACACCAGTTTGCTGTATATCCCAGGCATGGCGCCTATGGATCTGTACCAGCGCGAAGCGGCCCGCGGTATCAAACTGTATATCAAGCGCACCTTTATTATGGATGACGCGGAACAGTTTATGCCCATGTATCTGCGCTTTGTTAAAGGCGTGTTGGATAGTGCCGATCTACCCCTCAATGTGTCTCGGGAAATTCTGCAAAGCACACCAATGGTCGATAGTATTCGTGCAGCGCTGACCAAGCGAGTACTGGATATGCTGGGCAAACTGGCCAATAACGAGCCAGAAAAATATGCCACTTTCTGGGCCCAGTTTGGTGCTGTGCTCAAAGAGGGCCCCAGTGAGGATAACGGAAACCGCGAGAAAATCGCCAAATTATTCCGCTTTGCCAGCTCTACCAGTGAAGGTGCTGAGCCAACCGTTAGCCTGACTGATTATATTGAGCGCATGAAAGAAGGGCAGGACAAGATCTACTATGTTACCGGTGACAGCTATTCTGTTATCGCTAACAGCCCCTATCTCGAGGTGTTTCGCAAGCACGGTATTGAAGTGCTATTGATGTCGGATCGCATCGATGAATGGATGATGGGCTACCTGACTGAATTTGACGGTAAGTCATTCCAGGATGTTGCCCGCGGTGAACTTGATCTGAGTAAAATCACCGGTGAAGAGCCAAAGTCGGAGAGCAACGCAGAGTCTGAGGATAAGGCTGAGGAGGGTGAGCATGCCGAACTTTTAACCCGCATTAAGTCACTGCTGGAAGAGAAGGTTGAAGAGGTGCGCAGCACCAGCCGTCTGACCAGTTCACCAGCCTGTCTGGTGGTGGGTGACAATGATATGGGTGAGCAGATGCGCAAAATTATGCAGGCTGCTGGTCAGGCTGTTCCAGAGTCGAAGCCGATTCTTGAGATTAATATGCAGCATCCTCTGGTGGCGAAACTAGAAGCTGAAGCCGATACTGAAGGGGCAGCTCGTCTCGCCAGAATCCTGTTTGATCAGGCTGCATTGTCTGCAGGCAGGCCATTGGAAAACCCTGCGGAATTTGTGCAGGAGCTAAACCGTATAATGTTTAGCTAAAACTGGCCTAAGTAAGTTAAAAAGCGCTCTTTCGGGGGCGCTTTTTTGATTTCTAGGCTTATAATGTCACCTGCGTTGGATTTTGTAGGAGCAATCTTGAGCCAGATTAAAAATCATAAAGTAGCCGTGTTGGGCGGCGGTAGTTTTGGTACCGCTATTGCCCATATGATTGCCAGCAATAACTATCAGACTAGCTTTTGGCTGCGCAGTGAAGAGCGTGTGCAGCAGATACAAGAGACTGGTGAGAATGCCGCCTACCTGCCTGGATACCAGCTGCATCAGTCGCTGCAACTGGAAACAGATCTGGAGCAAGCGGTGGCAGATGCGGATACTGTATTTTTTGCCGTGCCCAGTGGGTCTATCCGTCAGCTTGCCCGACAGGCATGTCCCTTTTTGAAACTTGGCACTATTTTGATAAGTACCGCCAAAGGTATTGAGTCAGACAGCTTCATGCTGCCGAGTCAGATACTGGAGCAGGAAATACCCCATTGCTCTGTGGGCGTCATAAGTGGTCCAAATCTAGCCAAGGAGATTGCCGCATTTGAGATTACTGCGACGGTGGTGGCCAGTGATGACGATAGTTTATGTACTCAGGTTCAGGCGTTGCTGGGGTCAAAGTATTTTCGTGTCTATGCCAATCATGATCGCTACGGTGTTGAACTGGCTGGGGCGCTAAAAAATATCTATGCCATTGTGTCCGGTATTGCTGAAGCTATGGAAGCGGGGCAAAACACTAAGTCTGTTGTGCTGACACGAAGTCTGGCTGAAATGAGTCGCTTTGCTGTGAAGCTTGGGGCCAATCCGCTGACATTCTTAGGTCTTAGCGGTGTTGGTGATCTCTATGTAACCTGCACCTCGCCCCTGAGCCGTAACTTCCGCATTGGCGTGGCTCTGGGGCAGGGTAAAAGACTGGATCAGGCAATCGCCGAGGTCGGACAGGTGGCGGAAGGGGTAAATACGACTAAACTAGTAAAAGAGAAAGCCGATGCTTTAGGTATTTATATGCCGTTGGCGTCCGCTTTGTATGCCACATTATTTGAGCAGCGACCTATTATGGAATCACTGCAAACCATGATGCTCGCGGAACAAAACACTGATGTTGAATTTATGGTGAAGACAAATGACTGACAATAAAGTCCCTCTGACTAATATTAATACTTGGATTCGCTGTGCCTATATGGTGCTGTTTACGGTGCTGTTAATGGCCGCGCGGCTGGTAATCTCCCTAGTAGTTATCGTGCAGTTTGCGCTGGTGCTACTGACCGGCAATGACAATGAAAATCTGCGCAATCTCGGCCAGGGGCTGGGCAAGTGGGTGTATCAGACGCTGATGTTTTTAACCTTCAATACTAATGACAAGCCTTTCCCCTTTAATGAATGGCCTGTTGTAGACCCCTCTGAGGGCTATGAAGTGCGTTCGCCGGAGCAGGTTGAAGATGCCGAGTTTGTCGAGGTAGATGAAGCCGATGATATTGATGACGGCGATGTGCCCTCATTTACCGATGGCGACAGCGAGTCTGACAAAGATAAGTAACTAACTTGGAACTGTTGATACTGCGCCATGGCGATGCCGAGGCAAGATCGCCGGACCGCTATCGACAGCTGTCAGCCTATGGTCGCGATCAGGTGCAGCAACAGGCCCTGAGGCATCAGCGGGAAGCTGCTGCTTTACAGCAGGTGGTGAGCAGTCCCTATACAAGGGCAGCTCAGACTGCAGAAATTTTTACCAGATTAACAAAAAATAATAGAATCGATTGGTTAGATGATCTAACACCGCAGGGCGATCTGCGGGCCATAGAAGGATTTTTGCAACAAACCCAAGCCCAACATGTGCTACTGGTGAGTCATTTGCCACTGGTCGGGTTGTTGATCGATTATTTAACCGGAGACAGAGGTGCCAGTATGGGCACCGGGAATCTTGCCTCGCTCTCTATGGACTACCCTGGACAGGGTTTAGCTACCTTAAATTGGAATCACCATGTCGATTGAATTTATCCGCGAACGCACCTTTGAAAATAATGGTATACAGCTGGCTGCAAAAGAATGGGGCCGTTCCGGCTACCAGCCAGTGATTGCTCTGCATGGCTGGCTGGACAATGCCAATAGCTTTGATCGCATGCTGCCGAGTATGGAAAACCTGCATATTATTGCTCTTGATCTGGCTGGCCATGGTCGCAGTGGTTTTCGCTCAAGGGATGCCGGCTATGATATCTGGCAGGATATTGGCGATGTTATGGCTGTGGCAGATCAGATGGGTTGGGATACCTTTGCCCTGCTTGGTCATTCCAGAGGCGCCGTTATCTCCAGTTTGGTTGCCGGGACATTTCCCGAGCGTATCAGTCATGCGGCCTTAATTGATGGCTTTGTGCCCCTGCCTACTCCGGCGGATAAATCCCCGAACCAGATCGCTCGAGCTATTCGTGAGGCCAAGCGCTTTGGTGCGTCCTCGCCCACAGTATTTGGTGATCATGAGCGGGCGGTGCAGGCTCGCGCTAAAGGCTTTTTGCCTCTGCAATACGAAGCAGCTGCCATTCTGGCGGAGCGCGGCGTAGTGGAGCTGGAGGAGGGCGGTTTTTACTGGCGCAATGATCAGCGCTTGAAAGCGGCCTCGATGATTAAATTTACTCGAGATCATATCCAGAGCTTTCTAGATGCAATAACTGCCAGAATTATGTTTATTCAGGCTGAGAGCAGCGGCTTTACGCCTGAGGCAGATCAATTGAAACTGTTTAAATCGGTACCCCAACTGCAGTTTGAGACTATGCCAGGCTCCCACCATCTGCATTTGGAAGATCAAGCTGAGTTGGTCGCGGCCAAGGTGCAAAGCTTTTTACTTTGATATCTGCCCGTTATCTTGACCAGGCTCAAGCTAAGCTCTACTTTTAAGTTATTGGGCTGAGTCTGTATTATTATTTCTGCACTGTTAATCTGAAATATTGGAGGAGAGTCATGATGGCAATAACTGTTGAGCAGTTGACGGCATTTCTGGGTTGGAGCAGTTTAATTAATATAGGCATTTTATTGATCAGCACCTTGTTTGTGGTCTGGCGTCGGGATTTCGCCGTTAAGATTCACAGTTCAATGTTTGACCTTGACCCGCAGGCAGTTCCGAAAATGTATTTTGATTATTTGGGCCGCTATAAGCTGCTGCTGCTGGTGTTTAATATTGTGCCTTATCTGGCGCTGAGGATTATCGCTTAGGGTTAAACGATAGTCGTTAAAGGGGCAGGGAGTTACCTGCTGGAATCTGATTTCCAGAATTGACAAGGAGTCTGTAGAGAAATGGAGTTTTCACCTGAAGCTGCGTTAGAACCGCAACCCTGTTCTGTGTGTTGTGGCAGTAAAATCCACCGATGTTCTCAATGCTACGGCAGTGGCAATGTTATCTGTATTGGCTGCTTTGGCAATGATCACGAGCAGGTCTGTTCTATCTGCAATGGCCACAAGAAGACTAGGTGCAATCTCTGTATTAAGGGGTTGGTTAGCTGTTCTGTCTGTGGTGGCACTGGCCAACGCTGGTAAACTGCAGATAATAAAAAGCCCGAAACTGCTGCCAGTCTCGGGCTTTTTAATAAACGACTATCAATTCAGGGCTAGTGGTCGCTAAGTAGAGTCAAAAACTCTGTACGAGTCGCCTGATCGGTGCGAAAAGAGCCTAGCATGGCTGAGGTTTTCATTGATGAGTTCTGCTTTTCTACACCGCGCATCATCATGCACATATGCTTGGCTTCAACAATCACGCCTACACCACGCGCGTCGGTGACTTCTTGAATTGTAGAGGCAACCTGCTGGGCCAGTGCTTCCTGGATCTGCAAACGGCGGGCAAACATATCCACTACGCGAGCAACCTTTGAAAGGCCTAGCACCTTGCCGTTGGGAATATAGGCAACATGGCATTTGCCGATAAAGGGTAGCAGATGATGCTCACAGAGAGAAAATAGTTCGATATCTTTTACGATAACCATTTCCTCAGAATCCGACGGGAACAAGGCATCATTGATAACCTGCTTTAAATCCATTTCGTAGCCACTGGTCAGATAGGCAAAGGCCTTGGCTGCACGGTCTGGAGTATCAAGCAAACCGGCGCGTGTAATATCTTCGCCAGTGCTCTCAATAATCTTTTTATATTGGTCTCTCATGATGGTCTCTGAATTTAGGTTATATTTTTGTCGACCATCATTTTCTAACAAACTAGAGACCATTGCCAGTTTCATAGGTAAAATACTACCCTTGCGGAGACACAATGACAGAAATAACCCCAACCCTTGACCATTCAGTGCCAGTAACGGTTGCAGCCATGCTGGAGCATGGGCAGCAACAGTTTGAAACGGCGCAGATCTACTTTGGCCATGGCACTGTCAGTGCCTGGGATGAGGCCGTGTATTTGTTGTCCTTTGCTTTGAACCTGCCGCCAGATGCAGACCGCTCATTGCTGAGTCAGGTGCTGACCGCTGAGCAGCAGGTGGCTATTCTGGCACTGTATCAACGTCGAGTGATTGAACGCATTCCCGCCCCTTATCTGACCGGTACAGCCTGGTTTTGTGGCTTGCCATTTCATGTTGATGAGCGGGTGATTATTCCTCGGTCGCCATTGGCGGAGTTGATTTACAACGGTTTTCAGCCCTGGTGTGAGGATCAACCGGCCATGGTGTTGGATCTGTGCACTGGCAGTGGCTGTATAGGTATCGCTTGCGCCTATGCCTTTGAACAGGCTGAGGTAGTGCTGAGCGATATTAGCCCTGAAGCTTTGCAAGTGACTGCGAGCAATATAGCGAAACATGATGTGACTGGTAGAGTTACCGCTGTTGAGTCTGACCTGTTTGATAACTTGGGTACTCAGCGATTTGACTTAATTGTGAGTAACCCTCCCTATGTGGATGCTAGGGATCTAGCCGAGATGCCTGACGAATATCAGCATGAACCAGAGCTGGCTCTGGCCTCTGGCCATGATGGCTTAGACTTTACCCGTCGCTTGCTGCGAGAAGCAGAACAATACCTGACAGCTCAGGGTGTTCTTGTAGTGGAGGTGGGTAATTCCTGGTTGGCACTGGAGCAGGCCTTTCCAGAGGTTGCATTTGTCTGGTTAGAGTTTACTGAAGGTGATGCTGGCGTATTTGTGCTGACCAGAGATCAGTTGCTCGAACATAAAGAATCTTTTGCCTGACTTGCGTATAATTACGGCCAACAGAAACTTCTATCGATTAGCTTGAGAAAACTATGTCCGGAAATTCCATTGGAAAACTATTTACTGTCACTAGCTTTGGCGAAAGTCATGGTTTGGCGATTGGCTGTATTGTTGACGGTTGTCCCCCCGGGCTAGAGATCAGTGCCTCTGATTTGCAGCCGGATCTGGATCGCCGTAAACCCGGTCAGTCGCGCTATACCACTCAGCGCAAAGAGGACGATGAAGTTAAAATCCTGTCTGGCGTGTTCGAGGGTAGAACCACAGGCGCCGCAATTGGAATGATGATCGAAAACAAGGATCAGAAATCCAAAGACTACAGTAAAATCAAAGACCTGTTTAGACCTTCTCATGCAGATTACACCTACCACCAGAAGTATGGTGAACGAGATTATCGTGGAGGCGGACGCAGTTCTGCCCGGGAGACGGCCATGCGTGTGGCTGCTGGTGGTATTGCCAAAAAGTATTTAAAAGAGCGCCTGGGCATCGAAATTTTTGGTTATGTTTCTCAGCTTGGCCCT
>Ga0209405_1001687_pt1 | contig 15572 bp, 13 predicted proteins | sample COGITO_mtgs_1105_6_FD_184803 | JGI IMG/M metagenome (GOLD analysis project Ga0209405, IMG submission 184803) | Pelagic marine microbial communities from North Sea - COGITO_mtgs_110516 (SPAdes) (version 2) | ecosystem: Environmental > Aquatic > Marine > Epipelagic ...
CTAATTAAAACCTAGGTTTATTTGTAATAAAATTTATTTTTCCGTACTTTTAAATATTATAATATTTTAGTTAAAATGTCATTATTTTTTTCAAACAATCCTTTTAGGATTATCGGTGTGCCTTCTAACTCAGGACTCAAAATAATTCAAAAAAATCTATCAAAACTTAAAGCGTTTTCAAAGCTAGGTAAGGCTGTTGATTTTGATTTTGATTTTCCATTTCTAAACTTAGAGGTAGTTGATCGATCTTCTGATGTGATTTCAAAAGTTGAGAGTCGAATTCTATTAGACGAAAACAAATTAAAGTACAGCTTATTTTGGTTTCAAGATGTTTCTTCTTTTGACTCTATTGCTTTAGCTAACTTAATAAAAGGAGACTCAGATAAAGCCCTTGAAATATGGGCTAAATCCATGAGATCTGGAGAAGTAAATTCAAAAAACTTCTCAGCTTTTAATAATGCTTCTACGTTATCACTACTTCTACAGTTGGAAAGTTCAAAAACAGATCGGTTTAAAAATGATAGTGTTTCAATTTCTAAATTAAAACAGGCACTTGACCAAAAGATTAAGCTTATTAAATCTGATTTTTTTGATGACTTTTGTCTTAGTGTAGGCGTTAAGTCTGACGTAAATTCGATTCAAATACAGTCAGTTTTTACTGATATTTTACTAGATATTGTAAATCAAAATTTTACAAATAAACAGTTGTTAGAGTTGGTAAATGGATTGGATGCTGACTTTTCTGAATCAGTAAACAATAGTTTAGTTAAGCAGCCACTGTCTAAGGTCAAAGATGAAATTAATACTGCAGCAGAAGCGCTTAAAAGTAATGTAAAAGAGGGGCTTACCATTGGGAAGCTATTGATTAAAAACACTGTTTCTGACTTAAGATACCTTAAAGAAACTCTCGGAGAAAACCATTATAACTACGAGTCTTTAGCTGACAAATTATGCAATCAAATTTTACAGTGTGGGATAATTTGTTTTAATGAAACAAGCGATGATCAAGCCTATATGAGTTCTTATAAGTACGCCCTTTCTATTGCGCCTAATGAAAAATCTAAGACTAGGGCTAAGGAGTGTATAAAACATTGTGAGGAAGAAAAGGAAGCAAATATTTGTAGCTGTTGTTCTGTATCTCCAATTTATAAAAACTCTTCATATAATTTGACTATTTATAAAGAAACTAAACGAACTTATTTTCCGGCAAGAGTAGAGTATAGTCAGGGTACTTTAAATTTATTTTTTTGTAAATTATGTCTTGCAAAAGCAACTGAGAAAGATAGTACGTCTCAAATTATAACTTGGGCAATAGCAATTATTGCTGCTATAGTTACAGGTATAGCTTTAGAACACATTGGCGGAGCTATTATTGGCGGAGCTATTGGTCTGGTATTAGGAAGTTTTATTGGAGGACTTTTTTCTGCAGACAATTCATCAATAATTAGAAATCATCCTAACACTAAAAAGTATTTAAAACAAGGGTATCAACTAACGCAACCTACTGCATAAATAAAAAAATCATGAAAATTAAAATTTTATCACTTCTTGCATTAATTACTGCATTTTCTGCAAGTGCTCAAATTGATTCTTTAACTATTAGTAACTTAGAATCAAAATTAACAAAACAGATTAATCAACAAAAGACGATTTTTTATAAGAAATTGTTAGATATTAAAACCTTTCAAGACAGCAATCATAATAAGATTTTAAATGAGCTATTAATAATAAAAAAAAATAACAAAGCTGCACTGCTAAAATTAGATAGTTTAGCAAAAGAACAATTGGCGTCTAACCAAAAGATCCTAGACTTAGAAAAGAAAATAAATTCTTTAGAAATCCAATTAAAAGAAAACTTAGATGGATTAATAATTCAAACTAGTCAGTTGGGCGTTGTGACTACTAACTTGTCAGAGGAGTTAATAACAGCTAAAAACGAAGTGTCTGAAATTGCAGAGTCATCTTCTATAAATGCAACCTCTATTGATACGGTTAATCAATCATTAGGTCAGAAACAACAGTTCGGACTTATTTTTCTTGGATTGTTTTTAATTTTAGTTTTATTGGTTTATACCATTCTTACGAAGCGACAAAATACGGATACCAAAAAGTTAGCTTCAAAACAACAAGAGATTTTAGAAAAGCAGATTCAAGATGGTCAACAACTAACTGATTGGCTTTCTAAACAATCTTCTGATAGTTTTGGTAAAAGTGTTAGTGGCGAAGTAGATCATTCTTTTGCAAAGCGGGTAGCTGATGAAATTGTACGCATCAAAACCAATTTATCTAGAATGGATACATCTATTAAAGGACATAAACAACTCTCGGCATCTGTTAAAAAACTAGAACAATCTTTAAATTCGAACGGCTATGAGCTGGAAGCACTTATAAATAAGCCTTATGACAATGGCATGAATTTACAAGCAAACTTTGTGATAGACGAAAACCTAAAAGAAGGAGAAAGTGTTATTACTAGAATTATAAAACCACAAATAAATTATAAAGGAAAACTAATCCAAGCTGCACAAGTAGAGGTGAGTCAAGGAGAATAAAAAAATAGATTATGAGTAGATTAAAATATGGAATTGATTTAGGGACTACCAACTCAGCAATTGCGTTTATAGACAAAGGTGATAGTGTGATAATCAAAAACGAAAGCCAAGCAGATACCACACCATCTTGTGTCGGTTTTAACAAGAAAAAAGGTGTTTCTGTTGGAATAAGAACTTACAATGCATTACAATCTGATAAAACAAGAGCATTAAAGCTGGGAAAAAAAGGAAGTTCAGAGACATTTATTGAGTTTAAGCGAACAATGGGTTCTGATAAGAAGTTCCATTCTTCGTTCATGGAAGCTGATTTTTCATCAGAAGATTTGTCGGCAGAAGTACTCAAGAAATTGAAATCTTTTGTTCAAAATGATAATTTTAAATCTGTTGTGATTACCATTCCTGCGATGTTTAACGACAATCAAAAATCGGCTACCCAGAAAGCAGCAGAGCTTGCGGGATTCTCACAAGTTGAATTACTGCAAGAGCCTATTGCGGCAGCCATGGCTTACGGATTAGATGAAAAAGTAAAGGATGGGCAGATTTTAATTTTTGATTTTGGAGGTGGAACCTTTGACGTGTGCTTGGTGAACGTTGAAGACGGTATTATGCAAGTTAAAGATACTGAAGGTGATAACTGGTTAGGTGGAAAAAACTTAGACAATGCTATCGTAGATGAAATTTTAATTCCTTATCTGAAAGAAAACTATACCATAAATAGTTTTTTAGAAGATGAAACCAAAAAATTATTATTAAAAGATGCATTGAAGGTAAAGGCCGAAGAAATTAAAGTCAATTTATCATTTTCTAAGTCTTTTGATGTGATTTCAAATTTGGGAGAATACCCTGATGATGACCAAGGCGAAGAAATTGAATTGGATTTTGAAGTAACGCACAATCAAATGATAGAAGTGCTAGGGCCTGTATTTCAAAAAGCTGTTGATATGGCTAAAGAAGTTTTGAGTAGAAATAAGCTCTCAGGGACGTCTTTGAATTCGTTAATTTTAGTTGGAGGACCTACATTTTCCCCTGTACTAAGAGAGCTATTGTCGGCCCAAATATGTGCCCCAGATACTACTGTTGATCCAATGACAGTTGTAGCACGTGGAGCTGCTATCTACGCCTCTCAGTTTGATGTAGATGAAGCGATTGTTGATCAGGTTCGCGATGTCACCAAAGTGCAATTAGACCTTTCCTATGAGTCTCAAACTGTGGAGACCGAAGAAATGTTGGTAGTTAAAATTAATAAAGATAAAACGCAAGGCGAAATACCTTCTAAGGTTTTTGTGACAGTGAAGCGTTCTGATGGTGGTTGGGAAAGTAATAAAGCTGAAATAGATGCTACTGGAGATATTGTAGATTTGGTATTACGGGAAGGTAAACCCAATACTTATGAGGTTTTTTTAACTAACGAAACAGGAGATGATTTACCATGCGAACCTAAAGAGTTTACGATTATTCAAGGAGTCAAAACAGGAAATGCTACTTTGGCATATAGTTATGGGGTTGAATTATTAGGGGAAAATGGTAAAGCTAACTTTTATATAATTACAGGTCTTGAGAAAGGGCAAACTATGCCAGCAAATGGTGAAAAATCAGCTTTAAAAACATTAAAAGATTTAAGGCCTGGCTCATCAGATGAAATAAATATATCTATTTATCAAGGGACTATTGAAGCAGAAAATACAAGAGCTAACAATCAAACTTGGGTAAGTACTGTGCGTTTAACTGGGCAAGATATAGCTAAGCTATTACCTAAAGGGTCTGAAGTTAATTTATTTTTAGAAATTATTAAAGATGGTGTTTATAATTTATCAATAGATATCCCTTATCTGAACGATACCATTGAAAAAACATTTGAACGCCAACAGCAGCAAGGAGAGGAAGACAGTTGGTTTACAGAACAATTTAAAAATATAGAAGCCGAAATCGAGGCGTTTGAAAATGAAAACGAGGCGTTTGATAAAATCCGTTTAGAAAAGATAAAAACAAATATAAAAGAATCAAAAGACGAGTTTGAATCTCGTAAGTCCGATTTTGATACTCGAATGAAAGTTAGAGATGATATAAGAAAACAGTTTACAGCGCTTGATAACCTCACAAATGTAAGTGCCTGGCCGATAGCAGAGCAAGAACTGAAAACAACATTTTACGAACTTGAAACAAAAGTAACCGCAAGTGATGATTCGAATACGAAAGCTGCTTTTGAATCTTTGAAAAAACGTTTGGATACTGTTTTAACATCTCAAGATGTTATAGAAGCAAAAGAGCTTAAAGATCAAATGGGTGCGTTGTATATTCAAATATTAGATAATGAACACGGAGTAGAATTATTTATTTCAATCTTAATGAATATGAATGACGATTTTGACTCTCAACCTTGGTCCGATCGTTCTCAAGCACGCACCATTTTAAATTCGGCTATGAAAGAAGTCATGGCAAACCCAAATAGAGAAAGAGCTCTTAGTTATTGTCAGCAATTGTGGCGTTTACTTCCAGATCCAAAGGCTGCAGGTGGAAGAGATGATATTTTAGGCTAATTTTTTCAATAAAAAATAAATATATGAGTGCTTTAAAAAATATTCAAATTAAAACACGCTATAAAATTAGGCATTTTATTGAGCAAACATCTTATTGTGCAGTTTATACAGGTCATGATTTAGAGACTTCACAATTGGTAAATCTTAGTGTATATAAGGCCTCTAAAATAGCGCGTGACGATCTTGATAAAGATGGAAATTTACGCGAATTAGAGTTTTTAAAATTAGCAATTGAAGGGTTTCCAAAGTTATTGAGTTTTGGTGATTTTACTCATGATTTAGAAAAATACCGCTACATTGCTACAGAGTTTGTCAGTGGAGAAAGTGTTATGGATCGTATGAAACGCGTTGGTTCTTTAGGAGAATTTGATGCCATTCGAGTGGGTTTAAAATTAGCTGAAATCGCCCATAATTTACATTCTAGAGATCATGCAGTGCTGTTAAATGGCATTTCCTTAGATAATATCATTTTTGACATGAGTGGTGAGTCAGAGTCTATTAAATTAAGGAACCTGATTAATGTGCGCTATTTTGATGAAACTTTCAAATCTAACTACCTAGACGGTTTAAGTCTATCTCATCTAGCACCTGAAGTTTTTAATGATGTTTTTACTCCAAAAACAGATTTATATAATATTGCTGCACTAATCTATCAAATGGTGTGTGGGGTATTGCCTTATCACGACCCAGAATCTCAAGATTTAAAAGCACCAAAAAATTTAAATTTATATTTAGAAAAAAGAAACCTTCCATTAAATTTTTCAGACCTGTTTGAACCACATCTTAAAAAGGTTTTGGAGAAAGCATTACATCAGGACCCAGATCAAAGATTTACTACACTTAATGAATTCGCAAATTTTTTAAATAGAGAGAAATTATTAGGGGTTACTAAGACAGCTACACCTAAAAAAACGTATGTCAAACGGGGGAACGGGTTTGATGATATTGCAGGGATGAAATCTTTAAAAAATCAATTACGCTCAGAAGTTTTAGATGTTTTAAAGCGTCCAGACCATTTTAAAAAATATGGTGTAACGATTCCAAATGGAATGCTGCTATATGGTCCTCCGGGCTGTGGGAAATCATTTATCTCAGAAAAGTTTTGTGAAGAGGCTGGCTTTAATTTTTTTCTGATTAAACCGTCTGATTTAAGCTCAATTTATGTGAGTGGTGGCGAAGAAAAAATAGGTCAATTATTCTCAGAGGCCGCAGCGAATGCGCCAACTGTTATTTGTTTTGATGAAGTAGATGCAATGATGCCTAAACGATCTGATGATACAAATCAATCGATCTCAGCTCGTGTCAACGAATTTTTAGCCCAAATTAATAAATGTGCAGACCGTGGTATTTTTGTGATTGCAACAACTAATAAGCCTAGCTTAATAGATGAAGCAATGTTGCGAACAGGTCGTTTAGAGATCAAAATATATGTATCCCCACCGGATGATATAGCACGTGCAGAACTTTTTGAACTCTATTTGAAAAATCGCCATTGTGAAGTTGGTTTAGACTTTAAAGCTCTGTCAGCTTTAACGCCTAATATCGTTGCAAGCGATGTTGAATTTATAGTTAATAAGGCTTCTCATAAAGCTGCGATACAAGAAGTCCGAATTTCAATATCAATTCTCTCTGAAATTGCTAAGAGTTTTACCCCATCAATCAATAAGCAACTCCTTGAGTCTTATGAAAAAGAACACACTATTTTTTCAAACCCAGATACTGGAGCTCCTAAAAGAACGCCGATAGGATTTAAAAGAAACTGATAAAAATCAAATATATGGAACCAATAAAATTTAAAGAATTACTACTAAACGTTGCTGTTTGTGCTATTGCTTGTGATGGAGTTGTAGATGAGAGAGAAATTGAAGCACTTCACAAAATTGAAAAAGACTCTCCTTATTTTTCTGCTTTGGACCTATCAGAATCTCTCGAAAAATCACTTGAAGCGTGCTCAAACGATTTAAACACATTTAAAAAGAATGTCTTTGATTTGCTTGAAGCTAATAGTTTAAATATTGTTCAAGAGCTTACTGTTTTGGAAATCTCTCTACGCATTATTTCAGCAGATGAAATTGAGGAAGAGAGTGAAAAGACTTTTGTAAATGAGTTAAGATCATATCTAAAATTAGAAGATTTCTTAATTGTCCAGCGTTTTGGGGATATCTCTTATTTAAAACCAAAGAAATCAGAATTTAAAAGCAATAAGTCTGATGACTTAGGCTCAATTAGTCAAAAATCAAAATAAATTATATATGAAACATCACTATGAATCACTAAACCTTGAGGAAGGTGCCTCACAAGAAGCCATACAGTCTGCTTATAAGCGTTTATCTAAAGAGTTAAACCCTGAAACTAACAATAATCAAGATTTTTTTGTTGAAGAATATGCAAAAGTCCAAGAAGCATATAAAGCGTTAAGCCAAAGTTCTATTTTAAAAAACAACGATTCTTCTAAACGTTCTGTAGCCTCAAATAGAGATGAGCCTTCTTCTTCTTCTTCTTCTTCTTCAAATTCATCAGGGTCTTTTACAGTTACTATATCTCCAGAAAAAATAGAAGAACTTAAAAATAAGGCGCAAGACATTAAGGATGAGCCGTATGTGAAACCTTCAATGTTTCGGAATCCATTTTCTTTTAAAGGCAGGATCAGACGGATGGAATACGGGATAAGTTTTATAATATTCTATATCTCAAATAATATTTTGATGGCCTTATCAGCTGAAGAACCCGCAGTTGTTATTTTACTTATACCGTCATTATGGTTTACTTGGGCACAAGGAGCGAAGCGTTGTCATGATAGAGGAAATTCAGGTTGGTACCAATTGATTCCATTCTATGTCCTGTGGATGCAGTTTGGAGATGGCGATATTGGAGCTAATGAATATGGTGCTAACCCTAAGGGAATTAATAAAATAAATTAAGTACTCTTGAAAAAATATTTAGAAACACTAGGTCTTAACGAAGGCGCTTCTCAAGACGAAATTCAGGCAGCTTATGATAAATTATCAAAAGAGTTAGACCCTGCCAATAACGACAACCAAGAGTTTTTCGAAGAAGAATATAAAAAAGTTCAAGAGGCTTACGAAGCTTTGAGTAATTTTTCGATTTTAGCAACAGAAAAAGGGGCAAAAAGTTACAAAAATGAGGCTATAGAGCCTGAGGATATGTTTTCTAAGAGTTTAAATAATTCTTTAAAAAAAAGACACAATAAATTACGCATAAAGCAAAATATTACCATCTTATTTTTAATTTTTTCTATTGGTTTTAATGTATTCACATACATTAAAGTAAAAGGTGATAATAATGCTATTTCTGTCAGTAAATCATACATGAATAAAGCCGAAGACTACAGTGAAGATGCAAGAAGATATAGAAATCAGGCTGAGGAATATATGAATGAAGCTTCAAGTTACATGTCTGGGGCAGAAGAACATAGTGATAATTCATATTATTACATGAATCGTGCAGAAGAACATAGTAATAATGCCTATTATTATTCTAATCAATAAAAGAACTATATGATTAATTACTACAAAATTTTAGGCTTAGAAAATGGAGCATCATTATCAGATATTGAAGCTTCGTACAATAAATTATCAAAAGAACTAGACCCTAAAAACAACGACAATCAAGATTTTTTTATAGAAGAGTTTGCTTTATTACAAGAGGCCTATAAAGCACTAACAGGAAAAGAACCAAAAGAAGCTGATATAAATACCTCTGATATTTCAGATGTATTTGATGATTCTGATACTTTAGTAAGTATATTAAAAATATTTAAGCAATCTAAAGACCCCAAAAAGGCAGAAATTATAGAGTCTTTAGAAGCCTTTAAATCTGGTAACTTAATTTATCAACAAGCCTTAGAGCTGCTCTACAAAAAAGAAGGAGTAAGCAGTATAAAGTCGTATATGGATAAGCAGTCTATCTCAAAAGATCCTTCTAGTCAAAACGCTGTTGAGCCCTCAGAAACAAATATTGACAACGCTTCTAAAAATATAAATAGTCCTTTAAAACAACCTCAAAAAGACCATAAAAAACCCAGAAATAAAATTTATGTATTTATATTACTATTGTTGGTAGGACTAGGGACTTCTTATTTATTTTTTCTTAACAAAGTAGCTGATTTTGAGTCCTTAATACTGCCAACAATTGAACGGAACATATTGGTTAATAAGGATGCTGAAAAAAATAAATGGGAATCAAAATTTAGAAAGGATTATCCAAGGTTAAAATCCTATTATATAGATGCAAAGAGCAATGAAGATGAAAAATTAAATTTTGATGATGCTATTGTAAAAACGGATACCATAATAAGTTTTCTATTTTTTTCAAAAAAGTTTAGTTTCAAGTCCTTGGACAGTGATTACTTTGAATGCGCATACTATCACGAAATAAATAGGTATAATAAAAAATATAATAAAGAATTCATAAGCTGGTTTAAAAAAACTAGAAGAAAATATAAACTAAAGGAATCTAAGCTCAATGAACTTATTCGATTCGTGAAAAACAATCCTTTAAATGCCTCTTTTCCTTTTAATAATATTGAAAATGATGTTGATACAAATTGTGTAAAATGTATTTCAAATTACATTTCAAGTATTGAATTGAATCAAGATGCTATTACAGACTTTGATAATTTTGTTAAAAGTTATCTTAAGGAAGATCAATTAGCAAGAACTTTTAGTGCGCAAAGTTTTATTAATTTTATGGATGATTTGGAAAAACTTGAAGATAACATGTCAAAGTCTACTAAAAAAGCCCTCAATAAAAAAGCATCTAAAAGCAAGCCAAATGCTATAACACTCTTTGAAATAGACGGTAATTCTCCAAAGAAATATCCCTTTCTATATAAAAGTAAATCACAATATAAATTTAATGATTTGGAAGTTTTAGGTGAGATTAATTATTCAATAAACAAGCAACATTACAAAAAATCAGTTCTTGAAAAACTCGTTGATGACTTAAAGAAGCAAATTGACGAATCATATAAAACCAATTCTTTATACACAGGAGCGCAACCCTATTCGTATTGTTATGGGAAAAACCCTTATTGTTCCATTCCAGACGGATATGCGGAATGTTCATTTATAGATGTTCAAGCATCTAGTAATAGTGATGTAATTGTGATTATTAAGAAAAACAACAAAGTATATTCTCATGCTTATATCAAAGCAGGAGGTTATTATAAATTTAAACTTGGGAATGGGATGTTTCAAACGTTTTTCTATTATGGGAAAGGATGGAATCCTGATAAATACATGAAAAAATCTATATGTGGAGATATTACAGGTGGCTTTGTTTCCAATGAGTCACTAGATAAATCCGATCCTAACTATTTAAATCACAGTAGTATTTCTTATACTTTATATGCTGTTGAAAATGGAAATTTCAACGCAAAACCAAGTAATAAAAATGAAGCTTTTTAAATAAATGAAAAAACACTACAATACCCTTGGCCTTAATCAAGGCGCATCACAAGAGGAAATACAAACTGCCTACGAGCGTTTGTCTAACGAATTAGACCCTAAAAAAAACGACCATCAAGAATTTTTTATAGAAGAATATAAAAAAGTACAAGAGGCTTATAAAGCTCTTTACAATAGTTCTATTTTGGCTACAGAGAAGGGGACTAAAAATACAAATGTAAAACCCAAAGCAGTCGCGAAAAAAAAACATTTAAGCAATACAAAAAATACTATACCATCAAAATCAAGATCAAAAAAAAATTTTGGCATAGCAGCTTTGCTATTGGTTTTGCTACTTTTTTTTGTATATACATTACTTCAACCCCAAAAGTACAAAATTGATGAGGTCGTTTTTAACAATGATATTGCTTACTTAAAGCATGATATGACTTTGTTGAATGGCAAAGTAACCGATCCGCTTTATAATGGTCTTTTTGTAAATGGTGTGAAAGAGGGTTTCTGTCGCCGATGGTACGTGTTTGGTCAGCTAAAAGAGGAGGGTAATTTTAAAAATAATCGCTACCATGGGAACTGGAATTTTTATCATAAAAATGGTAATAAAAAAGCTAGTGGTGTGTTTAATGAAAATGGTGGTAAAAGCAAAGGGAATACAGGTATACCGTATACCAATAGAGAAGGACTTTGGCGTTTTTGGCACGAGAATGGTCAGTTACGTCAAGAAGGTAACTATGTTAATGGGCAACGAGAAGGTCTTTGGCGTCAATGGCACGAGAATGGTCAGTTAGAATTGAGTGGTGATTGTGTTAACGGCAAGCAAGAAGGGCTTGTGCTTGAATGGGACGAGAATGGTAATCTAATAAAGGAATATATCTTTGTTAATGGGGTAAATCAAAATATAAAGAATTATTAATAAAAATTTGATGATAACAATACATAAACACTACAAAACTCTCGGCTTAGAAGACGGCGCTTCTCAAGAGGAAATACAAACTGCCTACGAGCGTTTGTCTAACGAATTAGACCCTAAAAAAAACGACCATCAAGAATTTTTTATAGAAGAATATAAAAAAGTACAAGAGGCTTATAAAGCTTTGCGAAATTCTTCGATTTTAGCAACAGAGAAGGGGGCTAAAAGCACAAAAAATATCGAATCTATTAAGCCAATATCCCCCAAGGAAAATAGTTCAAAAACTTATAAGAAGAGAAAAAAAACAACTAAATGGTTTCTTGTATTTATTGTAATTCTTGTAACGATAGTAGGAATTGTAGCGTATACTTTATTGCAACCTGAAAAGTTTTTAAAAAAGGATACTATAGTTGTTGTTGGTGTGACTAAAAACAAGCGAGACTTAAAACCTATTACTGGAGTTATTAAAGGATATGGGGCTTACGAGGAAGGACTTAAAACAGGATTTCACAATCAATGGAACTCAAAAGGACAGAAAATTGCACAAGGTATTTACAAAAAAGGACTTAAAAACGGTCTCTGGCAGTATTTCTATGACAACGGACAATTAAAAAAAGAAATCAACTACAAAAACAACTTGAAAGAAGGTTTTTTCAAATTTTGGAATTCAAAATCAGTTCTAGTGGCAGAACGTAATTACAGTTCCGATTCACTAGTCGGAAATAATACGTCGTGGTTTGATAACGGTCAATTAAAGCAAATAGCTGATTATGAAAACGACTTCACGCAAATTTATGACGAAATTGGAAATCTAATTAATGAAGGCTCTTTTGTTAAGATAGCCTCGAAGTGGAATTCTAAAACCTATCAAAACAACCGAAGTTCATTGTCAATAGTACCTCTAGAACCAAATGTAAAATGGCGTTATAAAACAGGAAGTGAGGTAAGAAGCAATCCATCTGTTTCAGGGGGAATGGTATTTGTAGGGTCTAGTGATAGATATATCTATGCGCTAGACCAATATACAGGGGCACTGCAGTGGCGTTATAAAACAGGATCTTATGTATCTAGCAGTCCATCTGTTTCAGGGGGAATGGTATTTGTAGGTTCTAGTGATAGATATATCTATGCGCTAGACCAATATACAGGGGCACTGCAGTGGCGTTATAAATTAGGAGATATGGTGTATTATAGCAGTCCATCTGTTTCAGGGGGAATGGTATTTGTAGGTTCTGATGATAACTATATCTATGCGCTAGACCAATATACAGGGGCACTGCAGTGGCGTTATAAAACAGGATCTTATGTAGATAGCAGTCCATCTGTTTCAGGGGGAATGGTATTTATAGGGTCTAATGACAAATATATCTATGCGCTAGACCAATATACAGGGGCACTGCAGTGGCGTTATAAATTAGGAGGTATGGTGTATTCTAGCAGTCCATCTGTTTCAGGGGGAATGGTATTTGTAGGTTCTGATGATAACTATATCTATGCGCTAGACCAATATACAGGGGCACTGCAATGGCGTTATAAAACAAAATTATCTATTCTTTGCAGTCCATCTGTTTCAGGGGGAATGGTATTTATAGGGTCTAATGACAAATATATCTATGCGCTAGACCAATATACAGGGGCACTGCAGTGGCGTTATGAAACAGGAGGTGGTGTAAGAAGCAGTCCATCTGTTTCAGGGGGAATGGTATTTGTAGGGTCTAGTGATAACTATATCTATGCTTTAGGAGATTAATAAAATGGAAACTAATAATAGGATAAAATATCACAGTTACAGAGCAGCTTATTCCAGAATGAATTTAGCTATGAAAAAAGGGTTTTATTTAGAAGCAATTGCCATACAAGAAAGTGTTATTTCTGATCGTTTGCTAAGTTTTGCTATCAGGAGTAATAAGTTGGTTGTATCTCATGAAAGACTGTATACAATATCTTTTTCAAAACTAATTAAAATTGCAGTACCTTATTTTGAAAACGAAAAATTAGTTGATGATTTACACGTTTTTAGGTTAGAGAGAAACAACTGCCTTCATGGTTTTGTGAAATCATTTCCAGGTAAACCTACAATAGTTATAACTGATTTTATGGCTTTGGTCATACAAACAGCAAAAAAAGGAAAAAAATTAACAAGAGAAATAGACAGCTGGCATAAAAAAATGAAAAGAAATGGATTTTCTGAAAACAACCCAAATTTGATGCTGCCAAAACCAACGTTTAAAAATTAGACTGTAATGAAAAATATAACTAATCTAGACATTAAACGTCAGCGGGTAGGGCTTACAAAAGAGCTCTCTGCATTTGCTGTTGTCGGGGTGTATAAAAAGTCCCCAATGAAAACGAAATTAGAGATCATTGGACTAGTGGAGGTTTTAAAACATACAGAGAAAAATTACCGTGAAGCACTTGATTTAATTTTTAAATTGGAAAAAGTAAAAGATGTAAGCGGCATTATTTCAAAGCTTTCCAAACAAAAACTAGAAGCCAAAGTTGTATCGGATGTAGAACGGTTAGCAATGATTCCAAAACCAGCTCCAAAACCAGAAAAAAACCTTGTTATACCAAATGATCAATTGTCGTACTTTATAAAAAATAAACTTTCAGTAATTGTTCTAACTTCTTTTGCTAGTTTGTTTCTGATTTTTTTGATTTTTAATGGTAGTTCTAGAACCTCACAAAATGAGGGAATACATACCAATAAAAACTATGAAAAAGAAACCTTTATTTCATTATCTCCTAAGTTTGGTCACAAATATGTACACACAACCATCAACGGCATTTCTACTACTTTTATGTTGGATACAGGTGCCTCTTCTTCAACGGTGTCACAAGCGTATTTAAACCGACATATTCGTTCAGGATTTGTAAATAGACACACACATTTTATTAGAAATGGAGATTATATAACTGCTAACGGAGACGTTGTGAATGCTGAGGTATGGCAATTGCCATCAATGACTATGGGTCCAAAAACAATTTATAATGTTGAAATCGCTGTGATGCCTGGAATTGAAGAAACTGGCTTCCTTTTAGGGATGTCCACAATAAATAAATTAGGAAACCCAAAAATTGATTTAACCAACAACAAAATTATAATTAATTAAAAAATATTCCTAATGAAAAATATACTATTTACACTCTCTTTAATTGTTTCTTTTGCTTCTTTTGGGCAGATAACTGAAGAATTAGTTCAGACAATTGATGAATTGTATGATAAAGGAAGAAATAAAATGGGTAATTCAGACTATTATGGAGCTATAGCAGATTATACAAGAATAATTAAGATATATCCTGTAGAAGCAGAACCAGAAACGGCTTATTACAATAGAGGGTTGTGTAAAATGGCTTTAAAAGATGCTAAAGGAGCTATATCAGATTTTACAAGGGCGATAGAAATTAATCCTAATAATGAAGATGCTTTATCCAATAGAGGATTTTTGAGAATGGCTTTAAAAGATTTTTATGGGGCTTTATCAGACTATACTAGGGTGATAGAAATTAATCCTAATGATGCAGTTGCTTATGTCAATAGAGGGTATTGTAAAATGGATTTAAATGATAACGTTTCTGCTTGTCAAGATTTTCGTAAAGCACAAGAGTATGGCTATGATGCTTCTGATTTAACTACTAAAACTTGTTACTAAATCCTTTAAAACATTCCACCCTCACTAATAACCTAAAACAAAATAGCTTGCTCGAACGCCTCCTTTTCTCTTAGCCCTAAATACTCTGACGGTTCTTATTGACATAAAGACAAGCGAGATATAGATAAGATTAAATCCGAAATGCTCTTTGAAGAAGGGTTCAAACTAATACGAGTAAGACAAGAACCACTTAAAAAGATCTACGATACAGATGTCATAAGTAAACAACCTTACAATGGCAAACAAGTCACTAACGATATACTATCAATGATTTTGTCTATATTTGAGTTGGAAACTAAATTGGTGCCTAAAATAAAAGCATATCAATCCAAAGACGTTCTACAAATCGAAAAAGGATTAGAAAAATACATTGATAAAATACTAACAGAAAAAGCAGAAAAAATGGAATTAAAACTTACTGATGAAATGATAATATCTATTAAAAATGATGTTATTCCTAGACTGAAATTTATGTATAATATTAGCACGAAAGA
>Ga0209405_1001701_pt1 | contig 15458 bp, 20 predicted proteins | sample COGITO_mtgs_1105_6_FD_184803 | JGI IMG/M metagenome (GOLD analysis project Ga0209405, IMG submission 184803) | Pelagic marine microbial communities from North Sea - COGITO_mtgs_110516 (SPAdes) (version 2) | ecosystem: Environmental > Aquatic > Marine > Epipelagic ...
ATTGGCGTCTTTGAGCGGATCGACCCAGTCCCATTTGGTGGGCAGCCAGTCGGCGGCCAGCAGCCGCGACCGGTCGGCCTCGAAGCCGGGCAGGTTCAGGGCACCTGATAGCATCGCTGCATCCATCCAGCGCGCATAGACGGGCCGGCACAGCTGGTAGACCATGACAGAATGTTGCCAGGCCGAGACACGGCGGCGGAACTCGATCAGGGCAAGCCGCGAGTTCGAGAAGTTGCCCTTCACCATATCATTGGCGAGATAGGGATAGGGAATGCCCAACGCGGCCGAGATCTGCAGCAATGTGCGGTACTGGAAAGGCTCATAGGTCGCGCCACTGTCTGCAGGCTGGCCGACGGTGACATCTTCACCGGGATCCAGTCGTACAACCTGACCAGGGCTGATCTCAACCCCGCCAGGACCTTCATCCTCCTCTGCTGGTGCCAGCGGGTTTTCGGGGGCGGGCGAGGTGACGAACATCGCATACATTGCTGCGACCTTTTTGCGATCGAGTTCGGCGTCGTCGTATTGGTCGAGCAGGAAGAGCTTCACGATGGCCGGGGCAAGCTTTGAGACCCCGCGCAGCTGACCACCTTCGACCGGGTCAATCACATGGATCACTTCCGATGCGGGCACGCGCACCAGTTCACCAGACAGCCCGGGATCGGTGCTGTCGCCCGGGTGTCGGCGCAGGAAGTGATAAGCGACGCGCCGCCCGATCCGGTCAAACTCGATGCCCTGGCGGATCGCATTGCCGTTGGCCGCAACCCCCGTCTGCTCAATTGGCAGCATCTCCGCTGGCAACATCTGCAGTTGGAGGGGCACGGTCAGCCCGTCACTTGCACGGCGCATCCGGATGCGGAAGAACACCTCGCCCGCGATAAACACCTCGCGCGCGGCGCGGCGCTGCAGCCCGTAGAAATCGGTCAGCCCCTCGGCATCGGCCTCATCGGTCCAGGCCAGCCAGAGGCGCTGCAGCTCTTCCTTGCGGTCCGCATCGCCAATCTTCGAGATTGGTTTGATCCCGTCGCCCACAGTATTGGCGGCCCAGCTCTCCACGGCGTTGACTGCATAGCCGTTGTTCCGCGCGAGCCAGCGGGCACGGGCCGTGATGTCGGGACCAGAGGCCGCGATCAGCGCGTTGACATGGGCCCGTGTTGCCTGGAAGCCGCGCAGGCGCCGGTGATGCTGGCCTGCATCAAAGCCGCCGATGAATGCGCCCAAACGCTGCCGCCAGTTCATCAGAGATCCTTCACGGCATGAGGGCGCAGGATGCGCCCGGCACCGCGCTCGGCTTTCGCAATCCGGCGCTCGATGTCACTGATCGCAGCCGCCAGTTCGGCATCGGTGCCGTAGGTGACTGTCTTGCCGTCATAGCTGACTGACCGTGTGCCGCTGTAGCGCGCGGCCAGCAGCGCGCTGTGGCGGGATTTGAGATCATCGAGGGTCATCAAGTTTTGCTCATTCCATGTATTTTGGCGTGCTGATCTTCCAGCCACGCCGCCGCGGTACTGTGATGCGCCCGGCTTGTGGTTCGGTCGTCGGTGCAGTTTCTGGTTTCGCCGTTGCGGCTGTAGTTTCCACGCCCGCCTGTTTTTCCAACTGTCGCCACATCCGCTCGTCAAAGCGGTCTGCGCCAAGGATCCAGGCCGCGGCGCGTGCATAGACCCGCGTATCGAGGGCCTCGTTGCGTTCGCGCAGCTTTTGCCATTCCTGGCGGGCAAAGCCGCGCTTGTTGCGGATCGTGACCAGTTGTTCACCTACCAACTGCTTGAGCCATTCGCTGTCGGCCCAGTCGGGCAGGTGAATTGTCCCAGCAGGTGCTGCGGCATCTGGCTCGTCGGGCCGCTCCAACCGCAGATAACGATAGGTCTCGGCCTTGAAGGTAGCCGTGGCCACCGTCCAGAGCCGCGCCCCGCGTTTGAGCTTGCGGCCATTCACAGTCGCATCCACGAATGTCGGCCCCGAGACGGGTGTTGCCCGGTTGAACCCTTCCATGCCCTTTACGGGGGCGACTTGTGCGATGCCCTGCTTGCGCGCCCATCCGTAAACGGCGGCAGTTTCATAGCCGGTATCGATCGCCAGTTTGGCCAGCGGCATCACCGCGCCATGCTCATGCACCCAAGTTTGCCCCAAGAGCGATGTCAGTTTGTCCCAGCACGCCGGATCATCCGGTCCGCCAGGAATGACGATGTGATCGACGAGCCAGCTTTGCAGCCCGCGACCCCAAGCCCAGACATCGACCTCGATCCGGTCTTTCTGCACATCCGCACCGGCCGTCAGGAACAGCCCGCCCATGGGGATCTGCGCGGGGAAAGCAATCCGCTGATCCGCAAGTCGCTGCCATTCCGGTGCCTCGCCGCTCTCAACCCAAGTCTCGCCCAGCAGCGTGTTGCGCGCTGCGCGTAACATCTCGTCGGAGCCTTGGGCTGCCAGCCAGTCCCGCGCGATTTGCTCCCAGCTTTTCCAGCCGATCGGCGAATAGAGCGCCGAGAGGTGGAACCCGATGGCATGCGGGTTATCTGACACCGCTGTGCTCCGCCATTCGCCCCGCGCCAGCATGTCGGTCTTGTGGTGCTCTGCGATGGGACGTTCGCAGCCTTCGCATTGATACGCCGCCGTTTCCGGCTGCCCTTTTTCCCAGCGCAGGCGTTCGAACTGCAACCACTGCATCGCACCACAATGCGGGCAGGGCACAAAATACCGCCGCTGGTCGCTGGCCTCAAACTCGCGTTCAATCCGGCTCAGCCCCCGGATCGTCGGGGTCGAGACCATGAAGACCTTGCGCCGATGCGCGAAGGTGGTGGTGCGCGCCTCGGCAAGGGTGACCGGATCGCCTTCTTCATCGGCCGAGGCAGGATAGGCATCGACTTCATCGAGGAACACATAACGCGCCGGCATTGAGCGCAAGCCTGTCGCGGAATTCGCCCCGGTCAGCACCAGAATGCCGCCAGGGAATTCTTTCGACAGCATTGAGTTGCCGGCATCGCGTGACCGTGCGGGCTGCACTTTTTCTTTGAGTGCTGGGCTGTCCTCGATCAGCGGATCAATCCGGCCCCGCGATGTGCGCTTGGCCATCTCCACCGTGGGCAGCACCGCCAGCATGGGTCCTGGGGCGTGATGGATGACAAAGCCGATCCAGTTATTGCCTGCTTCCGTGGCCCCGACCTGTGCAGCTTTCATGAACGAAATCCGCTGCGCCGGATGGTTTGGCGACAGTGCATCCATGATTGCGCGCAGATAAGGCGTCCGCGATGTGCGGTACTGGCCGGGCTCAGCCGAGGCGCGCGATGACAGTTTGCGGTGCGCATCTGCCCATTCCGACACGGTCAGGTCCGGGTCCGGCCGCATGCCGTTGCGCCAGACGCGTAGAATGTCCTCGGCGCCCTCGAATGCGAGATCAAGGCCGTCGCTCAGATCAGATGTGTTCTCCTTCTCATTCAAGCGAGACCCTGAGGTCGGCCAGGGCGGTGAGTTGCTCTCTGACATGGGTTTCCAGCACCCTTTGCAGGATCGCAGTCTCGATTGTCACCGCATCACCGGATGCCCTTTCCATGTCTGCGGATAATTGTGCGGCCATCAGGGCGGACACACGGGTGGGCCAGGTGACCCAAACATCGCGTTCCTGGCGGGCCAGGCGAAACACCAGGGTCTCGGCGCGCGCACGATCCACCAGCACGCCCTTCTTGCGCTGGATCGACAGCTGGCGTTCCTGCGCCTGATACACCGTCAGCGCGGTGCGGGCCTTCAGATAGGAGGTGCTGTCTCCGGCACCCGAAACCCCAGCCCCTGGGCTGGCCTCTCCGCTCGTACCGCGTGATCGCATCTGTTGATCTGGATCCGTCATGGCTCCCCAGCGTGCATCAGACGCCACTGCATTGATCGACCCGTCGGCAAACAGCACCAGGCGGCCATTCTTGCGGGCCTTCTGCACCGCACCGCGCGAGAGGCCGGAGCGGGTGGCATAGGCACGCTCGGATAGTCCTTCCATGGCGCTTGGCATGTCCTCAACATATTGTAAATAAACGAGAAAGATGATCTATTTGAGTTGATTATACTGCCCGTCAGAGCGACTCTCAGTGCAAGCAAACAAGCCTGAACGGAGATAGACCCATGACCCTCGCAGAACGCTACAACGCCCAAGCCCAACGCCTGCTGCCGCATATGGCCGAGAGCCTGGAGGTTGATCCCGCCATCACCTGCGCGGGCGAGATCGACGACATCGTGTTTCGCCGCAGCGAATACCTCGGCGGGATGGCGATCGCCATTCTCGCCCTCATCGAACAGCAGGCTTGAGGAGCAAACCATGACCATGGCCACCACAACCATCCGCATCGACTATGCAATGCTGCCCGACCACTTCGACCGCAGCCGCCCAGACGCCATCGCAGAGGCCATTGAGACAGCGCTGCGCGAGGACGGGATCAAGGCTGACGCCTCGGACGTGATCAGCCACATCAAGATCGAACTGCCGACCAGCCAGCTTACTGCCGCCTGCGCGGCGTTGGCCGAGCTGCAGGTTATTTAGAGGAGGACCGGAATATGAGCACGCGTGCACAAATCGCCATTCAGACAGGGCCTGACAAATGGGCACATGTGTATGTGCATTTTGATGGTTATCCCTCCTATATGCTGCCAGCTCTGGCGCGCTGGACGCCCGAGGACATTCTTGCCGCCCGCGAAATCCGGCAGGTGCGTGCCGACGAGTTGGATTGTTTTGATCCTCCGCGCGCGCCCCGCATGCTGCAACAGCCCACCTGCGAACTCTGCCATCTTTATATCTGGCAAGCCGGTGCATGGCTTGAACTGACCTCCCCGCAAGGGGGATAAAAAAGCAATCAAATTGCGCCGAATTGACTACGCTAATCGCCCTGTCAGAGCGATGGTTGTCTCAGCAAAACGATGCACCGCACCAAAGGAGCAAAGCACATGGCTGCATACGCCATTCTGCCCAGCCGCAACGAAGACTACGGCTTTTTCCAAACCCTGACAAACTGCCCGCAGCGCGAGCGCCGCAGCGCAGAGGTCTGGACGCTGGCCTCACGCCTCATCGCTGCAGCCATCAGCGCCGACACCGAAGACGAGATGCTCGGGATCCGCGACTTTCTTGACAGCCGGATGGGCCGTCACTTCGCCGACGATGTCGTGGGCAATATGACGGGCTGCAACATCGACAGCGAGACGGCCATCAAATCAGCAATCCGCCGCTGGCAAGGCTGGCGCATCAGCCGCCGCACCGCGCGCGAAGAGGGCATCCCCGCTGGCCTTCCCTACCTGACGGGTTGGGTGCAGCACTTTGCCGTGACAGCTGCGATGGCAGACGCGGACTGAGGCTCACACACAGCCCATTCTGGCGCCCGCGCTCGCGCGGGCCAATGCCGGTAGAAGGGCACGCATCCTGCGCTGCCCGTTTGACCGGAGACCACTATGACCAATCTCACCAAAACCCAAAGCCTGATCCTGACCGCTGGCGCCCAGCGCGCAGACAACATTGCCATGCCGTTGCCAAAGGGGCTGCATGGCGCTGCCGCCAAGAAGGTCGTGACCATGATGATCGACCGCGACTTGCTCGAAGAAGTCGATGCGGATCTCCGCAAGGGTGACCCCCTCTGGCGCGAAACCGGTGATGGCCACGGCACCACGCTGGTCGTCACCGACGCAGGGCTGTTGGTAATCGGGATCGAACCAGTCGTGGTCAAAACCATGGCGGCGGTCCGCCAGCATGCAGCGGCGGCGCCGGCCCCCAAGACGCCAACCATGCGAGCCGGTACCAAGCAGGCGCGGATCATTGCGCTGCTGCAGCGGCCCGAGGGGGCATCGATAAAAGAAATCGTCGAGGTGACGGGGTGGTTGCCGCATAGTATTCGGGGCCTGATCTCTGGCGCTCTGAAGAAGAAGCTGGGCCTGCCCATCAATTCCGAGAAACAAGATGGCCGCGGCACAGTGTACTCTCTGCCGGGTGATGGATCTGCGCCGTCATCTCAGCCGCGCGAAGAGCCTACGCAAGGCGTAACTTCGCAACAGTGAAACAATGACAAAGATCGCGCCAATGGCAAGATTGTCGTCGAGGCTGACCACCAGCCCGAACCATGGGAATGCAACGATCTGGGTGATCACTGCAAAACCATAACCGACCACTACGTTGGTCACGGCCTCGACCATCGACATGTGGCGTGATTGGCTCATGCCGCCAACCGCTCTGATTTGAGGGCGGCAAAGCTCTCGCCGGTTTCCACAAGAAGGGCGTCCTTGCCGGTAAAAGCCTGCCAGCGCTCGATGGCCACATCGACATAGGCCGGGTTGAGCTCAATCCCGTAACAAACACGCGCTGTCGTCTCGGTTGCGATCAATGTCGTGCCAGATCCCATGAAGGGCTCGAACACCGCCTGACCCGGGCATGAGTTGTTCAGGATCGGGCGTCGCATGCATTCCACAGGCTTTTGCGTGCCATGCACGGTGTCAGCATCCTGATCCTTGTTTGCGATCTGCCACAACGTGGTCTGTTTGCGATCACCCGCCCAGTGGCCTTTGCCCTTGGCGCGCACGGCATACCAGCACGGCTCATGCTGCCAGTGATAATCACCGCGGCTCAGGACCAGCCGGTCCTTGGCCCAGATAATCTGTGAGCGGATGTTGAAGCCCGAGGCGATCAGGCTGTCGGCAACGGTCGCCGCATGTAGTGCGCCGTGCCAGACATAGGCAACATCGCCAGGAAACAGCGCCCAGGCCTCACGCCAGTCCGCGCGGTCGTCATTCAGCACCTTGCCGGTGCGCTTGGTTTTGGCCGCACCCGCCTGGTTGCGCCAGCCAGGATCATATTCCACACCGTAGGGCGGGTCGGTGACCATCAGCAGCGGTTTTACATCGCCCAGCAACCGCCCGACCACATCGGCCGACGTACTGTCGCCACAGATCAGCCGGTGCGACCCGAGCTGCCAGAGATCACCTGGAACCGAAACAGGCGTCTCCGGTACACCCGGAACGTCATCCTCGCCCTCGACCGGACCATCAGCGCCCAGCGCATCGGGGTCTTGCAGCAAGGCGTCGAGATCTTCGTCAGTAATACCCAGCAGCGACAGGTCAAAATCTTCGGCCAGCAGCCCCGCGATCTCGTCGCGCAGCATGGCTTCATCCCAGTCGCCCAGCTCGGTCAGCTTGTTGTCGGCGATCCGGTAGGCCCGCCGTTCAGCTTCATCGAGGTGACCCAGCCGAATGACCGGCACATCCGTCAGCCCCAGCATCGTCGCGGCCAGCACCCGGCCATGTCCGGCGATCAGCTCGCCATCGTCGGCGAACATGCAGGGCACGGTCCAGCCGAACTTGGCCATGCTGGCCGCGATCTTGGCCACCTGATCGGTGCCGTGGATCTTGGCATTGCGGGCATAAGGGCGCAGCCGGTCAATCGGCCACGTCTCGATCTCGCTTGGCGCGAAGACAAGGTCCATGAGCATGTTCTCTGAGTTGAGGCAGGGCGGACGTGCCAATGCCACGGCCAGCGAGGCGGTGACTGCATCGGGATCCGCGATGTGGGGAAAACAAAAGCGCCCGCGAGGGATATCCTCCGGGCGCAAAACTTCGATGATTGAGGTATGAGTCAAGGGGGCTAGAAATGTCAAACGATTTTTAGGCGCGGAACCAATACGTTCTGATTAATTCACATAAGCCTCAAACAGGGTGGCTTCCCTGGCTGGCTAAATTGGCTCGCTTTTGGCTTAGTGGATTCTTGACTAAACCACTCAAGAATCCACCCTGAGAGCCAGTTTTTTGCGTTCAACCCTTTGTAATTGAATCACTTTATTTTGGCCGCCGACCAAACTGGCTTCGAAGTGGATTCCCCGGTGAAAAAGCCACGCGCTAGCGAAATGGCGCGCTAAGCCCCCCCGTATACATAAAGGGCTGTGGAGGAACCATGGGACGGGGGGTGAGCCTGATGCCCATGCGTCACCTCACCACTGGCAGGACCGAGATCCGCGTTGTGTAGCGTGGGCTGTGGTGATTTGCGCACAGGCAGGACGCTGTAATAACGACGCGGCCTAACGTGCGATGCGACGCTGCTCCAATGTCTCGTCGTCACCATCTGATTTCATGACATTGGCAATCAGGTGATCCAGTGTTTCGCCAAAGTATCGGGTCAACTCACCGTGCAAACGCTGGAATTCGGCAGCAATCGTGCGTTCAAATTCGGCTTTGCGCACCCGCACCATCACGGTCGTCCGCCGCTGTCGGGGATAGCGGTAAGGCTTGATCTCATGTTTGCGGCAAAGGGCCACGAACAGTTTGACCGCCCAAACATCAGGAAGCGAGTATTGCAGCTCGATCTCGGGATCTGCTGTCGCTTTGTCATCGCCGGTATCCAGACGGGCTTGCATTCGCTCCAGAGCAGCGCCCGCCGCAGCACGCTCTCCTTCTGTTGCCCCGCGGGCGAACAAAGCTTCTAGCTTGACCAGTCGCTCGCGGATGTCCTGCGCGGGTTTTGTCATCATTTGCCCCAATGTTATCGCCGCGCATAAACCACCACAGGCGTTTTGGGTCAACAAATGATGTCCAGGCGCTTCGTATACACGCGACATTGTCAGTTGAGAATATACCCCGGCTTGCGCATGTCACCGTTGCGCCAAAACCGCGCGAATAGAGGCCATACTGATCCCGAATTGTCGCGCCAGGACCGCAGGTTTGACCCCCGCCTCAATCGATGCTCGTACAAGGCTCACTTGAGAACGCGTTAAACCATGGGCCGGTTGTTGCGCTTTCGCAGGGTGTTTCCTAGCCGGTGCTTCGGGTGCGGTTTGCTGTGGAAGGTTCCGGCGTTTCATTTCCTGCGTGATTGCGTCCCGTAGTTCTTTCAATTCTTCATCTGACGCATATTGCAAGGCGCGCTCAAGATCATGCGGCAAGAGCCGACGCTGTGCATCCCTTAACCCGTCTGACTGGGCAGGGGTCGCTTTTCTCTCTGGCTGAACGGGCGCTGTCATCGTTAAATTATGCCGCGTAAAGCCAACCGCTGCAATTCGATCAAATCTGTAATTTTGCTTGCACCAACCCTGAGCACCAATCGCCTTTGCATCCCCCGCATAGGGTTGCAGGTCTGTCATCGGTCTCATTTCGAAGCAGTCGATCGCGAAGCTCAAGGTCATAGAAGCTGTCCTATCTTTTGGATTGGGCTGAGCACTTAAGTTTGCATTGCTCAATCACAAAGCCGTGATAGCTTTTTCCACTCAGGCGATCGTGCCGCCATTCATCTGACACGAAAAAAGTTCCTGGGTAGCCGCGCTCAGGTGGAGCGTTTCATGTCGCTCTTTGCAGCGTGGCATCGGCGGCGCATCTGGGAGGAATGCGTCGCCGATTAGGGTCCTGTATTGCGGCTTTCCGTAATCTGAAATGCAATGATTGTCTGGTGACCTTCGGAGCATGGGCTGCCCAAAGATAAGTGCATGCGGGACAATAATGAAACTATGGATTCAGTTTTCGTTCCGGAGTGGGCGCCTGACCGGCTACGCCCACAAAACCATCCTGAAACGATCGCAATGGCGCGCTTATACCTCCAGCTATAAAATGCGTGGGAGCAACTATGCTGGATGTGCCTGCCCATGCGTTACCTCACCACTGGCAGATCCGAGATCCGCGTTGTGTAGCGTGGGCTGCGGTGATTTGCGCGCAACTGCCAGGAGCGCGACATCCCCTCACTGCCCAGAACCAAGGTCTTCTTGCCGAAGCGGGTGTTCACAGCATCAAGCGCCGTCATCAATGCTGGCGATCCTTTCGGCACATCGAAGAGCGTCCTCGGGCGATCTTCCAGTGGCAGCAGATCGTCCAGCATAATCCCTGCTTTGGTAAAGCCGTATGCTTGGGTATCACCCTTGGGCCATGCTGCAATGGCACACCGTTTGGCAGCCGCGACCAGATCCAACGTGTCGGAAGACATAGGGTTCAGGCGGGTTGAGCGTGACCCCGCATATTGCGGCCTATCAGAGCGATGTCGATTTGTGTGGAAGAAGACGGTAAGCGTTCCGGCGACCAGTCCGTGTGTCCGAAGCTTTTCAGCTGCGCGTGTAGCGTGGGCCGTGATCGCTTGGAATAATGTGTCGAAGTCCTTCATCGGGACGCCGGAGGACCGTGTGACGGCCATGCCCTTTCGCTGAGGCTCTATGTCATCAAAAGCGATGCACGGCTCGCCCTGCAACTCTAGAACTGTGCGTTCCAGTACAACCGTGCCCAGCGCGCGCGCCTGGCGCAGCGGCATGTCACGCAATTGCGCCGCAGTGCCAACACCAAGCCCGTGAAGTTTCGCAGTCGTCTTCCGGCCAATGCCCCAGATGTCCCCAACCGGAACAAGTGGTAACAGCCAAGACAGCAGGGTCGGATCCATCATATCGAGCACGCCTGCAAAGATCGGGTTCTTCTTGGCAATATCATTGGCGCATTTGGCAAGTGTCTTGGTCGGTGCAATGCCGACCCGGACTGGCACGCCCACGCGGCGCAGCACGTCGCTTCGCATTGCCCTTGCATGGACTGTACGATCCTTGAAACCCCCAAAGTCCAGAAAGCATTCATCAATCGAGTAGATCTCGACGTTGGGCGTGTAGTCTTCATAGACCTCGACCACGCGGCGGCTGATGTCGCCATAGAGCGTATAGTTCGAAGAAAAGACGCGGATGCCATGCGCATCGACCTTGTCGCGGATAAGGTGGAGAGGTTCACCCATCTTGACGCCCAGCGCCTTGGCCTCGTCACTGCGCGCAACGGCGCAGCCATCATTGTTGGACAGAACGATCACCGGCACGCCGTTCAGGGTAGGGTCAAAGATCCTTTCGGCGCTGACATAGAAGTTGGCACTGTCGCTAATCGCGATCGGCCGCGTCACGCCAGATCGTACCTTCGCACCACGCCGGCAATAACGCCCCAAATCTCACTGTCCTCAGTGAGTTCGATATCTGGAAAGGCCTCCTGGCTGTTGGCTGGTGCAAGGAAGTACTTACCATCATGTTTGCGCAGGATTTTTGCAGTCACAGCCCCTTCGACAACGGCGAGCACTGCACGGCCAACGCGCCGCTTACCAGCGCGGTCAACGGCAATGATGTCCCCATCTCGAATCCCTACGTCCCAAAGGCAATCGCCTTCGACACGCCACCAAAAAGTAGACGCGGGATGCCGCACCACCCATGCGATGGGATCAATTTCATCCTCAAGGTCATCTCCTGCCGGTGACGGAAAGCCGGCACTGACGCGCGGCAACGCAATTGGAATGACATTGGTCTCTGCCATAATGGGGGCTTCGATCGGGAAAACTGGCATCCGCGATTCTCCGTATGTTCACTTTATGTTCCGATTAATCGACTATTTGACAGTGCCGTGTCAAGAAATGCGCCTGATGCCTGCGCTAGCCCGCGCGGTCTGGTCGCAAAGAGTGAAGTAACTAGCCAAGAACGGCCATGTTTAGTGTACTTGTGATCTCAGATTTCAGTCTGAAGCATCCCATGTCAGTCTATCTGTCAAAAACGTGGGCAAATGCAGGTTGGTTAGTCTAGGGCCAGTTTTGCAGGTACGACGTGCTAGGAGGTTGTTGGTGGTAGCTGTCATTCCGGTGCATTTTGTGCTAGCTAACTGCATCGTAGCCTGACGTGAGTGAGGGAATCTGGCTATCGGGCAAAGGACAGTTTGACAACAAACTCTCTGGAATCCATAGCCTTTTAGGTGCGCTATTCCACGTTGTTCCTCTCTCTAGAACAAATCTACAGTGAGAAATTTGTGTTTTATATATCCAAAGCAATGTTATCCCTGCAGCGCGAGATCAGTGCTGTTGCCAAGCCATAGCTGCTGGCCAAAGGCTACTAGTCGCTTTCAAACCTTCGGTTTTCATCGCTTCACAGCTATGTATTCGAACTGGAATCTACTGCCATGTTTGATGCGTCTCTGTAGTAACGTCACTTTGCCAGACTGTTGTTCCTTCATCGCGAACTGCGCGGCTCGGGTGCCGCGTGCTGCGAACCCGCGATGATAAATGATCCAGGTCCCCGCAGGCTCTTCCTCGAGCGCCAGCTGGAATAGGTCTAACACGTTGGGCTCAGACGTGATGTCAATCTCAGTTGGCGAAGACAATTCGTTGCGATCAACATCCTCTCCAACTATTTCAGGCTTTGTTCCACCGGCCGCGACTGAAAATCTCCATCGCCGAAGCCACGAAGTTAAAAGGGATATTATGGGAAAATTATTCAAATGTGCCCAAGGTTCTGGCTAGATCGAACAAACAGCGTCGTTGATGTTCTGGTGTCCCGTAGTAGGCACGCAAGAGTTCCAAGGCTTCTTTGTCGTTGAGGATATCTAAAGGCAAATCTGCCAACGCGATGCTAGCTGTTGGCTGATGATCTAGCCCGTCAAAAAAAAATGATACAGGCACGTCCAGGACCTTTGCGATTTGCCAAAGGCGAGACGCGCTGACACGGTTTTTGCCGGTTTCGTATTTTTGCATCTGCTGGAACTTCACACCAACCTGATCTGACACTTGCTGCTGGGTCTTATTAAGCAGTAGTCGACGCTGGCGGATGCGATTTCCAACGTGGATGTCGACGGGGTGGCTCATCGGTTGCCTTCCTTACCTTAACTTGAATGCTCAATTTTTACATTGTTGCCAAACACTGCGCCATGTTTCTGATTGTTGTACCGCATATCTTTCGATTTAGGGTTGTGTGCGGGATGTTGCGAACGCACCTCTGGATGCGTGTTTGATAGGCGCGAGCTGCGTTCACTTCTCCCAAGGCCTTAGCTTCGGCATCATCGCATTCACCTCCACATCCACCAATACCCCGCCAGCTACCAACCCATCGCGCACCCATTCCAACGTCGCCCACCAGTCGTTATAGCCGCGCCGCGCTGATACGATCTGTTCGGGATGCGGCCGCCAGATGACGGGGCAGTGCAGCACATCAACGCGGCGCCACTTGCCCCGTGAGAGGACGCGTTCTGTCCCAATCACCTCGGTGATGGCCCGAATCCCATGCTGGTTCTCGCGCGTCTCCCGCGGCACACAACGCGGCACAGCACCCGGCATCCAGTCGGGCGTTATCCCTGCGCGTGCCAGCTCTGTCACGCGCAGGGCCATGCGGATCCCACCAAGGCTATCGGGCAGTCCGGCCACCGTGGCCGCGATGACCTCGGCATCTGGATGGGTGTAGCTGCCCATTTTGTACTGCCCGCCATCGACCTTGCAGCCAAGGATTGTGCGCTGCATGAGGACGTATTCCAGCCCGAAGCCACGACTTTCGTCCTCGGCGTCCTGTCGCGGAGGAAGCTCCAGCTGGGCTTTCTCGACCCGGAAGGCCCATTCCAGCGCGGCCTGTACGCCCAGCGCGCGTTTGGGCTTGCCACCTGCGCTGGGCTGCACCCGCATGCGGGGCAATCTGCGATCAAACTTGCTCAAAGCACCCCCCGCGTCTGAAGGCGTTCCAGAGTGACGAGTCCGCGTTCCAGCATCAATCCGCATGTCGCAGTGCTGATCATGTTTTGGGGCAGGTATTCGTCGGAGTTCACCTTGGCTGCATAGAACGCAGCTGTTTCATCGGGGCTGGGCAGTGGCTTGCATTGGGCTTTGCTGCTGCGCTTGGCCTTCAGGGAATTGGCAGCTGGCTGCACCTCGCGCCGTACCGCACGTTCCATCGCCCGATCAAGCGCCTTGGGCCCATCTGGCGGGGAGGGGTGCGCTTCTCGGCTCTCGCGGGCTACGTCAAGGATCCGATCCTGCGACATGCCCAGATCATCGATCCAGCGCTGGACGTGCTGCCGTGCTGGCCAGCCCTGCCACCAGGCGGGCAGTGCGCCATCGGCATCGAAGCCCAGCGCTTGAAGCAGGTCACCAAAAAAATCATCAAAAGCGGTTTCGCGCCCGCGCGCGTCCTCCTCCTCCTTTACTGGTTCCCTTAAAGGTTCCCTTACAAGGTTAGTCTCCGGATTCTGGAGTTGGCTTTGGCCATTTTCCGGAGATGGAATTGCCCAAATTCCGGAGATGGCTCCATCTCCGGTATCCGGACACGGCTCGGCAGGATGTTCACTATCTGTTTCGCTGCTACCATCTCCAGGTTCTGGAAGTGGGTTTTGTGGCCCGTGCTCTTCAAACCCCAACATGTAGCGTGTCGCTTGCCGGCGCTTTGTGCGGTGGTCATGACATCTGATCCGCCGGATCAGCCCCAGAGCCTCGAGCTTTGCCAGATGCTCGTTTAACGACGAGATCGACATTTCGGCATCTTCGGCCAGCCTGGCCTGTGTGGGGAAACACCCGAAGTCCGGGTTGTGGCGATCACATAGATGCCACAGCACGATCTTGGTCGCAGGCTTGAGCCCGCGCTGCTGGATGGCCCAATTGGTGGCCGCATGGCTCATGGTGCGGCCCTCCGCGCTGGGCCAGTCACTGCGCGCTGGGCAGGATCCATCGCAATGATCCGTGTGGTGAAGCCGTGATCCGCCACTGCGCCCAGCGCATCGTCGAGTGTCCGCACCAGCGCCCAGCCAAAGCCCTGCGCCAGTACAGCATCGCGAAACGCCTCCTGCGCGGGGCTGAGCCGCCCCTTGAGTGATTTCAGTTCCAGAAACAGCACGCGACCGCCGCAGAGGATCACCAGATCGGCAAAGCCTGGATGAACGCCCATGCCGACCAGGATCGCCTGACGCTTGGCGCCGCGCGGTCCAGCCTCTGTCACCTCATTGACGCAGTGGTGGATAATTGCGCCATTGGGCAGCACAAAGCGCAGCGCAACCACAACAGCGCGCTGCAAATCCGCTTCGGGGGTGCCACGCCGCTTCATGAGCGGCCCTCCGGTTCGGTCCGGTGGCGTTCCGCACGTCCGGGCGTCTTTGCGTCAAGCACGACCAGCAAGATCCGCGCGTCCTCACGCTCCTCTGGCGTCTCACCGTGCTGGACCAGCACTTTGCAGGCGATGCGCAGCATGTGGTCGGAATGGTGCACGACGTCGGCCACGACAATGCGGGCTTCGCGGCGGCGCTCATCAATCCAGTCTGCGCGCGCCTCATCACGTTCAGCGCGCCGTTTTCGGTGGCGGAAGGGCAGGGGTATGCTCATCGACGGCTACCGCGCCGCGCCCGATTTGCCCGTGCGTTTTCCAGCTCGAGGATCCAAGCCTCGACAGCATCACGACGATAAAAGACCCGGCGGCCTATACGCGTGCAGGGGGGGCCAATCTGGCGGGCTTCCCAGCGGCATAGCGTGTCACAGGTAAACCCCAGTTCCACCGCCAGCTGCTGACGTGTGTACATTCCCGATAACAACTGCGCTGGGCGCGCCGTTGATGAAAGGTGCTGATCAAGCATTATCGTCTCCGTTGCTAAACTGACGTGGATCGCCAGCAGAGACAGAGAAGCATCCCGAGTGGACCGGCGCCTAGGAACTGACCGGCGGTCAATAAGGTCCGCCTTTTCCGGTTATTAAAATCAATGGGTTGCCAGCCTCAGCAGGC
>Ga0209405_1001709_pt1 | contig 15419 bp, 11 predicted proteins | sample COGITO_mtgs_1105_6_FD_184803 | JGI IMG/M metagenome (GOLD analysis project Ga0209405, IMG submission 184803) | Pelagic marine microbial communities from North Sea - COGITO_mtgs_110516 (SPAdes) (version 2) | ecosystem: Environmental > Aquatic > Marine > Epipelagic ...
ATGCTGAGGTGACCGCTGAGTTAAAGGTCAAATTAAAAAACTTAATGATCAAATTTGAGGATAATAAAAGCTTGGTAGATTTTAGAAAAATAACCGATACTGATTTTGGTAGAATTGTAGATGACATCAAGGATGAAGAATCTGTACAACAGATTTTAACTAAAAAAGAAGATTAAATATATAATCCTTTTAAACTAAAATCATGATTAAGAGATGTTTGTTTTTATCAGCGATGCTCCTAGTCATGATTTTTTCATGTCATAAAGTTGAAGCTCCTTTTAGAACAGAAAACCTCATTCCGTGGTCTATCGTTGCTTTTGATAAATTAGAACGTTCTCCTTCAGAACGGGTGGCTATGATAAAAAATCTTGGTTTCAGTCAATATGCTTTTGGAGGTAGAAAGAAGCATGTAGAAACCATGGTAGCCGAACTAAATATAGCGAGAGCCGAAGGCATCAAAATTAGCGCTGTTTGGCTTTATATAAACAATAAAGATACCTTGTTAAATCTTAAACGCGCAAACGAAATGGTGTTTGAAAGTTTAAAAGCTACCCATACATCTACCCAAATCTGAGTAGGCATCGATGCTGAGTTCTTTGAGGGATTAACTCAATCCGAATCCCTTAAGAAAGCGAAAAATATGATTTTATATCTTTCTGAAAAAGCTCAAAAAGTCAATTGCAAAATAGCATTGTACAATCATGGTGGTTGGTTTGGAGAGCCCGAAAATCAATTAGAAATTATGAAACGTTTACCGCAATACGACATTGGTATTATCTATAATTTTCATCATGCACATGAACAATTAGAAAACTACCGAAGTATCATCGACCAAATACATCCTTTTTTATGGTGTGTTAATTTAAATGGCATGAAAAAAGAGGGGCCTAAAATCATGACGATTGGGCAGGGTGCCCTTGAAAAAAAAGTGATTGAAATTTTATTAAAAAAAGGCTACACAGGTCCATTCGGTATATTGGGACATGTTAAAGATGAGGATGTTGCATTTACTTTACAGGAAAATTTAGTTGGTTTGCAATCACTTTCTTTAGCTAATTAAAGAAATAAGCCATATTACCCCTTCAAATAATCATTTCACCCCCAACTTTTTTAGAGATAGTATTAACATTGTAGTGTTAATCAACTAACAATACAAACTATTATGAAAAAAATTACACTTGCTTTGTTTTTAATGACATTGCCTTTTTTAGGATTTACACAAATTACAAACGGAACCTTTGACGCTGATATTCTAGGATGGAGCGGATTTACTGGAGGAGACATTTCTTGGAACTCTGATGGATCTCTAAAGCTCGTTGCAGCAGCAGCAAATAAAAGAGCTCAATCGAGTCCCAACGCAGCCCCTAGTGAAGGAGCGGGAAACTATATTTTGTCCTTTAAAGTTAAAGGAGTTGCTGGTACTATAGTGAAAGGAATAATTTTTCAAGGCTCTCAATCTGGAGGCGTTGCTTACACAATCCAAGCGGATAATGTATGGGAAACTTACACCCATACTTTTGAAGGAGTAGGTGCAGATGTAGCAATGAATATAAGACTTCAGGCAACTTCTGTTGGCACGTTTTATTTTGATGATGTTACTTTCGAGAAAGAAGGATGTGTAGGGTATCAAATTACTACTGAAACTGATGGAGGAGGAACCAATACGATAACAACTCCTTTGGCATGTTATCCAACTGGTTCAGCAATTGAATTTACAGCTGTAGCATCTTGTGATGAATTTACATTTGATCAATGGGAGATTGATGGTGCTGCATCAGGAATAATAACCAATCCTTATACGTATACTGTAGCGACTGCGGATGCTATTGTAAAAGCATTGTTTACAGCAAATTCTGACGCTCCGGACACTAACTTTGATACGGATGCAGAATTAAGTGAATGGATTGGCGCTCAGCATGCAACGGTCACTGCCGAAAATAATGTTTTGACATGGGAAATAACTGGAACCTCAACAAAACTAAAATATGATGCATGTTCATTTGCTCCTATTGCTTGGAATATTAATGCTCTAAAAATAGGATATACAAATGGTACCAATAATACAAGAATGCGTCTTTCGCATCCTAAAGAGGGGGGAAATGAATTTATAAACTATGATGACTTGTCAATTGCTGGAGATGCAACTAATGGTGTTGGTGAAATAGATGCCTCTTTATTGCATGAATCATGGATAGGTAATCTTTCACAATTAGAATTATATATCCGAAATGACAATGCTAATGCCGGTTCAACTAATGGAACTTTTACAATAAATTATATTGAATTTTACTATGATGCACCTCTTGGACTTGAGGATATTAACCTTAGTGATGAGAAAAGTATTCATTTATTTCCAAATCCGGTATTAGATATTTTATCAATAAAGTCACTTTCAATAATTAAGAAACTAGAAGTATTTAATTTGCTAGGCCAAAAAGTAGTGGTTAAAGAGAATACAAATAGCTTGGATGTAAACAAATTAAAATCAGGAGCATATATTCTAAAAATTGTTGATGAGAATGCTGCTGTTTCAACTAAAAAATTCATAAAAACTAAATAACGTATTCAAATATTTAATACCAATAGAAATGAAAAAAATAATTGCACTCATATTATTATGTGGTTTTATATCCACAGTTAATGCACAAAAACAGTCCTATCAAGAAAAAAAGGCAACTGCAAATGCACTGCATATAGCCGATGCTATGGATTTAAATGACAGTCAACAAACATCATTATATGCTATTTTGTTAGGTAAATACCAGGAAACTTCAAAACAAATAAAAGGCAACGATTTATCAAATGAAGAAAAGAAAATGATTTACAAAAAATCATATAAAGACACTAATTATAATTTATCAGTTCTATTTTCTAAAGAAGAAATTAATCAGATTAATACATTATTAAAAGAACAGACTAACAAAAAATAAAAGTTTACTTATTAGTAAATAAGTCTAATTATAAATAGTTGAATAAGGCCAATGCACTCGCATTGGCTTTATTTTAAAAAATGATCTTATGTTGAAAAATAAAGTCTTATTATTTTTAGTAGCCAATCTGGTCTCTTTTATGTTATTTGCTCAAACATCACCATACGACATGGTCTCTCAAATGGGACGAGGAATTAACCTTGGTAACGTTCTTAGCGCTCCTGCAGAAGGAAATTGGTCGCCGGCGGTCGAGGAGCAATATTTCATTGATGTTGCTACCGCAGGTTTTACCAATGTTCGGATTCCAATCGACTTTTTTGGGACTCGAACTACAGGGGATACTTCCGGTTATTCTAGTGCTGCAGGAACTTCAGGAAATTATTCTGGAACATCGGCAGACTATACAGTGTTGCTCGCCTATTTAGACAGAATAGAGCAGGTCATTGAATGGTCGTTAAATCAAGGACTTGTAACCATCCTTGATTTTCATGGATCGAATTTAAAATCTGAGTTTATCTATACATTTGATATTGATGAAACAGAATATACGCATCCAACTTCAGCTAAAAGAGCTGCAGATAATGAAAAATTTAGAGCTATTTGGGCTCAGGTAGCAGATCGGTTTAAAGAGCACTCTGAGAATTTATTGTTTGAAGTCATCAACGAGCCTTATTTTCATATGAGCAAGGCAGATATGGATACACTTAATACGGATGTCTTAGCAGTTATAAGAGCTTCTGGAGGAAGTAATGATACTAGAAATGTGATTATTACAGGAGGCACAGGAACTTCTCATGAAGCGCCTTTACAAATTGAACCTTCAATTATTGCTGGCGATAGCTATTTAATAGCAACCTTTCATTATTACCAACCGTTTGATTTCACAAGTTCTAGTGCAGACTCTAGGTTTGTTTATTCTTGGGGAACAGCTGAAGATAAAAATACTTTAACAGCTAGATTCGATGAGGTTTCCTCATGGGCTTCAGTTAACCAAATACCTGTTTTTGTAGGGGAATTTGGTGCTGACAATTCTGGCGGATATAATTATAGTACAGGAGATTTAAATGTGATTTCTAACAATGCTACTGGATTTGCAAATGGAGGACCAGAAAACACCTCAAGAGTAGAGTATCATAGATTTGTAGCAGAACAAGCTATTAATAGAGGGTTTTCATTTGCAGCTTGGGATTCTGGACCCAAGTCTAATAAAACAATCCATAAGAGAACAGACAGTTCTGTTACGGAAAATTATAATATTAGTGGTTTTTCAGTGACCAATTATAATCCTAAAAACACAACTATTAGTGCCGTTGCAGATAACTCTACTTGGGTGGAAGATGTAAAGGATGCTTTATTTAGTTCAGGAACATGGCCGCTATGTTATGGCCCTAACCCGGACCCAATTATTCGCAATCCAGATTTCGAGTGTGGATACAATTCTGATTGGAACTTAAATGTACTTTCGGGTTCCACGGCAACTATATCAGACTCAGGTTCTACAGATGCTTATAATGGGGCTGCTGCTGCAAAAATAGGTGTTGAAACAAGTTTAGGATACAACAAAGTATTACTTGAAAACATTGTATTTACTAATGATTTAAATGGAAAAACAATTGCCCTAAATTGTTTTGCAAAAGCTGATGATGCGACAAGTATTAAATTTCAAGTTAAGACGATTTATACAAGTGGTACCAACAGTTATTTAACTTCACCAGTTTTAAGCCTTCAAACAGTATATAGTGCTTATCAATATACTTTTGATTTAACGGATCCAACCATCTCAATACAAGTTAAGGTTCTATTAGGAAATCAAACAGGTACGTATTATTTTGATGATTTCGAGACCACTATTACAGATACAGAAAGTTTATCAACAGCTCAAGAAAAATTGGATAATAGAATGGTTTTATACCCCAATCCAAGTATGAATTTTGTAAATGTTAAGCTGCTTTCTTCAGAAAAAAATATAAAAAACATAAAAATTATTGATTTAAATGGACGCCTAGTAGCGGAGTATCATCCTAAATCAGCGAATTATTTAAAGATAAACACTACTAAATTAGCCAATGGAATGTATTTGATGCAAGTTACAACAAGTGATGATACAGTTTTAAAGCCAAAAAAGATTGTTGTCGCTAGATACTATTAAGCAGTGTTTTTTGAAGAAACAATAAAACCACCGCTATTTTCTTATCTTTGATTCAGTTACAGTCGTACACAAATTGAGCGCGCATCATGTCTAATTTATTTAAACAAATTATTTTTATACTCAGCTTATACAGCTGTGTTTCTCTGCACGCTCAATTACAATTGAACAAAATATCAGGCACTGAAGGACTTTCACAAAATACTGTAAAAAGTATTATTCAAGATAGTAATGGTTTTATTTGGGTAGGAACCTACAATGGTATTAATAAATACGACGGCTATTCAATGGTCCATTATAAATTTTTAAATGACGTTAATAGTCTTAGTAGTAATATTATTATCAGTCTTTTTGAGGATAAAGATGGATATATTTGGGCTGGAACTACAAATGCGGGATTAAATAGAATTGACCCAAGGACCGGGAAGATAGAGGTGTATTTTGATGACCCAAACGCACCTGATTATGCAAGTGAAATAGACCATATTTATCAATCTTCTTCTGGAGTTCTTTTTATTAAAACGTCTAAAGGGATTAAATTTTTTATGGTAACTGTTGATGGTAGCTTAATATTTGAAGACGTAAAGAATGCCGCAAACAACTTTAGTTTGCGTATTAAAAATATTATTCCGGCACTAAATGGGAAACATTGGTTTTTTACTCCTGAAAAAACAATAAAACTACATTTAGTAGCGATAAATGAAATTTCAAATGTACCAGAAATTAAAATTCAAAGTACAGACATTAAGGCATTTGAATTTGACTCGAGTTATCCTGTAAATTTTATTGAATACCCAAAGAACACACTTTGGGCGATAAGTAATAGACTTCAACTCCTTAAAATTCAATTAAACAATCAACTTCAGGTTATTGATAGAGAGTTAATAAACCTTTCGGATAACAGTTCAGGTTTTTCAGATAAAAATTTCAAAAAATTAGCCATTGCAGTTGATAAAGAACAGCATATTTGGGTTGCAGGGAATGGGATATTATTAAACTATGATACACAGACTGGGAAAAAACTCAATTTAAACTCAAGTCATAGAAAAGAGATTGCCATTCAACAAGCGCAACAATTAATGATTGATAACACCAATATTCTTTGGTTAGGCACTCTAAACCACGGATTATATAAAATGGATTTAGAAAACAATACTTTTTTGAATTCTAACGAATTTTTAAATAATTCTGAAAAGCAATCCCCCGTTTTTCATGAGTATCCCATTCTTACAATATGTGAAGATTCTAGAGGCGATATTTGGTTCGGGACTCAAGGTAGAGGTGGTTTAGCAATACTAAAGGGTAAAGAAATTGAAAGTAGTTTATCGAGTAAGTCAAATAAGGTTTGGGACTATAATTACCTTGCCAAAACCAATAAACAATTTGATGTTAAAGATTTTTTTGAGATTAAAAGATTGATGAATGATAGCGAAGACAACATCTGGGTAGGCGCTAAAACTGGTTTAAGCAAAATAAGCTTTAAAAATAATTCAGAAACATTTGATATTAAAAAATTCAATGATATAAGAGATAAACAGGGTAAACTTATTAAAAACCCAGTCTTTGCTATTGAAGAAGATAGAATGGGAAATATTTGGGTTGGTTTTTGGAAGAAAGGCATCGCGAAAATCACTTTTGATAGACAAAGCGAAACGTACTCGTCTGTTAATTATCAAAATGAATTAAACAACTCAAATAGCTTATCCAACAATTTTGTTCGAGATATACTTGAAGATTCTAATGGTGATATTTGGGTAGGAACGATTAGAGGTTTAAATAGACTAAAACAAGATGACATTGGCACTATTGCTTTTACGAGTTATCTGAATGACTCTGAAAATAAAAACAGTTTAAGTAATAATTATGTTTTGGATGTTTTTCAAGCAAGTGATGGTCATTTATATGTTGGTACATTTGGAGGAGGATTGAATCAAATTGAAATTTCAAATAATACAGTTAATTTCAAACACTATACTACAAATGAAGGACTCCCAAGTGATGTTGTTTATCAAATAAAGGAAGACAAACAAGGCAATATATGGATGTTGCACGTTCGGGAGATTTCTAAATTGAACCCAACAACCGGAGAAATCACCTATTTTGAAAACCAAGATGGAATTAATGTGAGCGAGTTTAAGGATAATGCCATGTTGTTTACCGCTTCTGGGATGATGCTTTGTGGCGGCGTAAATGGGATAACATTTTTTCAACCTGATAAGCTTTCTGTAAATGAAATAAAACCACAACTAATTATTTCAGAGTTTAAACTTTTTAATGAAATTGTCCAACCCTTAGAGGAAAGAAATGGAAAGGTCATTTTAAAAAACAGTATTAATGAAACCAGAAAAATTGTATTGCCTTATCATCTTAATTCTATGGAATTTGTGTTTTCAAGTTTGCATTTCTCCAATCCTGAAAAAAATCAATATAAGTACATATTAGAAGGATTTGATGAAAAATGGCAATACTCTAAAGGAAATGAACGACGGTTTGCATCTTATACCAATGTACCGCCTGGCGATTATATATTTAAAGTGTATGGCTCTAATAGTATTGGTATCTGGACAGATGAACCAAAAGAGATATCGGTTGTGATAAATAAACCTTGGTATTTAACAACCCTCGCTATTTTTCTTTTTTCAGTGTTAACCTTTGTCGTTATATACAGTTTTGTTAAAATTCGTCTAAATCAGATACGTTTAAAGAGTAAGCTGGACATAGAAAGTGCCGTCCATGAAAATTCTGAAGAGATGAACAAGATGAAGCTTCAGTTTTTCACTAATATATCTCATGAATTAAGAACCCCTTTAACGTTAATTGTCGGTCCCTTGAGTCAAATTATGAATGGACAGGTGAATACCAAAGATGTTCCGAAGTTAAATTCAATAATGTATAAAAACTCCAATAGACTACTCAAGCTAATTAATCAACTTTTAGATTTTAGAAAAGCAGAATCTGGAAATTTAAATTTAATTGTTCAAAATGATGAACTTGTATCTTTTGTAGGAGAAGTATTTGCTGCATTTGAAGATATTGCATTAGAAAAAGAGATTAAGTTTTTGTTTTTATCCCCAAAAAATGAACTTGATGCTTGGTTTGATAATGATAAAATTGAAAAAATATTATATAATTTATTGTCTAATGCCTTTAAATTTACCCCGAACGGAAAGGGTATTACAGTGAGCCTTGAAAAAGAAACCGTAAACAATGAAGACTATGCTATTATTAAAGTAATTGATTTTGGAATAGGAATTCCTAAAGAGGAATTAGTGAGTATATTTGATCGATTCTATCAAACCAGAAAAGAAAATAATGCTATTAATGTAGGCTCTGGTTTAGGGTTGGCCTATATAAAACATTTAGTTGAAGTACATAAAGGGCAAATTAATATTGAAAGTGAATTTCATAAAGGAACGACATGTACTGTGACTATCCCCATTTCTAAATCTGCATACTCTGAAAATTCTATTATAGAATTACAACCTCAAAAATATGATTTTAAATACACTAAAATTGGAGTTGATGTTATTAAAGAAAATCAATTGCTTCCAAAAAAATCTATTAAGAGTGTTAAAGAACATTCTAAGGAAACACCGCTACTTTTAATTGTTGAAGACAATAGAGAATTGCAGGACTATTTGGTCACATTTTTTAGTTATGACTATAGAATATTAACTGCGAATAATGGCAAAGAAGGTTTAGAACAGGCAATTAAAAACATACCCAGTATCATTATAAGCGATTTGATGATGCCCGAAATGAATGGGATTGAAATGTGTAAGAAATTAAAAACAGATATTAACACAAGTCACATTCCAATACTTATTTTAACTGCAAAAGCGGGATTAGAAAACGAAAAAGAAGGATTAGAAACTGGCGCTGACGATTTTATCTTAAAACCATTTAATATTGAAGTATTAAAATTAAGATTAGATAATATTTTACGTACCAAACAGCAATGGTTTCAGAAGTTTAGAACGAACTCGAACTCTAAGACTTGGAAGGAATTATCCAATAAATTGGATCAAAAATTTATAGAAAAATCAATTAACATCATTAAAAAGAATTTTGATAACACGGAATTTTCTGTAGAAAAATTCGCTTTAGAAATAGGGATGAGTAGATCTGCACTGTTTTTAAAACTGAAATCAATAACAGGACAATCGACATCTGAATTTATAAGAACAATTCGTCTTAATAAAGCCGCAAAATTGATTGAATCTGGGAAATATTCCATAACCGAAATAATCTATATGGTAGGCTTTTCTGATCCAAAATATTTCAGAACCTGCTTTAAAAAACACTTCGATTGTACACCAAGTAGTTATTTCTCCAATTTTAAGAAGGTAGAGTCGTAAACTCGGCATTAAATCACCTATTACCCCCAAACCAATAACCATTACCCCCCAATAACAAATTTGATTCGAATTACTTTTGAAGTATACTATCAATATCATTTATAATATTACCTCGTTATCATGGCCTTTCGTGTTTTAGTGAAATCCCTAAAAATTGGGTGAGGTAAATCGACGATTACAAGAAAAACATATTAAAAACAAATAAAAATCATGACTAAAAGAACTTTTTTATTATTAATAACAGCAGTATCCGCTTTAGGTGGACTACTATTTGGATACGATACAGGCGTTATTAATGGCGCACAATTTTACTTAAGTAAACATTTTGATTTGGACTCAGCCATGAAAGGTTGGGTTGTTGGAAGTGCTTTGTTAGGCTGTCTAGTTGGAGCCATTGCTTCAGGGCCTTTAAGTATCAAATTTGGTAGAAAGCACTCTTTAATACTTTCAGCGGTATTGTTTTCTTTATCAGCGTATGGTTCTGGTTTGCCTTTTGTTTTTTCAGAGTCTGTTTCTTTATTGGTGGTCTTTAGAATTATTGGAGGATTGGGTATTGGTATAGCATCCATGAATGCGCCGATGTACATCGCCGAAATTGCACCAAGTGATATACGAGGAAAAATGGTTACCTACTACCAACTCGCTATTGTTATTGGTTTTTTTGTAGTGTTTTTAGCGACCTATTTTATTGGAAATAATTTATCTGAAGCAGAGAATATAGCGTTTGGCTGGAAATATATGTTTTGGTCAGAATTAATTCCAAGTTGCTTGTTTTTTATATTGTTGTTTTTTGTTCCTAAAAGCCCAAGATGGTTAGCGCTTAAAGGGAAGGATACTGCTGCATTAGAAATATTAACTAAGATACATGGTGCAGATCAAGCAAATAAAGAAATAGAAGCTATAAAAAAATCTCTTAAAACGAACGACTCTAATAATAAAGTGAATTATTTTTCAAAACTAATACTTGGAATTATAGTTATTGGAACAACACTCTCTGTTTTACAACAATTTACAGGGATAAACGCCGTGTTATATTATGGAGCCGATATTTTTGAAAAAGCACTTGGATTTGGTAAAGAAGATATTTTGGCGCAACAAATCCTATTAGCCTTTGTGAATCTCATATTCACATTTGTTGCGATGTTTACCGTAGATAAATTTGGAAGAAAGCCTTTATTATACATTGGTTCTATTGGAATGATCGTTGGGTTTTTATTATTAGGGATTACTTTACAGCAGCAATCTGTTGGGTTCTTATCCTTATTAGGCGTATTGATTTTCATAGCTTCATTTGCGCTATCTATGGGGCCTGTTGTTTGGATTCTGCTTTCAGAAATGTTCCCAAATAAAATTCGTAGCGTAGCGATGTCTGTAGCTGTAGCTGCTCAATGGGCGGCAAACTATGTGGTGTCACAATCTTTTCCAGTGGTGATGGATAGTGAAGTAAATAATGGTACAACTTGGAACGGTTCATTACCTTATTTTATATTTACTATATTTATTGTAATCATAATGATAGTTACCTATAAATATATCCCAGAAACAAAAGGAAAATCTCTTGAAGAAATTGAAGGGTTCTGGAAAGTATAGTTTTAAAAATATTTAATTATGAAATACCAAATGAATAATCAAAAAAAATCTCTTTATTTTTTGTAGCCAAAATCATCTGTCTTATGAGATTTAAGTTTGTTTAGTGTTATTTTTTTGATTTCTATGTTACGTTTTGACCAGTAATGTAAAAAATATTAATACCCTCTACATTGATGAATGCCTCATTCGTGGCGGTTCGTTTTTGTGTAATGCGTCAAATTGTGCCAGCTATAGAGTATCTTCTCGGATGGCGACTCATCCGAGCACATCTTTGATGCATTTAGTATTTCGTAGAGTTTTAGATTATAAAGCGGAGTAGTATATTCCCCCACTTTTTCTTTTTTCAAAAAAAACTGTTTTAGATCGTTAATAAGGTTAGAACTTCTTTAGGTTTGGGTCGGATACAAAGCATTTTGGAGAGCACATACGATAATGGTGTTCAAAAGTGTAATTTTATTCATTAGTTTATTTTTATAAACGGCACATGTGCCTATCTGTAGTAGGGGGATTTGTTATTAATTATCTTTTTGACAGATAATTTATTTAACATGTTTGGCTTATGATAAATTGGTTAGATTCCAAAGGTAAAAAAAGAAAGAGTATTAATTCAATGTTTAAGTTAAAACTGAAGCAAGTTAATAGGTTTATTATCAATATATTAATGGTAGTTTTGTTTAAATTAAATGATAATATGTGCAGGGTGTCATAAATACATGTTAAGATCATAACTTTTGTTTAGCATTTTATTCATATATTTAAACAAATATTAAAAATAATTTTTCATGGAAAATATTTCAATCTTGGCGCAGCTTGTTGTTGCTATATCAGTACTTATTGTGTGGGTCTTTAGATATGAAAATATCGTTGCAGAATTTAAACACTATGGTCTTACTAATTTAGTAAGAAACGCCGTTGGTGCTTCTAAAATAGCATTAGCGACCCTTTTGATTTTAGGGATTTGGTATCCAGAATTTTTAATTCCGTCGTCCCTCTTAATGGCGTCTTTAATGATAGGTGCTCAGTATTGTCATATGAAAGTAAAAAATCCTTTGGTAAAATTTATTCCTTCCTTGGTGCTTTTATTCTTGTGCTTATTTATTGCTGCCTTTAATTATGGTTTATTATAGACAATGGATTTAAACCTCAGTATCCTTTTGTTTTCGGCAGTTTCGTTTATTTTTTATGGTATTACGTCTTTTTTTTCAAAAAGAATGCTGACCGAATATGCCCGTTGGGGCTATAGAAATCAACGCATTTTATTAGGATGTTTACAGTTATTAGGAGGTGTTGGCTTACTCATTGGCATCAGCAACTCCCTATTATTATCTGTAGCATCGTTTTTATTAACTTTCATGATGATCACCGCTATTTTTGTAAGAATCAAAATCAAAGATAGCATCGTTCAGATGTCTCCAGCTATTTTTTATACGGTAGTAAATTTTGTGATTTTATACAATTCACTAGTCTAAAAATAAGCCAAAACAGCGAACAGCCCTTCCATAGTCAATTTATTTAGCGATTTGTAGCTCTTCTCAGTTAGAAGAAATCGATAGGTGTGCTTATTTTTTTCTGTTCACTATGCAAACCCACCAGATGCAGATGCGTTTTCAGCACTTTGTTGTATTCTCATTACAAACAGGGCACAGATTAAAAGCACATAATTAGCGTTGTCTTTATCAATGAATTCTGCCTCCATAGATTCTTTCCATTTTTTTAAGGCGTAGTGAATCGTTAAAATGGGCGTTTCACCATTTTCACAAAGGATATAGCTCCGGTCTGCCGCATACCATTTTCCAACTTTTTCTTTTTTGAGCCAATACTGCAGGCTTGAAGGGGTGTTTTTAAGCGTTATTTTATAATTTGTTTTCAAGTTCCAATGGATGTCTCTAATGGGGTGACCACTTTCCAAAATAATAAAGGAGGTACTCCAAAACCCCTTTTTTTTGATTTCGTAGGTTTTGCTGTTATGGAAAAAACGAACTTCTGAAGAATACCATTTTGGACGGCGTCCTTTTAGGATCAACGTAACCTTGTCAAGAACGGTAAACGCTTTGTTGCTTCTAGTTGTTTCGATCTTGATATCTCAAAGGTAAGAAATCTTTAAAAGAAATTCCTGAAGTTATAGAAAGTCATTATACAACGGGAAATTATGCTATTTTTATCAAAATATTATGTCGAGATAATGAGCATTTGATGAATTTGCTTAATAAAGAAATTCAATCTATAAAAGGTGTTCCGCGAACAGAAACTTTTATTTCTTTAGATCAACAGATTGATAGGCAGATAAGTTTGTAACTATAAAAAGAGTGTAAATTTTACACTCTTTTAATTAAATTACTATTCTTGTCATTGCGAAGGAGTCACGACTGTAACAATCTATTGATTAATTTGTTAGCGACATTTTTTTTACTATTTTTGTAAAAAAAAAAAAAAAAAAAAAAAAAAAAAAGACATGAAAAAAACAACACTTATTTTAACATTAAACATGCTATTTCTATTAATAGCAATACCCTTACAAGCACAAACAACCTACGTAAACAGCAATCTCGAAACAGGCTTAGATGACGGTACATCGTGGACAAACGCCTACCAAAGTTTAGAAAGCGCATTAGCAAATACCACTTCCGGAGAAATACGCGTAGCCAGTGGTACCTACAAACCTTCTGCTGCTCGTATGTGTACAAACTGTACAGCAGCAGAACCACGCGAAAACTATTTTTTAATCACCACTGATATTACCCTAAAAGGAAGTTACGACCCAGATACAGATACACAAGACTACAGCACTCCAAGTATATTAGATGGAGACATCGGTAGCGTTGGAGTCGCTACAGACAACAGTTATAATGTAGTCATTACCATAGGTTTAACTACTGCGGCGCTAGATGGTTTTACCATTACCAACGGGTTTAGCAATCGTGGTAGTAATCGTACTATTGGTTCTGAAAATATTCTCTCAAACGGCGGCGGCGGCATGTATAATGCTACTTCTTTTCCCAGCATCTCCAATACCACCTTTTCGGGGAATTCGGCTTCTAACGGCGGCGGCATGTATAATGCTACTTCTTTTCCCAGCATCTCCAATACCACCTTTTCGGGGAATTCGGCTACCACCAGCGGCGGCGGCATGTATAATGCTGCTTCTTCTCCCAGCATCTCCAATACCACCTTTTCGGGGAATTCGGCTAGTAATTTTGGCGGCGGCATGTATAATGTTTCTACTTCTTCTCCCAGCATCTTCAATACCACCTTTTCGGGGAATTCGGCTACCACCAGCGGCGGCGGCATGTATAATGATACTTCTTCTCCCAGCATCTCCAATACCACCTTTTCGGAGAATTCGGCTACCAGCAACGGCGGCGGCATGTTTAATAGGTCTTCTTCACCCAGCATCACCAACACCACCTTTTCGGGGAATTCGGCTAGTAGCAGCACCGGCGGCGGCATGCATAATACTTTTTCTTCTGCTCCCACACTTTATAATACCGTATTGTATGGCAATGGAACAGATGTTTTTATAAGTGGTAGTAGTAGTATAGCCACAGCAAGCGCAAATAATTTTTCAGAAAACTTTGTCCAAACTGGTTTTACAGCCTTAACCGCAGATCCTTTTATCAACAGTACAAACCCAATAGGTACCGATGGTATTTGGCATACTGCCGATGATGGTTTGGTACCAAAACCTGCAAGTGTTTTAATAGATGCAGGCGATAATAGCCATTTACCCTGCTGTATTACAATAGATATTAAAGGAGAACCAAGAATATTTGACGGTGATAGTAATGACACAGCAACGATTGATGTGGGTGCTTATGAATTCTATGTAAATGACTACACTCCCATGATTACCTCCTTAGCAACGGCAACGGCCATTGCAGAAAACAGTGGTGCAGGGCAAGAAATTTATACCATAACTGCTACCGATGGAGATGCAGGTACTACTTTGATGTATGCCATTGCAGGCACCGATGCAGGTTTATTTACAGTCAATGCCAGTACAGGTGCTGTGACCTTAACCGCAGACCCAGATTATGAAATAAAATCGAGTTATAGTTTTGAGGTGACGGCAAACGATGGCGCCAAAACCAGTACTCCACTCACGGTAAGTTTAGCCATTACGGATATCGATGAGACGCTTTCTGTCGATGACAACACTGAGGAAGCGGTTTTCACTGTGTCTCCAAATCCAGCAACTGCTTATATTTTTCTAGCTGGATTGCAACAAGCTGCAACCTATGAAGTCTATACTATATTGGGAGCAAGTGTTTTGAAAGGAACACTTTCAGTGAATGCTAAAATAGAGATAGAACAGCTAACCAACGGGGTATATTTCTTAAAGATAAACAATGGAACTACCCTTCGGTTTATAAAAAAATAAGAGGACTAAATACCCGT
>Ga0209405_1001712_pt1 | contig 15399 bp, 24 predicted proteins | sample COGITO_mtgs_1105_6_FD_184803 | JGI IMG/M metagenome (GOLD analysis project Ga0209405, IMG submission 184803) | Pelagic marine microbial communities from North Sea - COGITO_mtgs_110516 (SPAdes) (version 2) | ecosystem: Environmental > Aquatic > Marine > Epipelagic ...
TCTCTTGATGTTGTGTCAGAAACGTATCTAACTTTTTGCTGAATTGGATTAAAATAAATAGTTTTTATTTCCATTTTTTACAAATTTTTTAAATAATTATCAATAGTGTTTTTACAATCGTCGAAGTTATTATGCCAAGTTGCTACCCAATTGCAATTTTTAAGCCATTTAAGCCATTCTTTTTGACTAGGTGTAGGTTTATTGTATTTGTATTTTAATTCTATCGCTAATCCGTTGTTTTGTGAATTTGGCGTAAAAATCATAATATCAGGTATTCCGGCTTTTGTACCTAAGTATTTTAACTTGTATTGTTCGAACGGCGTTCTTTTGCCCTCGTTCATAGGATGCGTAAAAACTACATCAGGATACTGCATCCCAATGTAGTTTAAAACTGCCCTTTGTAATAAATCCTCGCCCTTTAAATACTTTGCGTATGGGTTGCGTTTAGCCATTAGTGTAAAATGCTTTTGTTGCTTCTGTTGCTTCTTGTAATGTAGCATAAAAAAACTGTTTTTTAAGGCAATCTTTTTGATTCTCTAGCATTTCTATATCTATTTTAATACCCTCTATAGTGTTTTTTCTTAAAGCTATAAATTCATTTTCAACATTAATGTAAATATCCCTAAAATAACTGTCATATTGTAGCAAATCTCCAGCGCTTTTTACTTGGTGTATAACTGTCGCGTGATTTAAATTTAAAAACTTTCCAGTTTCAGTATATCTAAATCCTTGTATTTTTTTAAATGATATATGAGAAAAAACTTTTTTTAAATCTTGTACTTTTCTTGTTCTGTTTTTTTCTTTTACATCTACTTTATAAAGTTTGTAAATTATTTCGCTTAATAAAATTAAATTGTTAATCATAATTTACCATATTTATCGTTTAACATAATAAAATGCTTGTCGTTATCACTTAGCTTTAACTCTAGCACATCTTTTTTCGCTTCTTTTCTTTTAGCGCTTACTGGCATTTTGTCAATTAGCTGCTGAATCTTTTGTATTAGTTTTTTTCTGTACATTATAAACCGGTATTAATTCCATTATCTACTACCTCTACAAAGTGTCTGTAAAAGCTCCTTTCTTGCTCGCCAAATACATTTATTCCGTCAACTAATAAAATGTAGTGATCTTTTTTTTCTGTTGGTTTTAGTTCTATTTTACTCATTTTTTATAATTTTTGTTTTAATTTTTCTAAATACAGAGTCGCATCCATTAACTCCTCTTGTAGATGCTGTAGCCATTCTAAGGTAGTTAAATCGTCTCTATCCATTGTTTTGTTATACTTCTTTATTCCGACTTCTGAACGTTGCTTAAACGAGCTTATAACGGATTCAACAATTTTATCTTTTGCCATACTATAATATTAAACTTCCATCTTCGGAGAACTCGCTCCAGTTATAACCGGATATTATACCGGTCTCTTTGTATATTTTCCAATCATTAAAAGATTGTTTCCAGGCTCGACGGCCTTGGTCTATCATTTCTTCGCTAAGTCCGTAAACCTCTACAGAATAAGGATATTGTGTTTCAACAGCAATAAATCTAAAATTCTCAGCCGGTACGCCTAGCATATCGCTGTAGAAAGCAGCTTGTAAATGATATCCATATTTGTAAACGTCTCTTTTAAAAGCCATCGGAGAGTTATCCTGACACGTTTTAGGATCAGCTATAAAATTCTCTACCCTATTTAAACAGTCGGGCCGTACTCTTACCTCTATGCCTTCGTGTTCTAGATAGTGCGATAGTTCTATCTCGCCTTTGCAGTATTTTTGTGCTAATTCGTGATTTCTAAAATTTTCTAAAATAGCGGTTATCTTTTCGTGATCTTCAAACGCTACAATTGTTTTACCTTCTGCCTTTTCTTGCTCTATTAAAAAAGTCTGTTTACCTATTTTTGTGCGCCTATCTATTTTTGGCATTACGTGAAACTCTTTGTAGTATAAATGTGGCTCTAGCATTGCACAATGAACAGCAGTACCCAAGGCCATAGCAGATGACTCAAAAGGTTTTTGGTTTAAGAAATGATAAACAGACTTTTTGTTTATAGCCTTTAAACCGGAAGCGCTAATAGCTTTTGAGGAATGATACTTTTTATTAGTGTCAAATATTGCTTTTATTTTTTTAGTCATTTGTCAACCATTGATTAAAGTTATACTCGTTCTCTTGGTAGTACTTTTTAGTACGATCTATTTCATAAACTAACAATGTCTGTAAATAGTTGTAAATAAAATTTACCTCTTTTTGCGTTGGATGGTATTGCTCCTCCCCATTCCAAATATTAGTTTTTAAAACCTCATCTTTAAAAGTTATATCTATAAGATGCTTTTTATTGTCTTGTTGTACTTGCACCTCGTTAGGTAGCGGATTTACAAATTGATCAGAGTTAAAATACTCAGCTTCTAAGCCTTCAACTATTTTAATTAGATTCATAGCTTTGAATTTTTATTAAGTTCGTTTAAAATAGCATTACTAATCTCTAGCTTTATCAAAACCTCTAAAATGTCTATTTGTTTTTCTATCCACCAATCATCTTTACCTTTTGCGTAATTTTTGATTAGTTCTAGTTTGTCTTTTGTTGCCGGTAATAGTTTGTACTTGTTTTCTGTTGTTGCCATTTGATTAATATTTAAAAAGTTGAATAATTATTGAAATAAAATATAGTGTTAAGTAGATTACTACAAAACAAGAAATAATAGATATAAATAAGGCTATTAGTCTTTTTAAAAAAGTTTTCATACTATAATATTGATTTAGTTCCATTTGTTTAAATGTTAAAAATTAAACCTATTACAAATCGTGCGATAAAATAGGTAGGGATTAATAAAAGTAGTGTAAATTCTAGTTTTTTCATTTGTTTATAATTATTGATTAATAAAAATCAAAACTAAAAAAAAATTTTCAATTAAAAAAATATTTTGCAAAAAAAAACGACTTCCTTTGAAATCGCTTTTTAATTTTACGTTTGATTTTACCTAAAATGGTAAATCTTCTGCTAGTGCTTGTGCTGGTTTTTTCTCTTCGTCAGGCTTCCAGGTGTTAATTGATACCGATACATCTTTGCCGTATTGATCCGCTTCTTTTTTGTCGCTAATATTTAGCTTAATGTACTTTTTATCGTTGTACTCAAAGATATGATCTTTAGGCAAATCCGATAAATTAATCGTAATCGCTCTAAACGTTCCGTACTCTCCTTTTACTTGTTTACCGCCTCCGCAGTAGATTGTCTCTTTACTCATTGTTTTACTATTTTAAAATTAAAATTATTGTTTGTAAGCTAATTGTTTAACTTCTTGCATATCTAAAGCCACCTTGTACGCGTCTTCGTAGCTGTCGTATTCTTGATAAAATATATCAATGCTTTTTATATCTTCTCTTAAAAATTCAAATATATTATCAATTAAATACTCAGTCGAGCCAATAATAGACGTCATATTACAACTAACAAAAACCTCATTAAATACACTAATTAAATAAACTTTATTAGTATTGGATTCTGCTAAAATAAATCCTATAAGTTCATCTAAATCATCGAATACAAAATTTGGGATACTTTCTTCGTCGTTATGTTGCGCGAAATGCAATACTAATTCTTTTCCTTTACTCATTGTTTTAATATTTTAAATTAAACTTAGTTGCTATTTGTTGTCTATACTCTTTTTTCATTTTAAACGTCGTTAAAACTGTTGTAGCTTGTTCTACGCTTGCTTTTAAAGTGGCGTTTAATTGTGATTCTGTAAGCCATTTCTTGTCATCTTTTGGCGTTTTGTTTTGGTTTTTAACTGCATTTTGTACCTCATTAGCTGACGCTATAGATGTGTCAATTCCAATACCTAAATACCCCAATGCTCTACCTAGTGCCGAGGTAAATCCATTTTCTAAAAAAGATGTTTTGTTTATGTAAGAAGAATCTCTAGCCTCTTGCGCGTGTGCTGTTACCATTATTGTACCATCACTATTTAAAATAGTAACTTTAAAAACGCCCTCAATTTCGTCAAGTTGTACAATATCCTCTAAAATTTGCCATCCTAAAAATTCTTTATTGCTTCTAAAATAGATAAGCCTTTCGTTTACTGTAATGTATTGTTTTCCTTTAATGTCTATTGTTTTCATAGGGTTAATTTAATTAAATGTTAAGTATTAATGAAATGCCGTCTAAATTAAATCCGTTAGTTTGTAAGACAGCTATTTCGTTTATTGTAAATGTTTTCGGATTCTGTAATCTTGTTTTTAGTGTCGGCATAGTGCAACCCAATGTTTTACAAACATCATAGCGCTTTAATTTAAGGCGCTTCATTTCGTTATTAAAATTTTGTTCAAACATATTTTTATATTTTATTTACGCAAAAATAAAAAAAAACTTTTAAATAAAAAAATTATTTTAAAAAAACCGCCGAATAACTAAAAGTTAAACGACGGCCGACAAACAAAAGGAAAAGAAAAAAGTTAGTTAATTATACGAGTTACTGTAACATCGTCATCATTGTTAGGTAGATGTGATTTAACGGAATATTGCGCGTTTTTTACGTCATAGGTTAATCCATCTAAAACATTAGATTGAGGATCAGTTTCTATGCCTAGCCAGGAAAACCATATTTTATTATGAAATGACATTGGCACTCGATTAACGTTTCTAAAAGTTCCAGTATATCTTGAGACATATTCTCGATAATCATTAGCTACATTTTGACCTAAAACAGTCATAAGAGTTTTTGAATTTGGTTTGAAAGTAAATACCGGAAAATGGTCTCTTGTTCTATAGTATCCAAATTTTTGATCCGCGAGCCTAGTTATTTTTTGAATTGATGTATTAACGCCATTACCGGTTAGTTTAGATACAAATGTTTGCGAACTTTCGTCTGCTGATGACTTAGATTGGTCTACTAAAAAGTTATCAAAATAGGTAGTTTCATAGTCCGAATCGCTGCAAATAACGTTTAAAATTAAAAACCTAATTGATGAACTCGTTGAGCTGTTGTCGGGCAAACCTTGGTCGCTTAATTGTACGCTTAAATCTACCCATTTATTAAGTGATGAGACTGTTACCTCATTAACTGGAGCTGATGCCTGAAACTCTTTAGCGACATTATTCCATCTTCTAGCTGATCCGTTTAAAGTTGTTGATATTACATATTGAATTGTTGCCGTTGTTGTTGTGCTTTGCGATGTAGGCAACGATAAATAGTATTTTAATTTGCACGAAAATTGATTATAAGAAACCTCCTGAGGATTAAAAGTCGGCGTATCAAAATAAAACATTTCTGTTGATCCGGTTATAGGAGCTACATCTGCTAATTTTAACGACCTTTTACCTTTAAAAGACACCTCATCCGTTGCTATTTCTGCGTATGGTGTAGTTACACCTATGCTGATTGTTTTTTCTTCTATAGTAAATCCGAAATCGCCATACTCAAACCCAGCATTATAAAAAGCGTTTTTTGTTTTTATGTAATTTCCGGTTAGTTGCACCTCTGACGCTGGCTGCAAATACTCCCTTGTTAAATTGCTTCCTACAGCCTTTAAGTCTGTTGTACTATAAAGTACTTGTTTTCGTTCGCTCGCTATAGATGCGCCTAAATAGTTGTATTTTCTAAAGTCTAAAAACTCTTTGTTAGTGCTTTGAAATTGTGTTAAAATTTGCGCCCTAATTGCTGTTGGCGTTCCTCCTTGTTGCAGTTCATTAAAAATTAAATCTTTAACGTAATAATCAAACATATTAGTACCCTCTACGATGTACCATTTATTCATAGATTGAAAAATCCGTAAATTAAATTGTTTTAAAAGAAGTTCTAGCTGAAATTTAGCAGTATTTAAAGCAAAATCTGCGCTCATTTCGTCGTATCCAAAATTCAAAGTAGTTAATTGCTCAAAATAAAAGTTTGTAACTGGACTGTATTGCCTAAATTTAATATCTGAAGCGATGTAAATGTCTAAATCTAAATCTAAGTTTTGCAATATTTCAGATATGCGCTCTATGTTTGTTGTAGTTACTGGCGCGTTATTGCTATTGTAGCCATTAGGCGCGTTAAAATTGTTTAAAGTACCTAAACCATCAAAAGCATTAAAAGATACGCCAAAAGGCGTAGATGTTATTTTTTCCTTATACCTATCAACGACCAAAAACCCCGACCAATAAACCGCCCAAACGTCAGAGCTTGTGTAATCGCTTATAGCATTGCCTAAACAGTTAATGCTCTCAGTCTGTCCACCATCTGCCGATACCCTATCTGAGTACGCGTCTGCTTGCGTTTGCGCGTAGTATAAAATTACTTTATACTCTCGCTCGTCAAACTTGTAAAAATCGTCGTATGTGACCGAATCAGTTACCATTAAATTTAACTGACATTTAGAACCGATAATAGGTTTATAAAAATCGTCAGAAGATTGCCACGAAATAACTACCGGCGAGCTTGTGCCTATTATTGGTAAAACGCTACCGGTGTAGTCTTTTTTATGTATTTCTATTTTCTTGCGATATCCTAAGACATCCGAAAACTCTAATCTATATTTTACGCCGTATGCCATATTTTAACCTCCGTAAATTCTATCCGCTGTTTCTTGCGCTCGTTGAATTGCAATTAATAAATCTTGTCCATCCACACGAACTTCGCCGGTTACGTTTAAGTTTCCGCCCATTCTGCTATCTCCGATCAATGATTTTAATTTGTTTAAAGGCGATATTACTTCAGGATTTGACTTTGCGCCTGGATACTCTCCCACTAATCCCATTGTAGGGCCGCTAATTATACCACCATTTGCGAAAGCCGTAACACCACCGCCGCCACTAATAGCGCCTGAATTTACAGAACCGCCTCCGATGTTTCCTGATACTCTACCTCCACCACCTTTGCCTCCGCCGCCGCTAACTATTGACGAAGCGTTTTTAATCATTGTTCCAACAGCAATCAAAGCAATTCCCGCAGCTATTGCGGTAAATGGATTTTTAAAAGACAATTTAATTGCCTTCATTGCGATACCAATTTGTATTGCAGCTTTACCTAATTGGATAGCGATGCTTCCAATTGTACCAAGTAACAAACCGCCTAAAGCATTAACTAAATTACCTCCAGTTGTAATCGCATTTCCTAAAGCCGCTCCAATTCCTGAAGCCAAATTTTGTAGGCCACTAGTTATAATTTTACCTACTCTTTCATTAAAAGCCGCAGCTTGTTCTAATGCTGCTAATCTTGCATTTGCTAAAACCTCTTGCTGTTCGGCTATAACTGTGGGCAGTCTTTCGGTATCTGCGGCAATCATATCGCTAATCGGCGTTTGTATGCCAGCAGCACTAACTCCATCCATTCCTGAAACAGCTACCGCTCTAGTTGGTACGCCACCTTCTTCGTCTGTTGTTGCTGTGTCCTCAGATGTTCCGCCGGTTGTTATTTGTACTGGTATTACAATTGGCGCTATAGTTTTTTGTTTTAGTGCTTCGTTAAAATTATCTACAACGCTAGTACCTAAAATACTAGCATCTGTTTTAATTGCGTCAAAAGCTGTTGTTATGTTTGTAGCTAATCCGCTAATAGCGTTTGTAAAACCTTGTTTAATCTTGTCAGGATCTAGCGTAAAAATACCCATAATGATTTCGCCGACACCTTTAAAAATAGTAAAAATGTTACTCGCTGCTAATTTAATAATTGTTAAAAGTGTAGAAAATACAAATTTACCAACAGCTAATAAGTTTTTAAAGTGTGCTATTAGTGCATTTACTGCCAATTGAAAAGGTACAGAACTATTGTAAAGTTCTATAAAATAATTAGCTACATCGACTAGAGCTTGCTTTATTCCAGCCCAATTTTTATAAATTACTACAGCAATTGCAGTTAATCCGGCAATAATTAAACCAATAGGCCCCATCATAACAGTTAACGCCGTACCTATTGCTGGCGCTAAAGTTACTAAAGTTCCTAAAATATAAAGTACTGGCCCAAGTGCCGCAGCAATTCCAGCAAAAACAATAATTAATTTTTTTGTTGTTGGACTTAATTCTGAAAACTTTTGTAATAAGCCATTAGCAAAAGACACCAACTTTGTAAACATTGGTAAAATAACTTGTCCGAATTTAGCGGATAATTCTTTTAATGATTCTTGAAATATACGCATTTGGTTAGCTGCTCCGTCGCTTGTTCTTCCAAAATCTCCTTGCGCGTTTGCTGTTTTGGCTATAATAAATTGATATCTTAGAGCCACCTTTTCAGCTTGCGACATTGTTTTTATATTTGACGCGATGCCTTGTTCCATTGCAAACTGTTTTAAGTTTGCCTCAGTCATTACAATACCTAATTTTTTAAGAGATTCTGTCTCGCCAGTAAACACGCCGGCTAAAGCTGTTGTAGCTTGGTCTATTCCTATGTTTTTAAATGATGCTAAATCTCCAGCTAATCCAACTAAAGAAGTACTCATATCGGCGGCGGCCGGCCTTGTTAAACCCATCGAGGTAGCCATATCTCCAAATAAAGCGGCCATATCTAAAGCAGAACCTTCCGCGATACCAAATTGTTTTAGTGTGGTTTGCGCAAAGTCTTTTACTTGTTGTTTAGAGTTTCCGAAAGCTACATCTACTTTATTCATTGACTCTTGAAAGTCACTAGCGAATTTAATAGCAGCACCTCCGGCTACCGCTAAAGGAAGAGTTAAACCTATGGATAAGTTTCTACCGGCGTTTTTCATCGCAGTACCAAACGCCGAAACTTTTGTATTTGCTTGCTTTAATGCGCTTACTAATTTAGAAGCGTCTCCGGTAATTCTAACCTTTAAATTTTGATCTACCATATTTTTAATATAATAACAAAAATACAAAAAAAAGACGTCTTATTTAAACGCCTCTTTTTTACTCATTGCTTCGTATTTCTTCAAAAAATCGTTCATTTCTTGCTTTGTAGATTTAGCCTCAAATCTTTTCTTTTTTCGCTCTTCATCTATAGGTAAATTAAATAAATCCTCCGGCTTTATCATTTGTGATTTCTTTTCACATTTCGCATTGTGTATCATTGTCGCAATATATCGAGTTTGCTCCCAAGATAGATTGGTTTTTTTATGATAGCATTCTGCTAATAGCGCGTTTTCTCTCCACGTTTGCCGCCAAAATTCGTCAGGCTTTAATCCGATTAAGCCGATATAATAATCGGTTAAAGTATCAAAATCTACCTTTTCTTTGACGGCTGGCGCTTTCCCTTGGTAGGAGTTTCGCCATTTAAACTATTACCTAAAATTTTAGATTGCAGCATAGTCTCAACAATAATGTTAATTTTTTCAGCGTCTAACTCATCGAGCCAAGTACCAACAGAAAAAATGTTATAATCGACCTCGTTGCCTTGCTCCTGGTCGTTTGCTAAAACTGCTGAATAAACTAAGGCCCTTAATCCTTTTATAGATATTCCGTTTTGAAAAGTTTCGCCTATTTCTTCTAAAGAAATTCCTAATTGCTCAGTAAATTCACTCCAAAAGTTCATAGAAAAATGTAGCGTGCGTACTTTGTTACCGATTTTTACATCTATGTAACCTCTTTTTTTGTTTGTCATTTTTAAAAAGTTGTTTATTAATAAAAAAGCCGCAGCCATAAAATGACGGCGGCCTATAAGATATAACTAATTAATATTAGTTAGTAGATTTTACAATCGCTCCGGTAATAGTTAAAGATCCGCTATAAGTTACAGCGCTCTCCATTTCTGCTGACATTTCAACACTAGATAAAAAAGCTTCAGCGGTGTAAATTGCGTCTCCAGCCTCTGTAGTTCCGAAAATACAAGTTAATTGAGTTCTAGCTAGTAAATAGTCGTTCATCTCTATCACGTTAGCTGTATCGTCGTAGGCAACTAATCCCTCGAAAGAAATTTCTCCACCCTTTACGCCTCCAATGTACTCAGAAAATCCGGCCGAGTCTTTTGTAGTTGCTTCAGGCGTGTCCATTGAGATAGACATAGAGCAGCTAGTAGTATGTCCAACGGCTGTACCTTCTATTTTTAAGATTAAATTTGTTCCGTTAAATACTCCAGTAGTAGCCATTTATTATAATTTTAAATATTATTAATTTTATGTAAATATACAAAAATTATTAATTAGTATATTTTAAGATGTTAATGTAGTTAATTCGCTATTTGTTTTAACTGTGTTAAAAACTGCGGCCCTATGAATGTTAATATTATTCATACTTGTAGTATTATTATAGATCTTATTTATTATATTTAAAACGCCAGTAGGCGCGTTAATAGTAACGCTTGAACCATTAATAAATACTTTTGTTTGTGTTGCATCATAAGAAATAGCAATTTTACATAAAGTTCCAGGATTTAAAGTAAAACCATTTGTTATTAATCCTGATGCGCTTATATTATCGCCGTAAATGTTAATAGTATTGTCTGTCGGAACTTCTAATCGTAAAGAATTACCACCGGCGGAATCTTCAAATCGTAGCAATTTAAAAAAATCGCCATTTTTACCATTATAAGAAAACCATAATACAAGCGTTGATGTATTTGCTGGAAATGTTACAGAACTGCTAAAGTCTGAGGTAAATGGGCCGTCTGAAATTCTAGAAGATGTAGCGCCTTCAGTTTTTATGTATGAAGATGCGAAAGACGTATTTTCCGCTTGCGCTTGAGCTACATAAATAGTATTGGCATCGTTGCACAAAACCCGCGGAAATGTACCACTAGACGAAGTATGTGTAAACCTTTGCCATTCTGTTGTTACTGTTACTGTTGACGTATCTGTAGAAATAGCGCCAATTTTTACGCTTTGTGTTCCGGTTTCTGTTTTTAAATAAATTGATTGCGTTATTTCTCCGGTTGATGTTACTTGTATTTCTATTCTTGCGTTTGCTGTGCCATCAAAAACAATTTTAGCGGCGTTTTTAGTGCCATCAGGCGAAGTAATAAAATTATTTGTTACAACAGCATTACCAATTGTTGCCCATTGGCTAAAATCGTCAGAATAAGGTATAATATTTGTACTTTGCTTTTCTATTGCAATGTGTGAACATCCGTCAGAAACTCCGATAATCGGCTTATATGATAAACTAGGTACGTTTGCTTGTACTTTAGTTATTAATCCGTTTTTTGCAATTCTATTTTTTATCGCATTACGAGTAAATGTAAAATCACCATTTCCGTCTGTTGGAAACGTAGAATAAAACTTACTAGCCTTAACGCTTGTCGGCTGTAATAAAAAAACTGCATCGTCTAAAATTGACATATTTTTATTTATTTCTTATTTTCTCTAAAGTTCTTGCTCCAAAATAACCTCCATAAGACAACATTAATAGATTGCCTAGTAGTGATATCCATTGAGCATCTATTTTAAAAGAATCTAAAGAACTGTCTAATATTACATAGATAAATAATGTAATAGTTAAAAAAGCTAACGACATTGGTCTTATATTTTTAGTAAGAAAAGAGGCTTTGTTGTCGGACTCCCATCTTTTTGTTACCTCTTGCATCTCGATGACATCTTGCTCTAATTCTTTTACTAGCATTTCTTTCTCTAATGCAGTCAGCTCTTTGCTTCCTCCGATGGCTTCTAAAATGTCAGAGACTTTGCCTCCAGTAATAGCATCAAAGACTGGAGATACTTTTTTACCAGTTGCTACTACACCTCTTAAAAGATTGCCAAAGAATGTTCCTTTTTTTTTCTTTAGTATGTCCATATTATGTCTTGCCTTTTGCCATAGTCCATATCAACGTGTATAAATGTATCAGCGATACCAATTCTTTTAAAACCTACAAAAAGAAGTGCATCAATAATTTTAAATCTTGTTGCATTGTCAGTTGCTTTTATATCTACTGCTAAACCCTTTATATGAGATGAGCTAGGGTTTTTTATTGATAAAGGATGGTTTGGACTTCTATACGCTGAGTTTATAATAAATGGAATGTCTGCAAATGCTCTTGCTTTGTCAAGCCTTTCTAAAAACTCTTCATCCATATTATCCTCAATTTCTTTGAAGAATTTACTCATCTTTTTTCTTTAGGTTTACAATTTTTAAAACTGTATAGACAATAGATACAGTTAGTAATACTAATTTTAATCCTAGCTCGACATTTGAGAAGCTCATAGAGAAAGTAAATAAATTAATTAACGCCAATTTAAGGTCTTGCATATCCATATCTTATATTTTAGGTACTTCTGTGTTTCTTGGAAATCCATAGAACTGATGTGCTGCATTGTCAGCTGGATATACCTCATTACTTCCAAAGTCTAAGGTATCCGTACTCATTATATCATAAGCAACACCATCGTAGTAAATTGGAGGTGTTATTTCGTGTCCATCGGGGTCATAAGTACCTTGTGTCTTTACCACTTTACCAATGTAAACAACTGCCTTTGTTCCGTTGATGTATTGCATAGATGTAACACCTTCAATGGTTACTTCTTGCCATACATCTTTATCAATTAAGACTTGTTTGCCTTGTTGTTCTGTATCAAATACTGTCTTGTAAATATTCATTATATTGTTGTTAAAGCTGTTAATTCTGCATCTGTTAATGCTTCTTTGTAGACTGCTAGTGCTTTATTTTTTCCGTAGAAGTAGTTACCCACTCCGTCTCCTTCTGTGAAGGCTAAGCTGTTTAAAGTTTCACCACTAAATACTGAACCGCTACTTTGCGTACTTACTTCAACGCCATCTACCCATAATGCAAAATCATTTACTTTCCATTTGTAAGCAACCTTTGTGAAACTTGTTATATCTCCAGAAACAAAAGAAGTTGAGCCTTGAGTACTTGATGAATTTACGAGGAAGGCTGAAATTTTACTAGTTATATTGTAATACCTAATAACAATGTAATTAGAATTCGTACCATCACTAATGGATATGTATCTATAACTCCCATCATCAGCCAAAGCCGCTATCTCTGCATACAATACACCTTCTGTAGAGTTTATCAAAGTAGAGTTTCCCGAACCACTTGCTATATCACGAAGCCTTGTGGATGTTGCCCCCGAGGTGGGAATATAACTTGTTGCGTAGGTAAGTTCTTCAGATTGTGCGCCCCAAATTATAAACTCACTTAATGTTTGTGAGTTATCTCTAAAATCAATATAAGAACTAGTCCCACCAGTACTTATAGCTCCATTTAATTCAAACCTTTGCCATTCTTCTGTCAAAGTAAATAGATTATTTGTATTTTGGTGGAAAGACATTAATTTTGCAGTTCCAGTTCCACTAACAGTTCTTGCGTATATAGTTCTTGTTGCAGTTGTTGATGAACTACCACCTAAAACAATATTACTTGTTCCGATAGTTCCAGATATTTTAGTTGCCCCTAAAGTACCATCTGGAGCTAAATAACCCGACGTTAAAGTTGTAGAAACATTTGACCATTGACTAAAATCCTCTGAATAAGGTACTAAATTCGTTGACTCATCTTCCAAAAGCCAACTTCCGCAGCCACTATCGGGTACTACTTCTTGCCCGAGTACTTCTTTTACAGAAACTGAATTAAAAACAGTAGTTGTATTTGCTCCAGTAAATCTAAAATCTACATAATTAGAATTAGAAACTATTGTTACATCTTCCGTAAAAGTTCCAGCACCAACATAACTATTTGTAATTTGCCCTTCTGAAGGAGTAAAAACAAAACTTGCATTTCCATCTGTGCTTAATATTTCCCAAGTAAATCTATAAGTTTTTCCAGCAGTAAGAATTGAACCTACTTGAATATTAGTATTGTTTCCAGCACCAACACCAACAGAAACCAAAGTTCCGTTATTCCAAGTTCTTGTAGTGTTACCGCCCCATCCATTTATATTTGTAGCAAAATCCCCATTCGTTAATAACTCACTCCCTAAAGCATCTTGATAACTAAACCCCTCGTAGTTTATTCTTGGTAGGTTAGTATCGTTAGTTACTTCTTTTAATACTATGTTTGTAATGCTACCGATAAAGTTAGTATCTCCTTGTAATATTAATGGAGGATTTACTTCGTTTGATGTCATCTCAGCAGTATAAGTTCCGCTGCTTGTTATGTTATTAAAATCAACTGCACCCGTACCCGATAAACTTCCTAGCAATACACCCGCAGTATAGTCTAATGTAAATGATACCCTTACTAATTTATTTTGTATGTTGGTTGAAATTGTTTGTGTTAAGTTTGTTACTGCTGATTGTGTACCATCACAAGTTGCCTTGCTATTTGCTTGGTCGGGTGTAAATCCATCTCCAAAAGTCCAATTTTGCCCGACTTCCTTTACCGAGATGTTTGTTATAGAGCCGTCAAATGCTTGTTGTTGAAATCTAAATACATCAACTGTAGATGTATATATAACTTCATAGCTACCGTTACCACTAAATCTTTCATCTAATCCATCTTGTCTATCTGATGGGATAAGTCTAAATGTACCATTAACATAATCTAATATATCAAAAGTTAATTTAATTTTTTTATTTAGAATTGAGATAGGTGTTTGAGAAATCACTGAGAAAGAAGTTCCATCTCCAACAACCTTACTATCTCCAATACTCCAACCCGTTCCTAAACTCCAATCTTGTCCGACTTCTTTAACTGATACGTTTGTTACTGAGCCTATAAAATTGTTTGCAATTATATAAAAGTTACCAGTTGGAGTAGCTTCTTGATAAAAAGTATAAGTACCATTAGCTGACATTGTACCTCTAGGCACTGCACCTACTGATGCCTCAACATTTCCAGAAACATAATCAGAAACAGTTATGGTTATTTTGTATGTGCTTCCAATAGTTAAAATATTACTTTGTCTTAAATTGTTGCTACCACTGCTGCCATCACTTATAGCCTTATCCGTTCCAATACTCCACCCAGTACCTAAAGTCCAATCTGTTGAACCATTACTAAAATCTCCATTTGTAACTAACTCACTTCCTTCTTGTGAAAAGTTACCATTAGTAACCTCCTCTGTACCTATCTGTGAAAAGCTACCATTCTGTACTAAGTCTCCCGATAGTATTTGTACATTTTCTACTAACCCTTGTGCATTGACTCTAGTGGCAGCTGAATTTCTTGAGAAAGTGAAATCCCCATCTCCATCAGTTGGCTTAACACTTAACATACTTCCATTGTCGTATGCAGTTGGTGTAAGTAATATTGACGCTTTATCTAATAAGTTTGCCATACTATTCTATGTTTTCGATTGTGGTTAATGTTGCAGTTGTACAAGTAACATTTTCGTAATAAGACGCTCTTGCTTGTAATGAAGCAAGTAAACTAGGTATTGCACTCGTTACTGCATAATCATAATAAATACCACCCCATCCATTTTCAACTGGACTTCCCCACCAACTAACTGGATAAATTTCGTTTGCCATCTTTTTGTTTTTTTGTTAGATACTTAGTTAATTTAACCACGTTCTTTAATTTCGGTTTGTATGTTCTTGCCATTATAATACCCAACTTGATGAATTGCTGTCTTTGTCAGGAGAAATAT
>Ga0209405_1001713_pt1 | contig 15398 bp, 17 predicted proteins | sample COGITO_mtgs_1105_6_FD_184803 | JGI IMG/M metagenome (GOLD analysis project Ga0209405, IMG submission 184803) | Pelagic marine microbial communities from North Sea - COGITO_mtgs_110516 (SPAdes) (version 2) | ecosystem: Environmental > Aquatic > Marine > Epipelagic ...
AGGACAGTTACTTGCTTTGTTCATACTTAGGATCCTATAGCTTGTAGTCGATTATGACAGGGGCGTGATCGGAAAAGCTCTGCTCTCGATAAATCGCCGCGCCCAGCGTCTTGTCTGCGATCTCGGGCGACACAACCTGATAGTCAAGTCGCCATCCAACATTATTTGCCCGCGCCTGCCCACGATTAGACCACCACGAATACTGATCAGCCTCGGCATTTACCCTACGAAAAGAATCTGCGAACCCTACCTCATCGAACAACTCGTCGAGCCACGCTCGCTCTTCAGGTAAAAAGCCAGAGTTCTTGAGATTGCCCTTCCAATTTTTAATATCTATCTCTTTATGACAAATATTCCAATCGCCGCAGACAATGTAACGCCTGTCGTCTCGCGCAAGGGCGCGTAAATGGGTCATGAAAAATTCTAGAAAGCGCATTTTACGGACTTGTCGCTCGTCGCCACTCGACCCAGAAGGCAAATACAGCGAGATAACGCTCAGATCGCCGAAATCGGCCTGCAGGTAACGACCCTCCGAATCGGCAATGTCCAACCCTATGCCGCGGTGAACCTTATCGGGTTCGACCCTGCTGTAAAGCGCAGTGCCCGAATAGCCTTTCTTTTCAGCGTCGTAATAGTAGCAATGATAGCCCTCGGGGCTAAATAGCGGATCTGTGAGCTGGTCTACCTGCGCCTTTGTTTCCTGAAGGCAAACTACATCGGCACCAATCGTTGGCAGCCAGTCGAAAAAACCCTTCCGCGACGCAGCCCGTATGCCGTTACAGTTCAGCGTAACTACTCTCATTTTATCTCCTACTCGTTAATGACGATTGTTTTCAGCGCCAGGTAATGGCGACTAAGCGGTGTTACCCAAGTGTTACCATGTGACCCGAGTCACAAAAGCTTCGTAACATCTTTATGTTACGGGTAAATCAGCTACGAATTTTTAACTCGATAGCGAAACTGACCGTTAGGATTTAATAATAATATTATTTAACTAATTGTTTTTAATAATATTTATAAGATGCCCCATGAATACCAAGGGATAGCAGCAGTAAATACGATTTTCTGCAGAAAGTGTTACCAATTTCCACTTATTGTGTTACTCTACTCCCCGTTGCTGGATAAGGAGACGTCGGGTCTCAGACTAAAGCAACCCCCTTAAGATTAGGAGCATGTCATGAGCAACGCACTCAAAAGAGCGCGCCCCGTAGTTGAAGCCACTGTTGTTAGCGTCGCGTTAGTAATCGCCGCCCTTTCAGTGCCTGCTGCGATTGTGCTCGCTCGCGTTTAAACGCTGAAAAGGAATTATCAAGGCCTGTATAAGCTCTCAACGCAGAACAGCAGTTGAGAAGCCATAGGCCAGCAATAGACCGATTACGCATTACTAAGCCCGAGCAACGAAGTCCCCAGAGAGTTTTCTGTGCATTTTCAACACCAACCCTCCCCCCCGAAGCTTGGTGTTTTTTTTGCCTAAAAATCGACGACCTTTAATTTGTCGACAAAGTTACACGGCTTATGGCTACTGTCTAGCTGCTCTGCGATCACGCTGTCCCACCCAGTGGCGCAGGCGCCGGGCGAACCGGGCAGGCAAAAAATAATGACATCGTTAGCGATTCCTGCAAACGCACGCGATTGTATGGTTGATGTCCCAATCTCCGCATAGGACAACTGGCGAAAAAGCTCGCCGAAACCCTCGATTGCGACGTCGAACAGAGGCTGGATCGCCGCCTGCGTATTGTCGCGCGGCGTAAACCCCGTGCCTCCCGTCATTAGTATCGCCTGCACACCGGGATCGGCTATCAGCCTAGAAACCTCGGCGCGTAATTGATACACGTCATCTTTGACGATACTTTTGTGACAAAGCACATGACCCGCCGCGCCGAGACGCTGAACAAGCACAGAGCCCGAGCGATCTGTCTCTTCTGTACGCGTATCTGACACCGTGACAACTGCTATTTGTAGGCTCACCACCTCATCAACCATTGCACTTCCATCCTGTTTATTTTCATGCGATCACCGCAAGCACGTGAGGCGCCGCGCTAGCCACCTGTCATATTCATTAACCGCACGGGCTGCGCATGATCTTTTTCATAGAAATAGTGTCGTTCCGGCTTAAGGTCCATAGCTGCCACTATCGCTTCTCGCAGCCTAGACTCGTCAAAATCTTCCGCCCTCAATATCTCCCTGAGATCCATCGAATGCTCATTACCCAAACAGAGGAGCAACCGTCCCTCTACCGTGACTCGCACCCTATTGCAGTCACCGCAAAAATTATGCGTAACCGGGGAGATAAATCCAATGCGCGACTCATAGCCTTTCACATCGACATAGCGCGAAGGACCTGCGGTTTTTACCTCGCTGTCTGTCAGTTCAAAGCGCTGCTCAAGCGTGTCGCGTACCCAAGCATTGCTGCAGGTAGTCTCTTCTCGGGCGTGATCGGACGCCTCGCCAAGGGGCATTTCTTCAATAAAGGCTATGTCGATAGCGCGCTCTAAAGCATATTCGGCCAAACCAATCACTTCATCTTCGTTGTAACCACGCATGATGACAGTATTGAGTTTAACTTTTTCGAAATCAGCCGCTATTGCCGCGTCGATTCCTTCGAGTACTTTATCGAGCTTGCCTACGCGCGAGATCCGCTTGAAACGTTCTGCATCGAGACTATCGATACTTACGTTGACCCTTGTCACTCCCGCCGCGCGCAGCGGTTTCGCGAACTTTTCGAGCTGCGCGCCATTCGTGGTGATCAGAAGCTCTTCCAATCCCGGCAACTCACCAAGCCGCTCGACGAGCGTTATCACATCGCCCCGAACCAGCGGCTCTCCCCCTGTTAAACGGATTTTGCTCACGCCTAAATCAACAAAGGCTTTGCCGACTAAAAAAAGCTCCTCTAGGCTGAGTATTTCCTTGCGGGGCAAAAAGGTCATGTCTTCAGTCATACAATAGACGCAGCGAAAGTCGCACCGATCGGTCACCGACAGGCGAATATAGTCGACCCTGCGTCCAAACTTGTCGATCAACGCGGCGCCTGTTGCATCACTGTTATTTGCGGCCATTGTGTAGATCCTTTCCCATCGCGGTGGCGTCTTTGAAACGATTTATAGCGCCCAACTATACCTATCTTCGTTACTTATTGCAGGTGTCTTAGTGGCCACAGGGCCTTCAACTTAAAAGCTGCGCGGCAATTACCCAGAGAATTAATCCCATCAGGCTATCGATCACCGGCGCAGCACTCAACACGACAAGGCGAACCCCTGGCCGACCGACCAGCAATGAAAGACAAGCGAACCAAGCAAAAGTCGCTATCACTAAATAGAGCCCGTAGGCGGTCTTTTGGGCGACCCCGGTTGCGGGATCTATCACCACACTAAACAGAGCGAGAAAGAAAAGTGTTGCCTTAGGGTTCAGCCCGTTGGTGGTGAAGCCTGTCACAAAAGCACGACGGGCAAGAGACGTCGAAGGCTGCTCAGCTTCGCTAACAAAGACCTCCGCGTCCACTTCTGAGGTTTCTCGGCGCCGCTTAAACTCGCGCACCGCTCCATAAAGTGATTGCCCGCCAAGAATGACCAACAGAACTGCGGCACCCATCTTTAAAACCAAAAACAACGCCGGCGAACTGGCTATAAGCAGCGCTACACCAAGAAGGCAGTAAGTTACGTGAAGGCCTATGCCCGCAGCGACACCGGCACTCGACCAGAGGCCGGCAAAGCTGCCATTTTTGAGCGTTTGACGAAGCACGATCGCAAAGTCCGGACCTGGGGACGCCACTGCAAACAAATGCGCTAAGGCGATAGTGCCGAATTCAACCCAATTCAATGGCTACTCGACTTCGTCGCTAATGGTAAGCGTGACAATCGCGTGTTGGCCATTGTGGGCAAAATCATCTGAAACCACACGATAGTCGCCGCGAGAGGGGTTTGCCGTGCCGTTAAGCGACACCAAAGCCGACACCCTTACGAGGTCGGCCGAACTTATATTAAAGGGGCCGACCTGGGAAGAGTTGTCTAAACTTATTGTCGTAGGCAGATCTGCGACGCTAAGACCGACGGCGGCTAGCGGCGGCATGCCCTCTCGCTCGGCGCTGCGTACCGCGACAAACACGCGCAAATTTGGATCGAGCGACACCCCCTCTGCGAGCGCAAGCCGCACTTCTATCTCCGGACCGACAATTTCCTCGCCAGACTCTTCTCGGAGCAGACGCTGCGCATTAGCAATTTCCCCGCGAAGTGCTTGCGCTTCTGGGGAGTTCGGGTCTAGCTGGATGAGTATGCGCCAATTAGCAATTGCAGCTGCGTAGTCGCCTCGGTTTTGTGCGTCTGCTGCGAGCAGCTGAATCACAGCAATTTCATTCGGATTAATCGCCTGTGCCTGCTCGATAAGCGCGTTCAGTTCAGGCGTGAAACGGAATTCGGATTTGATGTATAGAGCCAACGCCGCGCGTCCGAGCACGAGCGCCTCTTCAGGCTGTCCGCTCAGCCGTTCGGCAGCTTGTCGATACGATATTTCGGCTTCATTGAAGCGGCCAATCGTGGCGAAATTTTCGCCTAAAAAGTACCAAACCCAAGGATTTTCACTGCCGTTTTTAACTAATTCACCTAGCTCGGTGACCAGCGCAGAGGCTGCAGCTACGTCACCCTGAGCGGCAAGTGATTCCTGGAACAATCCCATGACCTGGACGTCGTCTATAAAACCCCAGCGCTGATAAAGCGTAACCGACACCGCAGGAAGCGACACAGCGATTAGACCAATAACCAGCCAGCCTCGTGAGGATATAGCGATGGGCGCTCTCTTTGGTTTCGTGTCCTGCACATCGTCTAATAGAGATTGCTGTAATTCACGCAGCAGGGTGGCATGTTCTTCGCTGTCTATTTCGCCCGCTGCAAGATCCTCTGCAAGCTCGCTTTCCCTCTCGGCGAAAAGCAGCAAATTCTCGCTACGCTGAACGCTCCCAACCGCCTCCTCATCGCCCCCATTCGCTCGATAAAAAGGGATGACAAAAAAGGCGATCGCCATAACGGCAAGCAGCGCAGCTAAAGTCCAAAAAAGCATAAATATCCTATTGGTTTTCGGTTAATCGCAACGCCACGAAGCGCTCGCCATCATGTGAACGTGTGGAGCTCTATCGATTGGTGTTGCCGGCACCCGCTTTAACTTGCTCAGCGATTAATGCGTCTATGCGACCTTGCGTTTCGGTATCGACCTGAACCGGCTGTGCATCGATTCCTTTCGCCTTGCGCCAAATGCCGACGAGAACGAACGCGCCAATTAGGAAAAACAGAAGCGGGCCAAACCAAAGCAGCAGTGTTTCGGGTTTTAACCGCGGCTTGTAGAAAATGAAATCACCGTAGCGCTCGTACATAAACTGCTCGATCTGCTCGTCGCTCATCCCTTCCATAATCATCCGATGCACTTCACGACGCAGGTCTTCTGCAACGCCACCAGTAGACCCCGACAAACTCGTGTTCTGACACATCGGACAGCGCAGCTCATCCGAGAGCGCCCGAAATCTTTGCTGCTGCTCGGGCGTCTCAAATTCAAATGTATCGACTTGTGCAAGGCTGGTAGCCGGCATCAAAACGCTAACAATCGCCAGCAGCATAAACACTGTCAAGACAGGCTTAACCCGCTTTCCCCAAACTCTGCCGTTAGCAGTATCGTTACTCATTGCGCCGCCTCCTGCGCTCTTAGTTCTGCAATTGCAGGTTCAAACACTTCGCGCCAAACTGTCTCATCGAGCACACTGACGTGCCGATAGCGAATGACTCCCTTGCTATCGACCAGATAAGTCTCTGGTGCGCCGTAGACTCCGAGATCTATCCCGAATCGGCCAGGCTCGTCGAGTATGCTAAACGCATACGGATTTCCATTCTCTTCTAACCAATCAAGCGCGAGCGCTTTCTGATCGCGGTAATTCACCCCAACGATAGGTATCTCGGCAGATTCAGACAGACGCATAAAAGTGGGGTGTTCGATCAAACAAGGCAGACAGTAACTACCCCACACATTGAGCAGAAAGGGTTCGGTAGGCAGAGAGTCGTTGTCGACTGCTTGACCATCAACTGTGAGTTTGTCAAAAGCTGGCATTGGTTTGTCGATCAGCATCGACGGCAGCTCTTTGCTATCGAGATAAAGCCCACGCCACATGACCACGGCCAACACCAGAAAGGCAGCTACGGGCAAAAACGCGAGCGATCGGTTCATCGAAGAAACTCCAATTGGACTTGTACCTGGCGCAGCTTTAGCACAATCGCTAAGACACACCCTCGGCAGGTTCTAATGGCGCAATAGACGCTGCTTGCTTCTGCGCTGTTTGTTTATCGAGCGCGCGACGGTAGCGTTTATCACCCGCTGCCACTATGCCTCCTAAGCACATGAATATCGCGCCCAACCAAACCCAGCGTACAAAGGGCTTCACATAGATAGTCATCGACCAGGCGGATGCCCCTTTCTCTTCGCCGAGAGTCACGAATAAATCGCGCCAGAACCCCGCATCAATCGCCATCTCTGTTGAAGGCGTGCCGCTGGCAAGATACAGGCGTCTCTCAGGGTGAAGCTCGCGCAGCAGCTCATCACCTCGGTAAACCTCGAGTGTCGCCTCCATACCTCGGAAATTGGGTCCAGTGATCGGTTTTGCCCCAATAAATTCGAATTCATAGCCGCCAAGATCCATGCGTTCCCCTGGCCCCAGCAGGACACTTTTTTCCGTCGAATAAACGCTAGTTAGCGCAGCACCAACGACCATAGTCGCCACACCCAAATGCGCGAGTTGCATGCCGTAGTAACTGAGGGGCAGCGCCCGCAGTCCTGCCCTTAACGTCTTTTTGTTACCGAGCTTATTTTTTGCGTCTTTTATCGATGACAAAACTATCCACGACGCGAGCGCGACTGTAAGCGTCGGCCCCAAGCCAAAATCAAGTGTCACTGCCAAAGGCAAAGCGATACCGAGGACAAGGCTAAGTGCGCCGACCCAGAGTAGTTGAGTCGTTAGATAACGCCCCGATGTCTTTTTCCAGCGCGAAATAGGTCCGACGCCTAACACAAGCACGAGCAGCGCCATAAGAGGAACGAAGATTGCGTTGAAATATGGCGGGCCGATCGAGATAAGATCGTCGGTCAATGCCTGATAAACCATTGGAAACAGTGTTCCGAGGAATACCGAGGCTGCTGACACAACCAAAATCAAATTATTCACAAGCAGGAGCATTTCACGCGACAGGATACCAAACCCGAAACGACCTCTTAGCAACGGCGCGCGCACGGCGAACAGTAACAGGGCACCGCCAACTGACAGCGTCAAAATCGCGAGAATGAAGACGCCGCGCTCCGGATCTGTGGCAAAAGCGTGCACGGAGGTAAGCAGTCCAGAACGAGTAATGAACGTGCCCAGCAGACTGCCTGCAAACGCGAGGATCGCCAGCATCACAGTCCAACTCTTGAATATTCCACGCTTCTCAGTCACCGCCAGAGAATGGATTAAGGCCGTGCCAAAAAGCCACGTAATCAGAGGTGGATTTTCGACCGGGTCCCATGCCCACCAACCGCCCCAGCCTAATTCGTAGTAAGCCCACCAGCTGCCTAGCGCAATACCGATCGTTAGAATTGACCAAGCCACGTTCGCCCATGGCCGGCACCAGCGCGCCCATGCTGCGTCCAATCGTCCACTTAATAGCGCCGCCATCGCAAAAGCGAACACAACCGAGAACCCCACATAGCCCATGTAAAGCGTTGGCGGGTGAACAATAAAGCCAAAATCCTGCAGCGCTGAATTAAGGTCAACTCCGTCGGCGGGCGGAAGCGGCACAATCCGCTCGAACGGATTTGAGGTGGCGAGCATAAAGAGCAAATAACCGACGCTCAGAAGGCCAAGCACACTCAACACGCGCGCGACGAATTCGATAGGCATACTGCGGCTGAAGACAGCCACGGCTAACATCCATCCTGCGAGCATGAATGTCCAGAGTAGAAACGAGCCTTCATGACCGCCCCAGACGGCAGTCAGTTTGTAGCGAAAAGGTAGCAGAGTATTCGAGTGCTGCTGTATATAGGTAACCGAGAAGTCATCGATAGCGAACGAGTAAGTCAGCAGAACGTAAGCAAGGCCAATGAAAACAAAAACACCCGCCACCAGCGGTCTTGCTAAACCCATGTAGCGAACGTTTCCTGTCGCCGCACCGTAAAGCGGGAACGTACCAAGTAACACACACAAGCACAGTGCGAGAATGAGAGCAAAATGTCCTAGTTCTGGGAGCAATGAATTCTACCTCGGTGCGGAGCACCACCTTTTGATCCTTGGAATCGACGCGTGTGAATTATTTCGGCCACGTTGCGCCGCGCTAGTACTGTGGTTTATAGCCTTCGCTTGACAGTGAGCCTTCGGTGCTCGTACCAGCAGCGTCGAGCGCCGCTTTTACTTCGGGCGACATGTAGTTCTCATCATGCTTGGCGAGCACTTTCGAGGCTTGGAAAACACCGGCGGTGTCCACAACGCCTTCGGCGACGATTCCCTGACCTTCACGAAACAAGTCTGGCAAAATACCCTCATAGTGAATGGGCACTTCGCTAACAAAGTCGGTTGTGACAAAATTAACGCTAAGACTATCGTCTTCGCGCGCAATCGAGCCATCTTTTACCATGCCGCCGATTCGAAAATGCTGACCTTTAGGCACCTCGCCACCGGCAACCTGCGACGGTGTAAAAAACATATTAATGTTTTGCTTCAACGCATAGAGCGTAAGCCCCGCGGCAACACTTAGCCCGAGTGCAATAAATAGAATACTTCCTAACTTCTTGCGGCGATGCGGCTTCATGAAGTCTCTCCTTGCTGCGCGTTTTGACCGGTGCCCACGACCTGCGCTGCTTCTGCCAAACTGTCGTTTACTGCATTATCGACGGCGCCCGCAACTGAGGCTGATTGCCTGTTAAGCGCTACCTGCGCGTCTATATTTTGTCGGCGGCGTAAATCCCGCAGTAGCGTTTTGCGTCTCTGCAGGGGCACAATTATGTTCACTGCAATAAATACGACAAACAGGCCATAAACAGCCCACACATTAAAGGCGTAGCCTCCCATGTCGACGAATTCGGCCCAGTTATCGAATTGAATTGCGTTCAGTAAATCCATATTAACCCGTAACTCGCTGTTTTACTTTTCTGTCGACATAAGCTCTTGCACCCAGAGAGAGCGTCGCTCGCGCATGAGAATTTCATTCCGCGTAGACAAAATCAAACTGAGACTAAGAAACAAATACACACCCAAGATCATCAGCGCTGTGGCGATCCAGAATTCTGGCCCGTTCGCGCTACCGCTTTCAATCGACACCGGACTTGCGGGCTGGTGTAGCGTATTCCACCATTCAACGGAGTACTTGATAACCACCACATTGATGCAGCCGACAATCGATAAGAGCGCACAAGCTTTGGCAGCCTTATCAGATTCCTCGAGCGCCGATCTAAGCGAGACTACGCCGAGCAGCAGAAAGAACTGAAAAAGCATTGAGACAAGACGGCTGTCGCTCCATTCCCACCACGTACCCCAACTGACGCTGCCCCAGATGGATCCTGTCGCTAGCGTGATGAACGAGAACCACGCGCCAAGTGCGGCGGCATTCTTCGCGACCATGTCAGCGAGTTTAATCTTCCAGACTAACGTGATTGTTCCCGCGACAGCCATCAGCGGGAAGAACGCAAGCGAGGTGCCGGCAACAGCGACATGCACAACGAGAATCCGGGAGGTATAGCCCTGCTGATAGTCGGGGGGCAAAAAGAGTAGCGCCCACACGGTTGCCGTGCCAATCACGACCACGGTGGCGACAACCAGCCAAGGCAACCACTTTGTTGAAAGCTCATAGAACCATTTTGGCGATCCTAGTTTAGCGAACCATACCCACATTCTACGTTACCCTCGTAGGAAAATTACCCGCATCAACATTTGACACCGCAACTCACTGTTTAACCCGTGATCATGTTACCACGCGAAGCCATATTCGGTCGCCGTAGTAAGTAACTAAACGTGACTCTTAGCAGCAATGTCTAACCTGCTTTTCGCCGTGTTTACTACGCAATTACGGGCGTTTCAGACCAGACGCAGGGCTATCTTGCCTAACTCACGCTTATGCGGAGCGCAGCAGCAGAGGTCAGTGGCGCCAAACTGAGAGAAGCTGCGAGAATAGCGAGCAGCAGAGTAAGATACCCCCCCGTCGGCAGGCCCGAGGCGCTCGCCTGAACAGCGAGTGTGCCGAATATCAAAACTGGCACGCTAAAAGGCAGCGTGATCACTGCAAGAATCAGCCCCCTACTCCCCAACCCCACCGTTAACGCGACTGCAATCGATCCAATCAGACTCAGAGTGGGCGTACCAACCAGCAAAGTCAGCATCAGCGTCACATAGGATTCAGAAGGCAGCTTGAGCATATACGCGAGCAGCGGCGAGGCAATCACTACGGGCAAGCCGCTGACTAGCCAGTGAGCGATATTCTTCGCCAGGACGAGAAAAAAGAGCGGGTGCGGGCTTAGGAGAAGCATCTCCAAAGAGCCGTCTTCAAAGTCAGCTCTGAACAAACTATCCATCGACAGCATCGCCGACAGCAACACCGCAATCCAGATCACCCCCGCAGCTATCTCGGCCAATTTGTCGCCATCGGGGCTAATCGCAAGCGGAAACAGAGAGATAACGATCACAAAGAACATAAACGGATTAACGATGTCATTTTTCCGCTTGAAGGCAATGAGCAGGTCACGCTTAAGCGTGAGCATAAAGGCGGACCACGTAGTCGGCTTGGCGATTGCTTGCGGCATGCTAACCCACTCCTAGTGTAAGGCGCGTAAGACCCGGCATTAAAAGCGTATGATGGGTGGTAACAATGACGCCTCCGCCTCGCTCTGCGTGCTCTGCAAGCGTTAGTTCGAGTTGCGCAACCGCGTCGACATCAAGCGTCGTAAAAGGCTCATCTAATACCCAAAGGGTGGCAGGGCTGAGCCGAAGGCGCGCGAGGGACACTCGCTGCTGCTGACCGGCGCTCAAGGTATAACACGGCGATTCTTCGAATCCACGCAGTCCAACGGTGGCGAGCGCTTGCAGCAATAACTCATCTTCCACATGCCGCTGCAATCCGGCAGACCAGCGAAGATTTTCGAGTGGAGTCAAAATCTTGCTCACCCCCACTCTGTGGCCGAAGTAAAGAAGATCCCCTGCAAACGCCTCAGACACGTCTGCCGTATTCTGGCCGCGCCACACGATCTCGCCTTCATAGCCGTCGTTTAACCCGCAGAGAATTCTCAGCAGCGTTGTCTTGCCGCTGCCATTACTGCCTGCAATTTGAAGCACACTGCCGAATCCGACGGTGAGAGAAAGGTCGGCAAACAGCAGACGCTCATCACGCTCACACGATAGCTTGCGCGCCTCCAAAAGAGGGGCGCTGTGGGCAGCATTTGATTCGGTATTTTCAGTCATGCGCACTCTCGCGTAGTGGGCGCGAAGGATAACGCTTAGGAGGGGCTGCTGCCAACTCGGCAGCGAGAAACAACGTTTAGCGCCAGTCTGAAAGACGCGAGCGCAGACGCATGGCGGCTTGGCTGTGAATCTGGCTCACGCGGCTCTCGCTTACGCCGATCACCTCGCCAATCTCTTTAAGATTGAGCTCTTCGTCATAGTAAAGCGCCAGCACGAGCTTCTCCCGCGGTGGTAAATTATCGATCGCACGCGCTAAATGTTCTTTGAACGTCGAGCGCTGGAGCCCATCGCAAGGCCCCGGCAGGTCACCGACAGCAAGTTCGATCGCAGAATCATCGCCTTCCATAATGTCATCGAAGCTGAAAAGCCTGCTACCGCTCGCGTCTTGGAGAATCGCATAATAGGCGTTGAGGTCTATTTCCATTTCTTTGGCGATGTCTTGATCTTTCGCGTCTTTGCCCGTGCGCGCCTCGATCGCCTTTATTGCTTCCGCAACCTTACGGGATTTTCGGTGAACCGAGCGCGGCGCCCAGTCGCCTTTCCTCACTTCATCAAGCATCGACCCCCGAATACGAATACCCGCATAGGTCTCGAAGCTAGCGCCCTTCGACACGTCGTATTTCTTTGCCGCTTCCAGCAAGCCAATCATGCCCGACTGCACTAAGTCGTCAACTTGTACACTCGCCGGCATTCGCAGCAGCAAATGATGCGCAATACGTTTTACCAGCGGCGCGTACTTCTTTACCACCATGCTCATATTGGCGTCGCTTGCCTCGCCATTTGGTAACACGTCTTCGAACACTTTGGCCTCTGTGCCTTCGGTCATTGCCGCCCCATCCTTCTGTTGTTTTTATCTGTCCTTGGCTCGATGCTGCTCATGCGGGAGCAATCATCGTCTCTGAAATTTTTTTAAACTTCGTTGTTGTAAGGACGATCTTCTTTGGGTCAGCCTTTACTCAACAAGGTGATTGCGCGTTTCACCGAAGCTTTTTAATTTACTGCATTTTAAAACGTGGAAAAACTACGCCACACTCCTAGTTAGCAAAGACCGTGCCAGAGCAATAATTCACTGAGAAAGCGCTTAACAGCTCGTCGGCGTGTTCGGATAACCACTCGCTCGTCGGCGCTCTGACAAGGCAGCACGGCAGACTGGTGCAGCACTTTTATATTCAAAAAAAGTGGGGGCGGGCTTACGCTCGTTTCGTAGTATGGATCGAAATGCAGTGGGGGTAGAAACCGTAAATGGGGTTGCAAAGAAACCGGTGCAGCCTCTTTCCAATCATTAGAAAGAAGCCCTTAAGAGATAGAGTTAAAGTATTTTCTAGTAGCGGCGGCGAAATTTTCGAGTCCCGTCAGCCTCACTCAGTTTAGACTGCATAAGGATTGTACCGAGGCTGTAGCGAGAAAGAATGGAGATATCGATTCACAGCGGCAGACTTACCCTAGTCGGCCATTAACGATGCCGCCTCATTCAGACAGAGCACCAATTGCAACACGACCGGCGCGGCAGTGAGGAGCATTAAGCGCCAAAAAGCCGTCTTCTTTACCCGATAACGTCAAAGTGGCGCTGCTGACGCGTCAACTATCCGCATCATCTTTCTCCCACATTTCGGACAAGCGAGCACCGGCTGCCTACTTTGCTTGAGGCCGATCTACAAAGCGCAGCCACAGCGTACTCCTTGAGCCTATCTCCGCTAGGCACGGGGAGGCGTCACGCCTGTCTGACCCATATATTTACCGCCCCGCTGCTTATAGGTCATTTCACACTGTTCGTCTGATTGATAGAACAGCATTTGAGCGACGCCTTCGTTCGCATAAATTTTTGCGGGCAGCGTTGTAGTGTTCGAGAACTCAAGCGTTACGTGCCCCTCCCACTCGGGCTCCAGCGGAGTTACATTGACTATAATTCCACAGCGCGCGTAGGTAGACTTACCCAGACACACGGTCAACACATCTTTGGGAATTCGGAAATATTCAATGGTTCGCGCTAGGGCGAAAGAGTTAGGCGGGATTATGCAATAGGGCTCATCAATCGACACAAAACTCGACTCATCAAAGTTTTTGGGGTCAACAACACTCGTTGTGTGCACGTTGGTAAAAATTTTGAATTCGGTTGCACAGCGCACGTCGTATCCGTAACTTGATGTGCCATACGAAATGACCTTCTCGCCGTCAAGGTAACGCACTTGCTCAGGTTCAAATGGCTCGATCATGCCCTGCTCGCGCGCCATCTGCCTAATCCATCTATCTGCCTTTATACTCATTCGCTGCAACCCTAATTCTTCGAATTTAATAAACCCTGTGCGTTAACTTAAGCGCGCTTAAGCAGCGCTCGCCCCGTATACGCAAGCGTATCGGCCTGCAGCGATAATCGCTGAAGCATACAACCTGATTTTTTACGCCGCCCCAACCGGCTAATACCTCGGCTTAACTAATTGCGGTCGTGCCTTGCTGAAAAACACGTGAAAATCGCGTATCCTTAACCGGCTTTAACGGGTCGCCGATCCCAGTCTATAAAGTACTGGCTGATAAACACCCATGGCAGAAAATTGACAAAGGAATTGGTTATGCGCAAGTGGCAGTGTCTGGTCTGTAGTTTCGTTTACGAAGAGGCCTTAGGATTACCCGATGATGGCATCGCCCCCGGGACGAGTTGGGATGATATCCCCGACGATTGGATGTGCCCAGAATGCGGCGTCGGTAAGGAAGATTTCGACATGGTCGAACTATAGATATGGTCGAACCACAGGCATGATCGAACTATCGAGACGCGGAATAATTCCCGCTAATGCAACCAACTAGTTTAAGGATATTCAGGTGAACCCACGCAAGATTCTCGTCACTGCCGCCCTCCCCTACGCAAACGGCGACATTCATCTCGGGCATATGCTCGAGGCGGTTCAGACTGATATCTGGGTGCGCCTGCAGCGCATGCGCGGTAACGACTGCGTGTTTGTCTGCGCCGATGATGCGCACGGCACGGCGATTATGCTCAGTGCTGAAAGTCGCGGCATCACGCCCGAACAGTTAATAGATGAAGTGAACGCCTCACACCAACGGGACTTCGCCGGCTTTAATATTAGCTTCGACCACTTTCATTCTACTCATTCGCCAGAAAACCAAGCCTTTTCGGAATCTATCTATACTGCGCTTGAAGCCAATGGTCACATTGAGAAACGCAGCATCAAGCAACTCTTCGATCCAGAGAAGCAGCTGTTTCTCGCCGATCGCTTCATAAAAGGTGTTTGCCCTAAGTGCAAGGCCTCGGATCAATACGGCGACAATTGCGAAAGCTGCGGTTCAACCTACAGCCCGTCGGAATTAATCGATCCGCGATCCACTATTTCAGGTGCGGTCCCTGTGGAGCGCGAATCTGAACACTTTTTCTTCGACCTTCCCCAATTCAGAGACATGCTTCGTGCGTGGACGCGCAGCGGCGCCCTCCAAGACGCGGTGGCGAACAAATTGGCAGAGTGGTTGGACGATGAATTACAGCAATGGGATATCAGCCGCGACGCGCCCTACTTCGGCTTTGAAATCCCCGGCGCACCGGGGAAGTTCTTTTATGTCTGGCTCGATGCACCGATTGGTTACATGGCGAGCTTCAAACACTTGTGCGACAACAGCGACTACGATTTCGATACTTATTGGAAGGCGGACTCAGACACCGAGCTCTACCACTTTATTGGCAAAGATATCGTTAACTTTCATACTCTGTTTTGGCCAGCGATGCTCACAAGCGCAGGCTACCGCTTACCAACCGCAGTCTTTGTTCATGGCTTTCTGACCGTAGATGGCACGAAAATGTCGAAGTCGCGTGGCACGTTTATCAATGCCAGCACCTATTTAAAACATCTCAATCCAGAATACCTTCGGTATTATCTCGCCGCCAAACTGTCGAGTGGTGTAGATGACCTCGATCTTAATTTCGAAGACTTTGTGGCTCGCGTCA
>Ga0209405_1001725_pt1 | contig 15339 bp, 9 predicted proteins | sample COGITO_mtgs_1105_6_FD_184803 | JGI IMG/M metagenome (GOLD analysis project Ga0209405, IMG submission 184803) | Pelagic marine microbial communities from North Sea - COGITO_mtgs_110516 (SPAdes) (version 2) | ecosystem: Environmental > Aquatic > Marine > Epipelagic ...
CCAACAACGCTTCTAAGTGATGAAGCTTAGCCACTTGAAATACGCCTTCAGGTGCGCCAGTTGCAATAAACTGTTCACGAAACTCTATCGCTTCAGCGTAAAACAGCTCAGATACCACCGAAATGACCACATTCCCTGTTGCTAAGGCGGTCACGATGGATAATACCCAATATTCAAAGGTGACATCTTTATCTGCGAAACATACCAGGACGCCTCTGGGTTCCAAATACAACACATTGGATTCACCTGTTGGCCCAGGTAAAAACTTGGGTTTTTTAAGACGTTTTTCGATACTGATCAATTGCGAGCGTGCTGCCGCTAAAGTGGAATTTAAATCATCAGCCAGTTCTTCTACTATATCCACTTTGGCAATAGTGGCGAGTAATTGTCGTAATGATGATAGACGCGTATTTAAATCTGTAAAACGCCATTCATGCTCTGTCGCGTGAGCGTTTGTCATGAAGGTAGCTGCTTCTAGCTTGCCTTCTTCGTTACTTTGTAGCGCTTTATCGGTGTTAGGCAATAATTCAGTTATGGCTCGTGGCGTCGACTTTTCAAACATTAAGCGTGTTAAGTAATTGGGTCCACCTGCTTTAGGACCAGTTCCAGAGAGTCCACGGCCACCAAAGGGTTGAACACCCACTATGGCACCAATCATATTTCGGTTTACATAAACGTTTCCGGCGCGAGATAGTTTAACTAATTCCATGGCTCTGGCATCAATTCGAGTATGAATGCCCATAGTTAAACCAAAACCTGTGTCATTAATTTTTTCAACTGTTTTTTCAAGATCATCACCCTTGAATCGCACTATGTGCACACAAGGTCCAAATACTTCACGTTTGAGAACTGAGATATCTGCAATTTCATAAAGTTTAGGAGCGAAAAATGTACCCTTGTTAGCGGGTACTTTACACTCATATAACAAGGTTCCATTGTGTTGCATATCTTCAGCATGAGCTTGTAAATTAGCCAAGGCTTTTTTGTCAATTACCGGGCCAATATCGGTAGCTAGGAAAGCGGGATCACCTACACTTAATTCTTGCAATGCGCCTATTAACATTTCGGTTACTGAGTCAGCTATTTCTTCTTGCAAAAACAGGACTCTCAGTGCTGAACAACGTTGGCCCGCACTCTGAAAACCAGAGGCGATGACGTCATCAACCACTTGTTCTGGCAAGGCTGTTGAGTCAACAATCATACAGTTTTGGCCACCTGTTTCAGCTATTAAGGGGACTTGCTCACCACCTCTTTGAGCCAAGGCGTTGGCAATGACATTACCAGTAACAGTGGAACCGGTAAACATGACCGCTTTGATCCGCTCATCTGGCAACAAGACTTTGCCTACATCTGGCCCTTCAGCAATAACAGATTGCACAACACCTGCGGGCAATCCAACATATTCCATTAACTGTAAAGCACGCAGGGCAATTAAACTGGTTTGCTCTGCGGGTTTGGCAATCACAGTATTACCGGTTACGAGAGCAGCAGCTACTTGTCCTAAAAATATGGCTAAAGGAAAGTTCCAAGGACTGATACATAACACCACGCCACGGGGAGCTAATCTGTTATCTTCTGAGAGTTCTTCTGCTCTAGCGGCATAATAGCGACAAAAGTCTACTGCTTCACGGACTTCATCCACCCCATCTGACGTGACTTTTCCTGCTTCTTTTATGCACAGTGCAATAAGTTCATCTATATGGCGTTCGAGAATATCAGCAGTTCTGCGCAACAAATTCGCTCGTTCAGTCATAGGTGTTTGTGACCAACTGCTAAAAGCGTTGTGCGCAACAGTCAATTTATCTGCCATCTGCTGTTGGGTATCGTAGTGATGAAAGCCGATAATCTCATCTAAATTAGCAGGATTGCGTACGGCATGACTGCCTAGTGGTACTTGCTCCTCACTCAATACGTTTTCTTCAAACCAGCCATCAATGGCCACTTTTAGTGGTGTAATATGATTAATGTCGGTGACATCAAGACCTTTAGAATTGTCTCTTTCTGCACCGTACAAGTTGATAGGTTTTTGGATCTGATCGTTATATTTATATTTTAGACGTTGGGTCTTCTCAACTGGATCTTCGAGTAAGGATTCAACGGGTCTTGATTCGTCAACAATGGCATTAACAAAAGAAGAGTTTGCACCGTTTTCAAGAAGACGACGCACCAAGTACGCTAATAAATCTTCATGCTCTCCCACAGGAGCATAAATACGGCATTGGATACTTTCTAAAGAAACTATTTGGTCATATAGGCTATCACCCATCCCATGCAGACATTGAAACTCAAAGCCTTCCTTGTCATCACCGGCCAACTCTACTATGACAGCGGCAGTGTAAGCATTATGGGTAGCAAATTGTGGGTATATAGTGTCACGATAATCCAATAAGCGGTTAGCGCAGGCATGGTAAGAGACGTCGGTAGAAGATTTACGGGTAAATACCGGAAAGTGTTCCAGACCATCTTTTTGGGCATTTTTTATTTCCGTATCCCAATAAGCCCCTTTTACTAATCGGACCATCAATTTACGACCGACTTTTTCGGTCAACTCCCGCAACCAGTCAATCACGTACAAGGCACGCTTTTGATAAGACTGCACGGCTAAACCAAAACCATCCCAGTCAGCTAATTCAGGATCACTGAATACCTTTTCAATTATATCTAGGGAGATGTCAAGACGCTCTGATTCTTCGGCATCGACTGTCAGTCCAATATCATATTCTTTGGCCAGCAGACATAATTGTTTTAGTTTGGTGGGGATCTCTTCCATTACCCTTTCTCTATGGGTAAATTCGTAACGTGGATGAATAGCCGATAATTTAACTGAAATTCCAGGGCTTTTTCTGGGCCCTTTGCCCTTTGCAGCTATGCCGATGATTTTTATAGCTTGTGCATAAGCATCAAAATAATCGTCTGCATCTTTTTGGGTTCTGGCTCCTTCACCTAGCATGTCATAAGAATAAACATACCCTTTACGTTCTTTTTCTTCAGCGCGCTTTACAGCGTCTTCGATGGTTTCACCCATCACAAACTGTTGTCCCATGACCTTCATGGCTATGTTCATAGCTTTACGAATAACAGGCTCGCCAACTTTACCCAAGGTTTGTTTCAGGAAGCCAAATTTATTTTTTTGATTGGCATAATTAACCAAACCACCTGTCAATAGTAAGCCCCAAGAAGATGCGTTGACGAATAAGGAGTCGCTGTTACCTAAATGTGAGCTCCATTGGCCTTTGGACAATTTGTCGCTGATTAATTTATCTTGAGTACGTTTGTCTGGAACCCGTAATAACGCTTCCGCTAGACACATCAACACTACGCCTTCGGCTGAAGATAAGGAGTATTCATTGAGCAGGGCCTCAACCACGCCGCTGCCATCCTGATCGTTACGAATTTGCAGCACCATCTTGCGTGCGCGATCCCAAGCTCGGCTGCGGGCACGCATATTAACTTCTGCATCTGGCAAAATGTGTTCAACGGCAAGGTTTTCATCTATTCGATAAAAATCGCGAATTTTTTGACGAGTGGCAGACTCAGTGACTAGGTTACCGTTAAACAACATTATACAACTCCAAATAGCTGGAAATTAAATCTCTAGATAAGGGCTTTTTAACCCTACCTAATATTTCGCGGAGTATATAGACACAGGTCAGTGGTAACAACGTTTGTGACGCGCAATTTTCAGAAAAAAAAGTGAGTGAAATTACGGTATCAAATCTATTAACAAAACACTGTTTGCAACTCTCTGAAAAATAAGATTTATCGTGCGGAAAAGGCACACATTTTTGCCAATTGTGAATAATCAATACGGTATCCGCAGAAGCAATTAAATGCGTAATTTATCTGTCGAACTGTTACATGTGGTCATTTGGCAAGTACGAGCTTAAGTACTTATTTAGACTTTTTTTAATACATATTTTATCAAATTTATTTATAAGCTATTTCACTGTATTTTCACTTGAGTTTTTAAAGAGGGCAGTTTCATTTTTTTATACTTGGCTAAGTGGGTGTTATGCGTGTTCAAAAAACCGAAATTACGGTTAAAATCGACAGTTCCGTATCAATTTATTTACACTTACTTCTTTTCAATAGGCATTATTGCGTTTTATAAAGTCTGCTTTTTAGCATTTTTTATTGAAATACCCTAAGCTGCTGGCGTCCAAATTTAGCGGTGTAACCGCATTATTAAGTTCAATTAGCTAAAACAGTTGGGTGACATAAATTAGATGTCCTTAAAGGCAAACACCTATTTTGGGTTTTAGACATGACTAAAGAGAGTGCATAATGGCTGACTTATTTGAAAATCCAGCGGGCTTAGACGGATTTGAATTCATTGAATTTTCTTCTCCTGAAAAAGGGCAATTAGAAAAAGTATTTACCGTAATGGGATTTACTCAAATTGCAAATCACCGTACCAAGGATGCCCAATTATGGCGTCAAGGTGGCATCAACTTAATTGCGAACTATGAGCCAAAATCTGCGGCTTGGTATTTTGCTCGTGAACATGGCCCATCTGCCTGTGGAATGGGTTTTAGAGTGAAAAATGCGGTTAAGTCTTATGAGTATTTATTAGCTCAGGGTGCTGAGCCAGTTGCTGTTGAAACGGGTCCTATGGAACTTCGTTTACCCGCTATTCGTGGTATCGGTAACGCTATTATCTATTTAATTGACCGTTATGGCGATGAGCTTTCTATTTATGACATCGACTTTGACTACATTGATGGTGTTGACCGCAACCCCGTTGGCGCCGGCTTTAATGTCATTGATCACCTAACGCATAACGTTTATGGCGGTCGCATGAAATATTGGGCTGACTTTTACCAAACATTGTTTAACTTTCAAGAAGTCCGTTTCTTCGACATTAAAGGTGAATACACCGGTTTAACATCCAAAGCACTTACCGCACCTGATGGTAAAATTCGTATTCCTTTGAATGAAGAAGGTGAGGGCGGTAAAGGTCAAATTGAAGAATTCTTGCGGGCATTTAATGGTGAAGGTATTCAACATATAGCCTTCAGTTGCGATGATTTAGTGGCTTGTTGGGATCGCTTGAAAAGCATGGGGATGCCATTTATGACAGCGCCACCAAAAACATATTATGAGTTGCTTGAAGGTCGTTTACCCAATCATGGCGAGTCTGTTGATGAACTGCAAACACGCGGGATTTTAATGGATGGCACCACAGAAGATGGTCCAAGACTGTTGCTGCAAATATTTTCTGAAACCCAATTGGGTCCGGTGTTTTTCGAGTTTATTCAACGCAAAGGTGATGATGGCTTTGGTGAAGGTAATTTTAAAGCATTGTTCGAATCGATTGAACGTGACCAAATTAACCGTGGCGTTTTGAATAAGGATAAAAATTAAGGAAAAGAAGGGCTCATGGGGCCCTCGTCAAAATTTTTGTAATATTTGTAATATATGTGCACATTATTTATGAAGGCTTTCCATGTGAGCTTTTTATCTAGATAAATTGAACCTCTGCCTAGATAAATCCTTCATCGAATAATTTACTGTGCAACGCTTTGATATGCCCCGGTCCAATTTCACAGCAGCCACCTATAATTGATGCACCATTTCTTACCCAACTCATTGCGTGTTCCGCATATTGTTGTGGGCTCATGTCTTGACGAATGCTCAGCTCCTCGACTGTGTCTCCAGGGTACAATGAGTCTACTGATATAAAACCATTGGCATAAGCACCAACCTTGCTTTGTGTCATTCTTAAAAGCTCCCAACACGCAGTAATTGCTTCAGGTTGACTGCAGTTTAATAATGTTGCCTGAGTATCAAAAGAAGCGAGTGCTTGCAAAGCCTCTTCTAGGGATTCACCACTTCGTAATTGTTGTGGATGTGCATCACTGACCGTTAATGCAACCCATACAGGTTTACCACTTTCGAGAGCAGCAGTGCAGGCTGCACGTGCTTCGGTAATTGAAGACATCGTTTCGCATATAAATAAATTGCTAGCGGGTGATTGAAGTTCGACAAGTCGACGGTAGGTGTCAAGTGAGTCTTTGAATGACAGGGATACATCTGGGCGATAACTAGCCACCAAGGGTGGAAGACAGCCTGCTATTGCAACATCGTTGCGCTGAGACAGTTCAACTGCCTTTTGCGCTGCATTCATGGCCAGCTGATGAAGGTTTTCTAATTGGTGAAGTTCATTTTCTCTTTTTAGGCGTTGTGGTGTCGCAGTATAACTATTGAGTGTGATGACGCGCGCACCGCTATCGATAAACTCACGGTGTAAATCTCTCACCAGTATCGGCTCATTCAACATGATATCAGCAGACCACATAGGTGTTATGACTCGTGAACTTCTGCGCAACAACTCTTGCCCCATGCCTCCATCAAGAAGTGTGACCGTACTCATTTTTTTCGTTCCTTTTTATGTGTAGATAATACCTAAAAAACTGATTGTTTGCTGGCGTGTAACGTCTTCAAATTGAGGCATGTTGTATGCACTGTTTTAACAATCGTGTTTATTTATTAGGCTTGATTGGTTGAGATTAATATTGCAAATGAGTATCTATTGTTCATTTATGTGTTTTTCAGTTTTATATTACTGCTTAATACTGCAGGTTTGTTCATTTGAGAACTTTGGCAGTGCTGCTGCCTAATAGGCGATTGGCGCATTTTAGGGAAATCAATATTATAAATCATATGGGTGAATTTCACGCTGTCATAATACATCGTCTATTTGTATAATACATCAACGGTTGCTACCCAACTGCTTAATATGTGAAGTACTGTTTATTAAAGCTTTGCCTTTTCAAAGATCACATCGCTTTATTACAATTAATACCCTACACAAAACATAAACATGCAAAAGTAATCAATCATTTATAAAACATAATCTTAGGCGAATTACCCTCGGTATTTGTAACCAACATCCGCCAAACCGCATAGCATACAAATCGAATATATCGCTGTGCAATATTACTTAAATTAAGCAAGAATCTATCATAAATTATTTAGAATAAATGAGACGTTTAGTACTTTTATTTGATGAGTCTATTATGAGGGATGGTTCATGGCTGCTTCATGATAATAAATAAATCAAAAAAACATCAATTATCAGCCCTTGAAGCTTATAAATATAGCCCCATTAATAGTGGCAGTTAAAAATTTGCTGAAAGAGTATACGGAGCTAAGCATGTCAAATGAACAAACACCTCAGCAAGGTGAAGAGTTAGAAACAGATATAGAAGTAGAAGTAGAAGTAGAACAACAAGACGCGGATCAAGAGTTTGTTGAGTTGACTGAAGATCAACAACGTATTGTTGAATTAGAAGCCGCTGTTATTGCAGCAGAATCTAAGGTGGTTGAGCAAAAAGACTCAGTGATGCGGGCTATTGCTGATGCAGATAATGCGCGCAAACGTGCTCAAGGGGAAATTGACAAGGCTCGCAAATTTGCTTTGGAAAAATTTGCCGGCGAATTGTTGCCTGTAGCCGATAATTTAGAACGTGCATTACAAGTGGCTAACCCAGAAGACGAAGCTATAAAACCTATTGTTGATGGTGTTGAACTGACGCTTAAGTCGTTTTTAAGCACGATTGAAAAATTTGGAATGTCAGTAATTGATCCACAAGGTCAACCTTTCAACCCAGAAAAGCATCAAGCTATGTCGATGCAAGAAAATGCAGAGCTGGCACCCAACACAGTGTTGGCAGTGATGCAAAAAGGCTACGAGATAAACGGCCGGTTATTACGTCCTGCCATGGTTATGGTAACCAGAGCGCCAGAAGCTGGAGTCGATACTCAAGCCTAATTACTGATCCATCAATAGATGGGGTCAGGAGACAAACATAATTGCAGTTTTGTGAAGGTTTTTTGCAACGAAATGTTGAAAACTAAAATAATAACCCCACAAAGTGTACAAGTTTTTAAGAACAATTTTTGGAGATAAACTAATGGGTAGAATCATTGGGATCGATTTAGGTACAACTAACTCATGTGTAGCAGTGTTAGATGGCGGCGTAGCAAAAGTATTAGAAAATGCAGAAGGGGATCGCACAACTCCTTCCATCATTGCTTATTCTCAAGATGGAGAAATATTAGTGGGTCAACCCGCTAAACGCCAAGCTGTAACCAACCCACAAAACACCTTATTCGCAATAAAGCGTCTAATCGGTCGTCGCTGGGAAGATAAAGAAGTACAGCGCGATATCGACATCATGCCTTTTAAGATTGTCAAAGCTGACAATGGTGATGCATGGGTTGAAGCAAAAGATGAAAAGATGGCGCCACCACAAATTTCTGCCGAAGTTTTGAAAAAAATGAAAAAGACGGCTGAAGATTATCTAGGTGAAGAAGTTACTGCTGCGGTTATCACAGTTCCTGCATACTTTAATGATTCTCAGCGTCAAGCGACTAAAGACGCAGGTCGTATTGCCGGTCTTGAAGTGAAACGTATTATTAATGAGCCAACTGCTGCTGCCCTTGCTTACGGCATGGATAAGAAAAAAGGTGACAGTGTTGTTGCCGTTTATGATTTAGGGGGGGGTACGTTCGATATCTCTATCATCGAAATCGACGAAGCTGATGGTGAGCATACGTTCGAAGTGTTAGCGACTAACGGTGACACTCACTTAGGTGGTGAAGATTTTGATAACAAAGTCATTAACTATTTAGTTGAAGAGTTTAAGAAAGACTCGGGGATGGATCTTCGTAAAGATCCGCTTGCTATGCAGCGTCTAAAAGAAGCGGGTGAGAAGGCTAAGATTGAACTGTCTTCTGCTCAACAAACTGAAGTGAATTTGCCTTATATTACAGCTGATGCGTCTGGTCCAAAACACCTTACCATTAAGCTTACTCGTGCAAAATTAGAGTCTTTAGTAGAATCAATGGTTAAAGCAACCCTTGAGCCACTGAAACAAGCATTAGCTGATGCAGATTTATCTGTAGGTGATATCAACGATATTATCCTAGTAGGTGGTCAAACACGTATGCCTATGGTCCAAAAGTATGTAACTGAATTCTTCGGTAAAGAGCCTCGTAAAGACGTTAACGCCGATGAAGCAGTTGCTGTTGGTGCGGCCATTCAAGGTGGCGTATTATCTGGTGATGTGAAAGATGTGTTGTTACTTGATGTGACGCCTCTGTCTTTGGGTATCGAAACAATGGGTGGTGTTATGACTACTCTCATCGAGAAGAACACCACTGTACCTACTAAGAAATCTCAGACTTTTTCAACGGCTGAAGATAACCAAGCAGCAGTAACGATTCATTGTCTTCAAGGTGAGCGAAAGCAAGCTTCAGGTAATAAATCTTTAGGTCAATTTAACCTTGAGGGTATAAGAGCGGCTCAACGTGGTGCACCACAGATTGAAGTGACTTTTGATATCGATGCTGATGGTATTTTACATGTGTCTGCAAAAGATAAAGACACAGGTAAAGAACAAAAAATTACAATCAAAGCATCTTCTGGTTTGAGTGAAGAAGAAGTGGAACAGATGGTACAAGATGCTGAAGCCAATAAAGAAGCTGATGCACAATTTGAAGAACTTGTCCAAGCTCGTAACCAAGCTGATGGCATGATCCACAGTACGCGTAATCAGGTTGAAGAAGCTGGCGATGCGTTGAGTGAAGAAGATAAAACTGAAATTGAAACCGCTGTAGTTGCGCTTGAAGAAGCAGTCAAAGAAGGTGACAAAGAAGCGATTGAAACAAAAACTCAAGAACTTATTCAAGCTTCGGCCAAGTTGATGGAAGTGGCGCAAGCCAAGGCTGCTGCTGAAGGCGCGGCTCAATCTGGTGAGCCAACTGATGCAGGCGCACAGCCACAAGATGATGATGTGGTTGATGCTGAATTTGAAGAAGTCAAAGAAGACGACAAAAAGTAAGTTTTGTCAGATAAATTGTCTGTTGAGGTGACTCAATAGTTTAACTCGGCGCAGCAGGTTATACTGACTGCGCCTTGTTTTTATTAAGAATTTACAAAAAATAACGATGTTCGTTATTTAAAATAAGTAACTAAAGACCCCAGGGTAACAGATCGAGATGTCGAAGCGAGATTATTATGAAGTGTTGGGTGTGGACAAAAGTGCCACCGAACGCGAGATAAAAAAGGCTTATAAGCGCCTAGCGATGAAATACCACCCAGATAGAACTCAGGGTGATAAAGCTATGGAAGAAAAATTTAAAGAAGTGCAAGAAGCACACGAAATGCTAACCGACTCGCAAAAACGCGCGGCTTATGATCAATATGGTCATGCCGGTGTTGATCCTAATCGCGGCGGTGGCGGTCAAGGCGGAGACTTTGGCGATATCTTTGGTGATGTATTTGGCGATATCTTTGGTGGTGGACGTGGAGGCGGAGGTCGTCAATCTCGTGCTCGTCAGGGTTCTGACCTGCGTTATAATTTAGAGTTATCTCTTGAAGAAGCGGTAAAAGGAAAAAGCGTCGAAATTCGTGTGCCAACACTCGCTGGTTGTGAAAGTTGTGACGGTTCTGGTGCGAAAAAAGGCTCTAACCCAACTACTTGCCCTACGTGTCATGGTCAAGGCCAAGTGCAAATGCGCCAAGGTTTCTTTGCAGTTCAGCAAACCTGTCCGACTTGTTCTGGTAGAGGTAAAATTATCTCTGACCCTTGTAAACCTTGTCATGGCCAAGGGCGCGTCGAAAAAACAAAAACCTTATCGGTTAAAGTACCAGCCGGCGTTGATACAGGCGATAGAATTCGGTTAACGGGTGAAGGTGAAGCCGGTGAAATGGGCGCGCCAGCTGGTGATTTGTATGTACAAGTACATGTTCGTGATCACAAAATATTTACTCGTGAAGGTAACAACCTTTACTGTGAAGTACCCTTAAGTTTCACTCGTGCTGCGTTAGGCGGTGAGATTGAAGTTCCTACATTAGAAGGTAAGGTTAAACTTAAAATTACTGCTGAGACTCAAACGGGCAAGATGTTCCGCTTGCGTAATAAAGGTGTTAAGTCAGTTCGCAGTGGCAGTGTAGGAGACCTAATTTGTAAAGTGGTCATCGAAACACCCGTTAATTTAAGTGCCAGTCAAAAAGAACTCCTAAACCAATTGGAAAACTCTATGGGAACGGGAAAAGATACTGCTAAGAACCGTCCCAAAGAAAGTGGTTTTTTTGATGGTGTAAAAAAGTTTTTTGATGATTTAACCCATTAATCGATAGACGATTCTAATGTGTGAAGGCCGCTTAAAAGCGGTCTTTTTATGTATGATGCTTGGTATGGGTTGTTTAAATTATTCCACTAATTTATAAAGCTACTCTCATTTATCATCGCTTTAGATTAACCTTCAGAATGGTCAAGGTGTAAATGGGCAATAGTGGCATTACCTAGGTAGGGGCTTACCATTGAATTTCCAAATGCATGTATATAGCCAGCGTTGGTGAATTTAACGAAATTGAATAACCAAGAGGTTTGGTGTTCTTTTCACTTAACCGGCAATGGGTATAATCTTACATTCCCAGTTTAAATGAACAGGATTGAAACCAATTCTTAAATCAGAGTTTTCCAATATTTATGATATTTCAAAAAGCTTAATATCGCAGTTTTTACCTGTCGATTAGATTATATTGTCTATAAGGCTGTGATCAAATAAGCTGTTTCAATCGTATCATTCACGTGAAATTTGTATGGTCGTGGCATTGCAACAATAACAAGAATATATTATGAAACAGCTAATCGGCGTTTGTAGCGTCTTATTTATTATTATATCGCTATCATCTTATGGTTTCTTTGACGATTCAGAGCCTGAAATTGTTCGCCTTACAGAACACACCATAAACACCTCATCTGGGATCACCCAAGGCCAATCTTATGCCATTTCTGGGTCAGTAGTCAGTTGGTTTGATATTCCCTATGCACAGCCCCCTTTGGGCGACCTGCGCTGGCGGGCGCCGCGGCCTTTGAGTACACCTCAGAATATCATCGTCGACAAGCCTATTACATCTTGTGTTCAAAAAGCTTCTAATTATGGGGGGATTGCTGGTGATGGGATTGTGGGTAATGAAGATTGTTTGTATCTTGATATTCGTGCTCCGAAAGATTTTATAGATAAAAATTACCCGGTGATGGTTTGGATCCATGGGGGAGGCAATATCACTGGCCACAAGGATTACTACAATTATAGCAATTTAGTGGCTGAAAAAAATGTCATCGTGGTGGCGATCAACTACCGCCTTGGAGCTCTTGGTTGGTTTACTCATCCAGCTATTCAGGGCTTGCAAAATGGGCTCGATAAAAGCTCAAACTTTGGCAGCTTAGATATTATTGAGGCCTTAAAGTGGGTGCAAAGTAATATTACTGCGTTTGGCGGCAACCCGGATAATGTCACCATCTTTGGTGAATCTGCTGGCGCCCATAACGTTTACACCATGCTTGCAACGCCCTTGTCTAAGGGCTTGTTTCACAAAGCCATTGCACAGTCCGGTTACACAATAAGCAACAGCTTAGAGAATGCCTATGATCATCAGGATGAAAATGCCTATGTCACTCAGGGTTCATGGCGTGTGGTTGAAGAGCTGCTAGCCTCACAAGAGGTTCAGAGTCAGACGTTAAAAACGCCAGAGCAACTTCACACCATCCTTAAAAGTGTCAGTGCAGCCTCTTTAATAACACTATATTCTGATAAACCCGGTGTTATTAATTATCAACCACTAACGACTAATGACGGTATTGTTATTCCCAAAGAGGGCTTGGCAAGCGCTTTAGGTAATCCCCTTTATGCAAAACAAGTCCCTATCATATCCGGAGCGAACAAAGACGAGGTCACCCTTTGGTTGGGGTTGCATCGCTATTTTATGAGTACTCGCTATCTATTTACTAAGTGGTTGCCACCCATTGTGTCGATCAAAGATCCTCAACTCTTTAACTTTTGGGTGCGGGTGCGCTCACAGGCTTGGAAAGCGCGTGGGGTCGATGAGCCCCTGGATGCCCTAGAGCGGGCAGGTTATAAAAACCTTTTTGCCTATCGTTTTGATTGGGATCATCAGGCTACTTCCTTTTTTATTGATTTTCCCAATATCCTTGGCGCTGCACATGGCACCGATATTTCATTTGTCAGTGGTGATTATAAGTACGGCCCCATTACCAGCTACATCTACCCAGAAGGGGAAGCGCGCGAGCAAATGAACCGAACATTTATGAATGTTTGGGGTGATTTTGCAGCAACAGGAACGCCAGATTTGTCTCTTGGATTTGATTGGGAAGGTTACACAAGCACCAAAAAAGCCTATGTGCGCCTCGACAAAGACGAGTTACTCGCCTTAGGTTTTGAATTAGAGACATTAACTAGCGTGCTGGCTAAGATTGCCGCCAACACTCATGCTGCTCCAATTGAACAATGCTTAATGGTCTGGGAGACCCTCGTTAATGTCGGTGACCGAGATATACCCCGCTACCAATCATGGAACAATAGCCAGTGTGTGGACTTTGATGCCCGCAAAGCTCAGGAAATTATAGCCATAGATCTAATAGAGGAATTTGGCAGCACATCGGTGATTTAAACGCTTTTTTAATACGCGTATTTTTGGGGCATTTTTGAGCTATGTTTGGTAAAGCCTTGCTTAGCGTCTTTGCCTCCTGAGAACGGCTCTATTATTAATTGTTGGTAAACATCAGTTATTCACAATCTGCCAGGATAATGTCAGCCTTGAGGTCTTGGAATTACTTTTAATTATCCTAGTGATAATCATCGCATGTATCGTTATATTATATTCAGCGGTCAAATTTTCAACGGCTAATGGTCGAACTACTAACTCATCCATAGGACTTTGCATGTCATCCTCAATAGATGAACCCATAATTTAGTTATTATGAAAGCGCTTATCATGGATGTCCTGTTTACTTGCATCTTTACATTTACATAATTAATTTTATTGAGTCAGTCTTGAGTTTAGAAAAAAGTACCACTCCTAACCGTTGTCCTTTGTGTGGCGAAAATAATTTTTGCGGTAACCTATCACCCAGTGAAAAAGGTGCAGCTTGTTGGTGTATGGATAGCGCAATAACGTTTCCCGATAGTTTGTTATGCCAAGTCCTTAATGCAGATAAAGATAAAAAATGTATATGTAAAGCTTGTGCCCAGAGCCATAATTTGGATAGCGATAACTCAAGTCAATAGACAGGAGAACTTTTTCCTTTGTTTCTTTGACCTAGCTCGGGCACCTTACTTTAAGTATCTTTTAAACTCTTTCAGTGGTCACTTTTCCCTATGAAGTGATATAACCGTTGAGTGTTTTAGGTATCAATATAAAGTTTGTTTACTTGCGCTTAATCTTACTCTACTAAAACTACTTTTTAACCCATTGGTTACCTACCCACAAATAATGTCCCGTACTGGTTTTGTCATATGCTTTTTTAGCGGCCAACTTTTCTACTTGCTGCAAGGTAATACCATTTTTAGCTGCGAGTTCGACGTATACTGCTTTTCGCTTAGCATTGATATCAGCGACTAAGCCTTGTGCATCTTTTTGGGCAATGACTACTCCTAAGTAGCCGTTGTCTTTTTCGCCCACTAGACCTTTATCTTTGGCTTCATCTAAACCTATTGCAAAAGCAATACTGCTAAAAAGCAAACTGACAATAGTAAGGGATGTAAATATTCTGTTTTTCATGAGGTTGTTCCTAAATTGGCTTAAAACAAGTTACTATCATCACTAAATACATCATCAAGCTCTTTATCCACTTTGACTCGAATTTCATGATCAATTTTCACATTAATATTGATTGTAATTGGCTCCTTGGTTTCGACTTGAACTTTATGTGTACAAGCAAATAGGACCCCCGTCGCCATAAGCACCAAACATGTTATTTTCACTTTTCACCTCCTTGGGTTATTTTCTGTTCAATTTTATTTTCTACTGATTTAACGAATCGTACCGATTCTAGTAAAGCAAATATATTTTCCTGATGGCTATAGTTAAAATTGACACTCTGTTTTTTAACAGGGTTGTTACCTCGAAGGGCGAAATCAAAAAACACCCAGCCATCTGGAGTGAACTTCACTTTGCTTTCGAGCTTGGTGAAGTCAAGATTTTCTAATAACACTAATTGTGGCTGTTGCACTTTAACGGAATCAAAGGATGGATTGTCTACTATAGTCAACTTTCCTCCCGATAGACTCGACACCCAGCCATCTTCAATCCTTACACCTTGTTTGCTCATAATAAACGGCATATCACCATTAACACGGCCAGTAATTTTGATCCCAGGTTGCTGTTGCAAGGCTATAAGCTCAGCTAAATCAATATTCTGGATATTGATATTAAACTGCTGCTCTCGTCTGTCTAACCATAAGTGACCCAATGAAAACTGACCATTAAATATTTCGCCTTCCATTTGTGTCAGCCAAAACTCG
>Ga0209405_1001738_pt1 | contig 15264 bp, 18 predicted proteins | sample COGITO_mtgs_1105_6_FD_184803 | JGI IMG/M metagenome (GOLD analysis project Ga0209405, IMG submission 184803) | Pelagic marine microbial communities from North Sea - COGITO_mtgs_110516 (SPAdes) (version 2) | ecosystem: Environmental > Aquatic > Marine > Epipelagic ...
GTAAAATTAGTGTGTAAGTAATCTCTCGAGTAATTTAAGGAGAGTTGTTAGGGGTTAAACTTCTCCACCTATTAAAAGTGAGGATTAATAAAATTACTAACACTAAAAGTAAAATTAGTGTGTAAGTAATCTCTCGAGTAATTTAAGGAGAGTTGTTAGGGGTTAAACTTCTCCACCTATTAAAAGTGAGGATTAATAAAATTACTAACACTAAAAGTAAAATTAGTGTGTAAGTGAATTGGGTACTATGTTAAGTATTGTTAGTGAGGGGATGAGATTTGAACCCTCAATAAAGAAAAGAGAATCATTTAATTATTAAAAAACCGAAGAGTGAAATGGGATAACCTCACAAAATAAGTTATGAGTAAAGTAATTACAAAAGAGGAAGTGGTAACTAATAGTAACCAACCTCACAATCAGAAACCATTTGATGTTGTATTAAATGAAGAATTTGGGAAATATCAATCAAACGGTTTCAGTAGAAATTGGTTTGTTCCTATTGTTAAGGAACAATCCTTAATGAATGAATTAATCTCTATTCAATCCAAAAGAGAGGATAGTTGGGGAGTAAATTGGGATTTAGGTAGAATGTTTCCAAACACACTTTTAGAAGTTAATAAAGATGATGAAGGAAACCCAACATCAATTTATGTTCTCTATTCAAAGGGAGGAAAACTTTACAGAGTTGTTTCACAAAAAGATTACGGAGTAATCAAAAGTAGAATGGAACTGAAAAATGACAAGTATGTTCCCTATGAGAAATGTGAATTAGTACCTTTTGATGGAACAGTTGAAGAGTATGATAACAATTCATTGATGAAATCCATTTTCTATAAAAATGGAGTAAAGGATGGAGAATCAATTACCTACTATAAGGATGGAATAAATTCCTATGAGAAAACAACCTATAATAATGGGAAAAAGAATGGTGAATATGAGAATACCAAATATGGTATTAAAGGAAACTATATAAACAATAAAAAGAATGGTGTTTGGAAGGATTCACATAAGAACATCTATTCAAATTTAACCTCATCATATCAGAACAAATATGATTTATCTAAGTATGATGTAAAAAGATTCATTGAAAGAAACTTTGGTATAATTAGAGAATATGAAATAAAACATTCTGAAAAATGTGGTAAAGTTTTTTATGTAAATGATGTTCTAAATGGAGATTTTACAATCAATGGTTGTTTAGGTAAGTTTGAGTTAGGATTACCCAATGGGGTTATTAGTGAAGTGGTTAATAATAATTGGAAAGATGTAATAACTTCCAAACTTTATGTTGATGGAATTATTGATACCGAAGTTTATTTCGATAGTGGTGATAAAGAGGATTATGAAGAAACAACTTATGGAATTCATAACTATGAAAATGGGTATAGAAAAACATCTATTTCACTCTCACAAAATTATTACAATAATATTCCAACTGAATTAACATCTATTACAAAACAACACCTCAATGAAGATTTATTTTATTCTATTATTAAAACAGAATTAAATAATGGATACACATTAGAATCCTTTTTATCAGAATTTGAGGTTCTGAGGGTAACGGAATATAATAATGATGATAATTACAGAAGAAAATCTAAAACTATAATTGAAATTGAAACTACCAAATTAGAATATGGATTTAGTAATTATGGTGGAAGTGGATTAGATAGATATCTAATTGAGGAATGTGGTTATCCATACTTTGAAGTAAGAGATAAAACCTATAATAATTTTGATTCCTATGATATTCACACATCAGAAAATTACGAATATAGTTCTGATTATCACCCAAAAGTTTATTCACTTACAGAGAGTGGAGAACAAACTAAACTTTTTATAAACGAACAACTGATTGATGAAACCATTGGTGAAGAAACAAATCCTATTGTTTTAGAATTTGAAAAAGAGATTCTTCAAAACCTTTCAAACAGAATGAAATCCTCTTATGAAGTTGAACTCAAAAGAAAAGAGTTGAAAAAACAAAGAGAAGAAGAACAAAAACAAAAAGAAAGAGAAGAGAAAGGGTTATCCATCAATTCATTTCCAATGGATTAAAAAAATTTGAAATAAAGAATATAGAAAAGTTAGAAAAACAATTAAAATTTAAATAGATATGAGTTATACACACAAAATTAGATTTAGAGAATCATCACAATCTCCAATAGAAAAAACAAATGAATACAATACTTACGAAAAACCCTTTGTGGATGATTTTGGAATGGGTAGATGGGGTATATGTCAAACATTGAACTGTTGGAAAAATGAAGTTGAATCACAATATATGTTTTATAGAAAAAAAAAGAATGTGAAATGGTTAAAATGGAATTAAATAACAATCAAAGTATTGAAAATAGTAAGAGATTCATTAGAGAAAACTTCAAAGTTTCAAAGTGTCAGAAATATTTAGAAACAATTACAAATTAAGGAATAGGTTGAACTCATCTCTTAATTGAGTTTATTTAATATTCATAATTGAGAAACTCCCTCATCAGTAATGGTGGGGTTTTTCTTTGTAGAGAGGTTCTGTATTTTTATCAACAATAATTGAATTAGTAACTCATTCTATTCCACCAATCGGTTTTGTGTTTAAGTTGGTACTCATTCATATCTATTCTATCAAATAGGTGAAAGTTTTTAGGAACCAATCCCTTTTCTTCTAATTCTTTCAATGTGATAGTTCCATAACTATCTCTGATTTTTTTATTTAATTTCTTCTTTTTACTCATATACCTTTTTGTTGAAGTTGAAGATTCTTTTTAACCTTAGTGATTGTATTTAGAGAAACATCACACAATTTAGAAACTTCAATACCCTTCATTCCTTTCTCCAAGTATTCAACTACCTTAGAGTGTTTGGTGAGGAATTTAAGAGTAGATTCCTTAGTGTTTTGTTTTCTTCCACTATACTTTTGAGGATTTATCTTTTGAGTGATTCTAATACCCTCCATTTGACGAGTTTTAATCATTGATTTTTCAAAAGAACTCATTGTAGATAAGATATTCAATAATAATTCTGAGAAGTAATCTCTCTCACCATCATCATTTAAGTTTTGGAAGTTTGGATTTCTACAAACAACTCTTACCCCTTTATCAGTTAGTTCCTTCCATACAGATAATACAGAAAGTGTATCCCTTCCTAATCTATCAATTGAGTGAACCTCAATATGTTTGATAGTTCCGTTATCAACTAACTTCTTAATTTTGTTTTTAATAATGTTTGGTCGTTCCCATAGAGGAATTAATCCACTACATTTATCAATGATAACCTTATCAAATCCCTCTACATTCTGAATCTGTCTTAATTCACTTTGTTCATCAGTTGAAACTCTCGATAGAAATACTTTCATAATTCGCAATATTAGGATTACTTGTTTTATACCCTTAATTTACGAAAATATATTAATATATACAACCATATTGAGTGTAAATTCACAAAATGAGATTAGTAAAATGAAGTATACTCTAAAATTGGGAATTTTTATTATACCCTTTTAATCGAACAATTAAATGTTTTAAATATCTAGAAGATTTCTCAATTATGTGGAACATTTTTTATTGTAAATTAAAGGGAAGTGAAGGGGAGGTTTCTTGTAACTTAGAGAAATACTTTTTATTAAAAAGTAGGTCTGACCCGTTATTTTATCGGAGTCAATTTTTTTACTGAAGAATATTGATAGATTAACTTTAGTACTCTTATTTATTTAATAAATAATTTTGAATAAAACTTATATCTCCCTCTAGAAACTGAAATTTGGAAAATTCTGTTTTACGTATCCAAAAGTAATCCAGATGTTCAGTTAGTTGTATTTCTTCTGGGTTCAATGATTCACATAAAATGAATATTAAGTTGAATTTTTTATAAGTATACCTTATGATTTCTTTAATTGGTTTTACGATTAATCCTAACTCTTCAAACAATTCCCTCTTGATTGAAACAAAAGGTTTTTCGTTCTTTTTAACTTTACCACCAGGGAACTCCCATTTACCATAATTTTTATCGTCACCCCTTTGAGTAATTAAAATCTTATCATTGTGATTAACAACTCCACAAACTACATCTATCATATTATTTGTGAAAGATTTCTCTGTGTCTTTTAAGATATTTCTTCATACCATTTGTAACTGTTAGGAGTACATTCCTATCTATTCCCAATTCTTTTAATATCTCATTAGATATTTTATCAGACAATAACATTTGTCCATTATCTGAAAAAGAGATTAGATGTTTGTCGAATAGTGAATCAACATTTGGAGAAAGAAGGATACCATTTTCAACATCTAACCTTTCCTGACTATCTGATTCTTTCCATGATTTTATATGAGAAGAAATGAGAATGGTTAGAATTTTACATTTTGTGATAGGACATGTTTTATTCCATTTTTTTATAATTTTTTCTCTATATAAACCTTGTCCAACTCGGGATGTAACCATTCCTTTACGTTCTGTAACATTAGGTTCAGAGTGTTTAAACTCTTCAATAGTTGTATTTGAGGTATTTTGATATTTTTCAATTTCTGTAGTTCTGATAAGATTAAACTTAATTCCACTTCTTTTATTTCCATTTCTGTCTGTTGTAGGGTAATAATCATAACTCACAAAGACTAATTCATCAATAAATTTCCAATAACCAGATTGTTGTGTTTTTTCAAATAAGTATATATTCTTTCCATCCTCTTTATGATTTAGAATCGATTTATTTCCCCTTGTGAATTCCATATCACCAATTTGTCCTTCCCCACTATATCTGAAAATATTTTCATTGTCCCAACCATCTTCGTATCCATACTGACCACCAGAATTTCCTGAGAAAATGAAAATTATTGGTTGTACACTACTAGGACATATACCCGATTGTCTGTTTCCACCAAATTCATCATGAAGTTCCCTACGTTTATATAATTTATTTTTTATGAATTTCATATTTCTTTAGATATACTAATTTGAAAGGTTTTTATATTTCTGTTTAATTAAAAACATAAGATATTCTAAATCTGTATTTTTATCAATAGTGATTTTATATATTGTCCCTTTTGTTCCAGATTTCCATTCCCATGAACCTTCTTTAGAAATTTTCTTAGGGTCATCCAAATCAAAATAGTTTTTTGACTTTGAACCATCAGGTTTTACGTTACCTCTATTCATGTCTAATGAAATTGAATTCTTCCTGAAAATTAGATAACATAATGTTTTTCCATTCAACATTAAACTTATGTAGTCATTTTTAGGAGTAATTTCTACATCATCAAGATTAGAAACTTCTTCTTTAATTTCGTTCCACTTATCCACTAAAGTTTGGTTTGTCTTTGATGTATGGAATTCTTCATCTACAACTTTAACTTCTTTACTTACTTGAGAAATAGTTGAATTAGTTGTTGGATTCAAAGTTTCAATACTTTCTTTAGAGTTTGAACGATGTTCATTTAAAACAACAGTATCATTTGAATACCTTTTAATCTCCCATAGTTCAAATGGTAAACCCTTAAAATTTACACTATCTTTTTGATAAGAGTTGAATGATGGTGAAACAAATATTATTCGAGATTGAGACCAATCAACATCTTCCATTCTTAGAACTTTATTAAAATATTGAGATAGTACTAATAAGAAATCTGATTTATTGTTTAGAAGTAATTGAAGGTATGTATATCCTTGGTCTATTACGGAATAACTTTTACCTTTTTTATATTCAACAATTACAAATGAGTTATTCTCTTCATCAAAACATAATGTATCAATTCTGTACTTATCTACAGATAATTCAGATTGGATAAACTTCAAATTAAATACAGATTCAACATTTACTTCCACTAATGATTGGATATCCTTTTCTAATTTAAATGGAATTTGTTTTACCTCATCTAGGTTCTTTTTATTTAATCTGAATAGTTTCATTTTTTTCTTTCTTGGTTTTTTGTAAAAGTAATCTTTCTTATTTTAAATTTAAAATCTGTTAAATTATTAATAACTGTGAGTGTATTAACAATCTTCCTATTAATTATCCAATTACCTTTCTTACTTCTTCTAAGTAAACTTCTTTTGGAAGTAATCCACTATCGAAAAGAGATTTGTATTTAGTTAACTGTTCCTCTTGATGTTTTGATATTCCAGAAGAATTATCGGAAGTAACTTCTTTAAGTTCAGTACTGAATATTTTATCATTATTCTTCATTCTATCACCTTTTAAGATATTGTAATAACCATCAAATACCTTTTGAGATTTATGACCAGTCATACTCATAATTACTCTTGGGGGAGTTCCTCTTTCAATTTGTTCTCTGATAAAAGATTTTCTTCCAATATGAGAAGAAACTTTTTCATATAAATTGATAGATATATCTGTTCCTTTTACGATAGTTCTATCAAGGTTGTATTGAGGAGATTTCACACCCCTATTCAATCCAATTTCTTTACATATCTCTTTAATATGTTTATTAAACTTAGTGTTGGAAATGGAGTTTCCTTGGTTTGTACGAGGGAACAAATAATCTTCTTTTCCTTTTCCATTTGAGTACTTGTTAAAGATACTCATGGTTAATCTGTTCAATGGAACTCTAGTGATTCTTTCAGTTTTTTCAGATTGATATTTAATTTCACCTTTCAATCTATTTTTAGAATCAAATTCTTTATCATCCACTCTAAGTTTTATTAAATCACCAAATCTCATTCCTGTTCCACATAAAAACAATAACATGTCTTTATAGACCTCATAAGATGTTACAATTGAGTATTCCTTTTTCCTCTTAGGAGTTATACTATTCATATAATGTAAGGTACCTTTACTTTTGTAACTGAGGTGATTTTCGTTTGAATAATCAAAATCCTTAAAATTCACTAATTGAATTATTTCATCACGAGTTAAGAAGATAATTTCTTTTTCAATATCAGTAAATACTTTTTTGGGGATTTGTATTGTAAAGGAAATTCCAATTTTTTCTCCAACCCATTTACTAAAAGAGACTAACACCTTCAATCTTTTTTTTATCGTGGAGGGTTGTAAACCTCTTTTATCACAAAACTTAATTAATCCAGTAACGAAGGTGGTATCAATATCTTCTGTTGTTAATTGAATCCTTTCTCTTTGTTCATAAACATTAGAAAAACGTATTAAATCTTTCAATGAACCTACGACACTTCTTATATATGAATCTGAATTTTGAGTTAATATTTTATATTCTTCAGATGTAATCCAATTATAGTATTTTTCAAGTAGTATTGAAAAGTGAACGTCAGAAAGAGATTTCTTTTTCTTTTGAATATTTTCAGTTCTTAGGTAAGTTTTTATCAAATCAGTTGTAGGAATCCCTCCACTTCTTTCAATCTCAAAAACAATATCAGATACTTCTTTAAGTTTTGATTTTAATATTAAATTTTTCTGTTTATTTTCTTCTCTTAATTTCCATTTTTTTTGATTTCCGATTGATTCTCTGATTGGATTTTTTTTATGACTTTTTTTCCAATCTTGATTCCAATCTTGAATTCTAACTTTTATACCCGTAGATATGTTCATCTTATTTCCACCAATTGAAACTCTAATAAGAATATTTACCTCCTCATCATCCTCATAAAGTTCTTTTGATTTTCTAAAATGTGGTACTAAAAGTATAATCATATTAGGTATACATTGAGTATCAAATATACGAAAAAGAACCAATAATAGGTATACCTATGGGTATACGGATTAGTTTTTGGGTACAAAAAAACCCATAACTATCTGAAATTCAGTACGTTATGGGAATTAAATGTGGTACCTCCAGGAAGTTTTAGGTTTTACTTCATTTTATTCGTTTTTCTATAAGTCAATGAAAATCAACAGTATAATGACTAAATCATGATAAAAAAGTAAAGAGAAATCAAAGGAAATAACAAGGAATTAAACCTGCGGAGCAACCTCTCGAGCAACCGGTATTCTCGCCATATCTTAGCCTTAGTCATTAAATTTAAAAAATATGTATAAGGTTTTAAAGTCCTCAAAGGCAGCAATTCGATTTAGTCTAAAACATTCAAAAAAGTACTTATTAGAAAATAGATGCCAAGAAAGTTTAATTATATTGTGGTTCTCCTTTGGAGGTCCAGACAAACGAGTTAGTTACTCCACAGGTTATACTGTTTCTTATGCCGATTGGGATTATCAAAAACAACGCATTAAAACCAACAAATCAAGGGTTATTAATTCTCACACTGTAAATAATTACTTGAACAAGTTGGACACAGAATTAATGAATCTATACAGTCGATTTATAGATGAAGAAATACCAATCACAAAAGAATTAATAAAGGAAACTCTTGATATAATTTCAGGGAAATTAGTTCCAGTTGAAAAAGTAGAAACAGTTCCGATTGATTTTTTTAAGTTCTCAGAAAACTATCTCAACCAAAAGAAAGATAGAATAGAGAAACCAACATTTACTTTGTATAAAGGAACATTAACAAAATTGAAGAAATATGCACGAATAAGAAAAGTTACAGTTGATTTTAGTTCGTTTAACAAATCCTTTTTAGATGATTTCAGAGGATTTTTAGAGACTAAAGAGAATCTTGCTTTAAACACAGTGTCAAAACACTTTAAAAACCTTAAAATGTTTGTGATTGAAGCCAAGAACTATGGTCTTATATCGAATCCACCTTTAAAATATTTTAAAGTATCAACGGAAGAAACCACCAAAATTTATTTAACAGATTCTGAAATTGAAAAAATGTTGAAATTGGATCTGTCTTATAACAAGAGATTGGAGTTGTCCCGTGATAAATTTTTGATGGGGTGTTACACTGGTCAGAGGGTGAGTGACTATAATTCAATTACATTAGACAACATTGTTGATATTGATGGATTAGAGTGTTTTAGAATCAAACAAAGTAAGACCAAGAACATTGTAGATTGTCCGATAACATTGGAGATACGAGAGATTATGGCACGATACAATAATCAACCCCCACCATACCTTTATGATACCGATATAAATGAAAATATTAAGATTGTGGGAAGGGTATTAGGATTTAATGAGGTTATAAAAACAGAAATTACTAAAGGAGGGAAGTTAGTGAAGAGAAACAAACTCAAATGGGAGATGATTGAAACACACACTGGTCGAAGAAGTTTCTGTACCAATAAGTATAAAAAAGGAATGCCATCTTTATTCATCATGCATATTTCTGGTCATAAATCGGAACGAGAATTTCTAAAATATATTAGAGATCGGGGAGAAGATCGAACCAAACATATTGTTGATCAAGGGTATTTCAACATATAGACTATTGTAAGTTAGATACCTACCCTATGGTCAAAATTCTGGAAAAACTACTGCAGGAGTAAAACTGATTTTTTTAGAGAAAATTGAAAAAAAATTATTTTTACTTTTAGTGAGATACACCCCCTGATCAATTTTTTCTGAAAATATTTTTCTCGCGACTCTGAGAGGGTATTTTGATTCATATATATGTATATATTAAGGCAGGATGTCCCGCAAGGATTCCGGCCGGGGGGTCCCCATCATTCTTTACCAATGTGCGGATAACAATGATTATGATCACCACCGTGATGGTAATCCTTCACAAAATATTATCCGCACACAAAAAGTGTCTCAAAACAATTATTGTAGCAAAAATTTAGCATTTATTATTCCGGAACCCCGTTAATCCGCTGTATAATAGCCTCACAGAAACCCAAAGGATTATAATGATTAAAATGAGGCACTATGATAAACGCAGTTATTTACTCAAGAGTTAGTTCTGAGTCAGAGCGACAAGACACTCAAAGACAAACCACAGAATTAAAACAATATGCCAGTCGAATGGGATATAATATTGTCGAAGTTTATGAGGAAAAGGTTAGTGGATTTAAAAAGAATGAACTAAGACCAATTTTTTCTAAAATGTTAGAAGATATTAAAACTAATGAAATTGATAAGGTGTTAGTTTGGGAACTTAGTCGAATTGGAAGATCAGTTCTTAATTCCCTTCAAAATATTCAAATCCTACATGATTTAAAAGTTGGAATCTATATTAAGAATTTCAACTTAGAAACATTAAATGACGATAAGACTCCTAATAACCTATCCATGTTCATGGTCCAAATATTGTTTGCGGTTGCAAGTATGGAAAGTAAGATGACGCTATCGAGATTACAATCAGGATACAGAAACCACATTAAGAAATATGGTTCCAAAAGCGTTGGAAGAAAAAAAGGAAATACAGATAGTGATGATACAATTCTTGAAAGACATTCGGATGTAGTTAAACTTATTAAAAGGAATATTTCCATCCGAAATATAGCAGCTATCACTAATAAATCTACAAACACAATTTTAAAAGTTAAGAAATTGCTGTAATGGATACCTTTTTCACGATCTACTTCATTGTTGTTGGGGGATTACTCATATTAAATGTAATTTATAAACTGATTATATTTTTGAAAGGTGATGTCGACGATTGGCAAAGAGAACTCTCAAATGATGTGTTAGATTGGTGCCTGCAGTTGTATCCAATTCGGAAACAAAAACCATTAATAACTTTAGTGGAAACTAATTCAAAATTTAAAGGAGAATATTGTTTTGATACCAATACTATTATAATATACCGGTCAAACAATGTATTACGTATAGATATGATTAAAACAGTTGTGCATGAATTTTTTCACTATTATTTAATTACCTCCCACACCAAAAATAATCTGTATCAAAAACAATTAGAACATTATGGATATGAGAATCACCCGCAAGAAATTATTTGTAATACTATGGGGAAAACACTTACAAAACTGTATTTGAAAAATAATTAAAAATGGTCCTTATTCCACAGGAAGGTCAATATCCCAACCAATCGTGCCGATAATAGTTTAATGTAATACAGTGATCAAAATCAGGGATTCAACAGATACAATCGAGAATTAGTGATCATTCCTGTAGGTACTTTATATTTTTGAACTGTGAAATTTATTACGACAAAAAGTTACCAACTCATCTAAGAAAATTACCTTTTTAGCATCTAATTCGTGTTCTTGTAGAATATTTAATCGTTCTTTAAAAAAATCATTTAATAACTCCATATTAGATGGATTATTAAACCCACAATTGATTAAGTATTGGTTATAATACTCGTAGGTTAATTTATTTTTTCCTTTTAGCATCTTCTTTTATTTTATTTAATTTTTCGATTACAGATTCTCTGATTAGATCTGAAGTTGTATATCTACTGTTATTTTCGTTGATCACACAATCCATTAAATTCTTGAATTGGTTTTCTGTTATCCGAACGATTACTCGTTTTGATTTTCTTTCTTTCATACAAGTGTTTCCTTATAAATATCATAAAATTAAAAATATGTCAGACAACTTTTATTAAAAAAATGTTGATTAACCTCCTAAAATTCTTTAGGAAGTAAAAAAAATATAAAAATATTTGGACAAGTATATGTCATTTTATATATTTGCCCTATGAAACATTCAAAATTCGTAAATCTCGATTACAAAAGTCTTATTGATTTATTTAAAATCGATAAGTCAAAAAAGTTTATTGAGACAGAGGTTAAGATGAAAGATGGTGTCCAAAAACTGGACCATCTTAGAGCAGGTTCTAAATCTGATTTTGACGAACTTGAAGATAAATTGCATAAGGTTTTATCATATTTGGATGAAAAAAAAGAGGTTTTCAGTCAATTAGATGAATTAGTAAAAGATTTCGAGCAGCATCAGGTATTAATGAACCCTACCATTCATGTTGCGAGGACAAAGGACAAAAAAACTGAAATTGAATATTTTACTGCTAAAACATTTTTTCCATTAACAGGTGGTAAAAGAAAAGAAGTGAAAATTCACTTGGGACGTGCGGATAATTATAATTTTGATACCCAAAATAAACAAGCTAAAAGAGATGCTACTATAAAAATGAGACAAACAATCGCAAGAAGATTAAGAGAAGGTAGCTTATAATTTTTTTACTCTAAAACTATGTCACATAAATAAATTAACATATAATGAAAACAGAAATTTCACCATTAAAATTAAGTGTCCATGACAGTATAATTGCCATGAAAGTAAACGTAGACCATTCATCGATGGAAGCATCTTTAAAACTATTTAGTTTTAAAGACCCAATTAAAGTTGTTGGTTTTGAAGATGAATATCAAATAATCGACGGGTATAGACGTTGGATGGCAGCTCAGTCATTGGGAATTAAAAAAGTTCCAATAGTAGTTGTTGACACATCAAACGTAAAGTTAGAATCAATTCTATCAAATTCTACTGAAGACAGAACTGCTCTTGAAATAGTTTTGTCCATTAGATGTGTTTTGGATGAACTGGGAAGTTCACAAGGAAAAAAGAGGGTACTAATAGAAGGTTTAGAGGAGGAGGATTTAAAGGATCGTTTTACCATGGTATCAAAAATATTAGGATTAAATCTATCTTCAGTACAACTCCGAAAATACATTACTATAGATGACTTTGATAAAGACCCATCGAATCCATTAAATGAGTCATTAATAGATAAAATTGATCTTGGTACTTTGTCAGTTTCAAGAGCTGATAGTATTGTTAAACGTCTGAAAGAAGAAAGTAAATTAAATAATGAGTTAGATACTCAACTTAAGTGTCCTATAATTTCAAACCAATATGAGATATACAATATGAACAATAAAAAAGCATACACCAAAATTGAAGACAATTCAATAGATCTATTGTATTTCTCACCTGATTATTTAGGGATTAAGAATTATCGCAATGTTCCAAAAGAAGATCAAATTGGTGCCTTGGGTTTAAATGATTACATAGATGAATTAGTGAATCAGTCTTTACTATTAATAAAAGACAAACTAAAAGACACGGGAGTTTGTATAATTAACATAGACGATGTAATAATCAATAATCAATCACAAGCTATTCCACAGCGAGTTATATTAAAAATGATATCTGGTGGTGTGAAATTTATTCAGGAAGTCAAATGGGGTAAATCAAATCCAATTCCACTGTCAAATTTTAAGGGTTTTCAACCTTCAACTGAGTCTATTCTAATCTTCGCTAAAGATGAAAAGAAATTTATTTGGAACGATTATAGAAATCTAAATCTTGAGGATCAAATAAAGTTAAAACAAACAAATAAAATAACTCACGTTGACAGTCCAAATAAGAAAATGGTTAATTTTCTAAATGACGAAAAGATTAATGACTTTTTTAAAACTTCAGTGTTCCGAAAAAATGAATTTAAAGATATTGATCCTAACTATAAACATCAAGCACCACAAAATGAACAAATACCATTATTTTTCATTCTATTTTTCACTAAACCAGGGATGAAAGTTTGTGATTTGTATGGAGGTAGTGGAACAACTGGTGCTGCAGCTCTTAAAAACGGTAGGTCAGCTGTTATGTTTGACTTAGACCCAGTAAATATAGATTTCATGGAAAAGAGATTTAAAATGATTACAGAGAGTAATTCTAAAAATAAAGTTGTCAAAGAAATCATTTTTTTTGACTAAAAACTATGTCAATTATATAAATTAACTTAATATGAAATTAACTATTCCGAGTTCGATAATTAAAGTGGATTTGAGTCAATACGTAACGGGAAGACCACAGCGTAAGAAATCCATTTGTGATGCTGCTTATTATGTCGTGTCTTTATTAACCCCTCCTTTTTTTAATTCTTTAGATTATCAGTATATGAGAGGTTTTAAACCTCTTTCAAGTAAGTATTTAAATAGAATGACACGTAATAGATTTAATGAGGTTAAAACCATTCTATTGGACTCAAATTTGGCCGAAAATGGTTCTATTCTTTTATCAGATAATACATCTATCGCAGGAATTAAACATACTGGTTATAAACTCAATCAATGGGCACTCGAGAAAACCGATTTTGTTGAAGTTGAAATCGATGAAAAGTATGACACTCGAAAAGAAAAACTTAAAAATGAATGGGAATTGGACATGAAATGTTTTGATGACAGATTCATTCACATCAAAGAGGCTATGGATCAATTTCAAATTACCATAGATGCAGCAGCTGCTGAAAATTACCTGAAAGAATTGAAAAAAAGGGTGTTGTCAAAGGTGGTAAAGGAGAATAAGACTCGAGTGAAGCAATACTTCAATAAATTACATAAAGTTATTGAAAATATCGAAAAGGGGGAATTGAACTATTCTGTTTCGATGAGCAATCATAGAGTCAATTCGGTATTCACTTCGATGAAGAGGGAATTACGATATTTTCTTAGAACAAATGGAGAACAAATGGTTGAAGTAGATATAACTACCTCGCATCCATTTACTCTTGCTACCATTCTCACTGAGAAATTTTTTAAGGAGACTAATCTTGGTTACAATCTTCATTCTCTATTTCCACAATTTTACAAATCCTTTAAGTACTCCTGTGAAGCTATGGAGTATCAAGATTTTTTAAAAAAATTTGCTGGACATATGGTTATAGAGTCTAATGTTATTAATGATAACTATATATCATATTTAACATATCAAGGTAATGTATTATATAATATAAAATATCCATTACTGGATACATTCATATCATATATGTGTGGCAGGTTTTGGAGAAAAAGAGGAATCCAAAAATACAGGTCATTGAACTTCAAAAAAGACATTTATGAGTCAATTGGAAAGGATATTGGGATGAGCCGAGAAAAGGTAAAAGACCAATTTAAACTCTACATCAATTTTTCAGACAAAAACAGGAGAGTCAATGTAGAACTCATCAAACACCTCGAGAGACAATTTAAAGAGGTGAGTAAACTTGTTCAATTCCTGTCCAATATGAATCACTTCAAAAGTCCATTTTCATATCTAATCCAACGGTGTGAGTCCTATTTATTTTTGAGGCATGCTTGTCTGGAGTTGAGTAAAAATAATATCCCATACATCACCATTCACGATAGCGTATTGTGTCAAAAAGAGAAGATGTATGAGGTGCAATATCTATTGACGGACTCAATAATTAAACAAACGGGATTAACTCCTGGAATCAAGTTCAAAGAATTGGAGGATCCTTTTCCATTATTGGATGAAGCAGCAGCAAAAATAGTAGAGTCAATTAATTATAAAAAAAATGATAAGATCATGATAAGTGAAGTTTTAAATAAATATTAAAAATTATGAAAAAAAATATAATATATAACGAGAATTGTAATGAAACTTTTACCAAAATAAAAGATAAATCTATCGATGGAGTAATTACATCACCACCATACAATATCAATATTAAGAGAAGCGATTGTTACTACAACAATGGATATTCTGAATTAGACGGACTAAGTCAAAA
>Ga0209405_1001742_pt1 | contig 15262 bp, 10 predicted proteins | sample COGITO_mtgs_1105_6_FD_184803 | JGI IMG/M metagenome (GOLD analysis project Ga0209405, IMG submission 184803) | Pelagic marine microbial communities from North Sea - COGITO_mtgs_110516 (SPAdes) (version 2) | ecosystem: Environmental > Aquatic > Marine > Epipelagic ...
TGCGTTTGGGCGCGGTAAACGATATGGATTTCACCTATTTAAATGGGGAACTCATTGGGTCGACTATGGGGAAACCAAGCGCCAATACTAGAACTTATAAAATTCCGAAAAATATACTTAAAGTTGGTGTAAACAATATTATCATTCGCGTAGTTAATCAATATAAAGAGGGGAATATAGGTTCAATTTCGCTCCTTAGTTCTGAGAGCTCTTCTGTAGATTTGACAGGAACATGGAACTACAGAGTGTCTGCAGAAGCTTACATTCCTTTAGAATCATATTCATGGCCTTACATCGACTTTTATTTTTATGATAATGAATCTATTGATTTTTCGAAAAGACCTGTGTTGGCTCAATTGAACAAAAATTCAACATCATCACTTTTCAATGGCATGATTAACCCATTAGTTCCCTACAACATCAAAGGAACAATATGGTATCAAGGAGAAAATAACGTACCACGATTTAAGGAGTATGAACAACTGTTCCCTGCTTTAATTACCGATTGGCGAAACCAATGGGCTCGTGACTTTCCGTTTTATTTTGTACAAATAGCACCCTTTGAATATCATAATGGTCTCTCATCGTCCTTGCGTGATGCACAAAGAAAAACATTGAAATTACCCAAGACAGGTATGGTGGTCACTTTGGATATTGGAGAAGATAATGACATACATCCGTCTAACAAACACGATGTAGGCTATAGATTGGCAAACTTGGCATTAGCAAATGATTATGGAAAGGCACTCGTGGTTTCTGGCCCGCTCTACAGGAGTCAGAAAATAGATGGACATAAATTAATCTTAGAGTTTGATTTTATAGGAAGTGGCCTAATGAGTTCTACTGGGGCGTTGAAAGAATTTGAAATTGCGGGAGCAGATAAGATATATGTGCCTGCGGTTGCAAAAATTATAGGAAAAACAGTAGAGGTGTTTTCAGCCTCTGTACCCAACCCAAAGTTTTCTAGATATGCCTGGAGAGATACTAGTAATGCCAGCTTATTTAACATGGAAGGTCTACCCGCGTCTTCATTTACGACTGAGTAAATAAAGTTTAAAAATTTTATACATTTAAATAAAAACATAAAACATGTGGGGCTCAAATAAATGGACTGAAACTATGCTTAAAAAGTACTGGTGGGTTGTTGTTCTTTTAGCGATTATTTTCGCATTAGGCAAACTCATCAACTAACCCAAAGGCCCAACTCTTAATGTATTGGATTACCATTCAATTGTCTTTTCAATAAACTCAATTAAACTATTAGCCATGTTTTTTTGCTGCTGAACATTTGGATGTGCTGTGCTTTCTTCATAAGGCATAAAATGCGTATAAACATTCTCATCCTTTAGACTAGCTACTGCTTTTTGAACATAACCAGGCCACAAAGAACCATCTTTAGTAGCGTCCATACTTCCAAGTGTGCAAATGATATTAGCCGCTGGATAATGAGTTCTTAAACCCGCAATAAACTCTTGATAAGCACTAATGATAAAGAATTCGTCTGGTTTCTCATCTCCAAACCTTTTAATGAATTCAGGATGCTCGGGAATATTAACCAACCAGGAGTCGTTTTGAAAGAGGTTGACCACTACAACATCCGGACGGTATAATGAAAAGTCCCACTTACTATTACTGTCTGTAGGAATTAATCGGTCATAGAGTTCTGGCATAATCATAGGATCCCAGCTGACTGTTACACCGATACCACTTTTACAGACGCATTGATAATCCGCTTCAAAGTGTCTGGCTGTAATAGCGGCATAGCTAGCGTAATTATTAGTATAGATACTGTCATAAAGATCCTTTCCAGACGTATCCTCTACTGCAAATCCAGCAGTTATAGAGTCTCCATAAAATTCAATTTTTCTTTTTTTAGGGGGCGACTTTGCTAGTAATTTAGCATTGGTATTAATTTTAAAGCCATAAAAATCTGTCTGTCCTCTATCCCACTCTGTGCGTCTAAAAATCTCAATTGTATGAGGGCCTTTTGACAAGTTGGAGGCGAGAACATGGTATTGTTTGGTCGTCTCAGGTCGTAAAATAAAGAGACTATCATTATCTAAAATTACATTATAATAATTATCTCCTGATTTATCTTGAAGCAAAGCAGCGATAGACGCCCCTTCAAAGTTAATTCTAATTGAAGATCCTGGCCAACTCAATCCAGCCGACTCCCCACTAGACGTGTTTATTCTACCAGAATATTCAATCGCAGGGTCAGAAGGATCGACAATCAGTTCATTTTTAGCAGAACAACTAATTAACAAGACTGATACTAAAAATGATAGCGTAAGAGCTTTTTTCATAAAAACACTGTTGTATACTAAGTTATCTTAATGGGTTGCCTCCCCTGCACCACTAGGGATTCTAATCCGTTCTACTATGTCTTGAACCTCTTGTGGTGGTGGGGGTGTAAACTTCATAATTGTAATAGACACTATAAAATTTAATAGCATGGCAACACTTCCAAAACCTTCAGGAGAAATACCAAACCACCACTCGCTTTTACTAGGAAGAACGTCGTCAAACCATCCGAGTTTATATTTCAACATATAATATAACATGGTTACAATACCCACAATCATTCCGGCAATAGCGCCTTCTTTATTCATTCGTTTATAAAAGATGCCAAGTATAATCGCTGGAAAAAAGGAGGCTGCTGCCAAACCAAAAGCCAAGGCTACTGTTGCGGCAACAAAGCCTGGAGGATTAATTCCAAAATACCCTGCGACACAAACAGCAACAACAGCTGATAAACGAGCCGCTACTAATTCGTTTTTCTCAGAAATTTTTGGATTGATTATTTTTTTAATTAAGTCATGAGAAACAGAAGCAGAAATCACTAATAATAATCCTGCTGCAGTTGATAACGCAGCTGCTAGAGCACCTGCCGCTACCAGAGCGATGACCCAGTTAGGCAATTCTGCAATTTCTGGATTTGCCAAAACCATAATATCGTTATCAACGACTAATTCATTTTGATTTTTATCCGCTACATACTGAATTAATCCATCGTTATTTTTATCTACAAATGTAATCAGTCCTGTCGTTTCCCATTTTTTAAACCATTCCGGAACTGTCGCATAGGGTTGATTAGAAAGTGTTTCAATCATATTGGTTCGTGCAAATGCCGCCACTGCAGGAGCTGTGGAATACAAGATAACAATAAGAAATAACGCAATCCCTGCTGATTTTCGAGCATCCTTGACGCGCTTCACGGTAAAGAAACGCACAATCACATGAGGCAGGCCGGCTGTACCCACCATCAAAGCCAGTGTAATCGCAAATACATCCACCAAAGACTTGGTACCTTCTGTATATTCAGCAAACCCTAAATCGGTGCTTAAACCGTCTAATTTGTCCAATAAAAAAGTACCCGATCCGTCTGCTAATTCACTTCCAAAACCTAATTGTGGAATTGGATTGCCTGTCATTTGAATTGATATAAAAATAGCGGGAACCATGAACGCAAAAATCAAGACACAATATTGAGCAACTTGTGTATAGGTAATACCTTTCATCCCTCCTAAAACCGCATAAAATAATACAATTAACATCCCAATAATTACGCCCGTATTGATATCAACTTCTAAAAACCGAGAGAAAACCAATCCAACCCCGCGCATCTGACCCGCTACGTACGTAAAGGAGACTAAAAGGGCACATATAACGCCAACAAGACGCGCCGTATTGGAATAATAACGATCTCCAATAAAATCAGGGACTGTAAATTTTCCAAACTTTCTTAAGTAAGGTGCCAGTAATAAAGCGAGTAAAACATAGCCGCCGGTCCAGCCCATTAAATAAACAGCTCCGTCATAGCCAGCAAAGGAAATAATTCCTGCCATGGAGATAAAAGAGGCCGCACTCATCCAATCTGCCGCTGTAGCCATTCCATTGGCGAGCGGCGATACGCCTCCTCCAGCAACATAAAATTCTTTTGTAGAGCCTGCTCTTGCCCAAATGGCAATTCCTATATACAGAGTAAAAGTGATGCCTACTAAAATATAAGTCCAGGTTTGAACGGGGAGCGAGTCAGCCAATAAAATACTATTTATCATAACCATACTTTTTATCCAATTTATTCATTAATCTCACATATATAAATATCAAAATAACAAACACATACATAGACCCTTGTTGTGCAAACCAAAACCCAAGTTTAAAGCCACCAATTTTAAAGCCGTTAAGCACATCTTTTAACATAATTCCCGCTACAAATGAGACGAGAAACCACACGGCTAATAGTATAAATAAGTATCTAATATTTTCCTTCCAATAGGCTTTTGATTTACTTTCTGTCATGCTGTTTTATTTTGGTTACTTAATTTTAAGATACTGAAATTTAATATGTTTAATCAATTTAAACTTCATAACTATTGATTTAAATCTCATATGACATGCTGTTAAACTACTGTTTGTGACATGTTCTGTTCAGAAATCCGGTCGTAAATCTTGCGATAAAAAAATCATAATTTTAAAAATGGTAGCGTTTAAAGGCTTCAATTGCCGCATAATCGGCGAGTCCTAAGTCATTATATTTTTTGGCTGTTAATTTATTTCTATCTTCAACACGTACCCAAAATTCTCTGTTGTCATCGCCTTGAAACATTACTCCGTCTTTTTGAGATTGATGATAGAAAATAGCATGTCGTTTTTTAAGCACTTGATCAGGGCTCATTGGGACTGCCATTTCTATTTGGTAAGGCTCCCATTCATGCCAAGCACCCCGGTATAACCACACCCAACAGTCCTCCATGTAGGACTTGTGTTTTAGGACTTCTAAAGATTCAAACAGTGCATCTAGGCACACTTTATGGGTACCGTGTGGATCTGCTAAATCTCCAGCAGCATAAATCTGATGTGGCTTTATGTCTTCGATTAATTCACACACAATATCTATATCTTTCTGTGATAAGTTGTTTTTCTTTACCATTCCAGTTTCATAAAACGGAAGGTTTAAGAAGTGAACATTTGAATCTTCCAAGCCTAAATAACGAGTAGCAGCCAACGACTCGCTTCGTCTAATCAACGCTTTTAATCTTAGCATTTCAGGCGAATCTATCACTTGATCTGTTTTATGTTTCAAGAAATTAATGAGCCTCTTAGGTTCCTCAGAATCTGCAGTTAAAGCTAAGGAAATTTCAGCAAACTTTAAAGCTTCTTCGTCAGAGACTGCAATATTTCCAGAAGTTTGATACGCAACATGCACTTCATGTCCTTGTTCTACAAGACGGTCAAAAGTCCCTCCCATTGAAATTACATCATCGTCGGGATGGGGACTAAATATGATAATTCGTTTTTTTGGAATATCAGCACGCTCAGGACGATTCGTATCATCTGCATTGGGTTTCCCTGCAGGCCAGCCAGTGATCGTATGCTGCATTTTATTAAATATTTTAATATTTAAATCATATGCATTTCCAACTGCAGATAATAAACCAGACATTCCGTTATTATTGTAATCTTTATCGGTTAGTTTTAAAATGGATTTGTCAGTCAATTCACTTAGCCATAAAACCGCTTTTAACTTTAATGTTTCACTCCATACACAAGAAGTTACTAGCCAAGGCGTCTTAATACGTGTCAGTTCCTCTGAAGCCCCTTCATCCAATACAAAAGTTGTATTGTTGTGGTTTTGTAAATAGGTAGCTGGTACATGAGACGTTATATCCCCTTCAATCGTTTTCTTTAATATGTCTGCTTTATTTGCTCCCCAAGCGAGTAATACAATTCTTTTAGCAGTACTCACGGTACCAATACCCATCGTAATTGCTTTTGTTGGAACATTATCAATTCCTAAAAAAGCAGGGGCAGCATCTACACGTGTAATGTTATCCAACTTAATATTTCGGGTGCCAGAATTAAGGTGTGACCCCGGTTCATTAAATCCAATATGCCCTGTTCTACCAATGCCGAGAAGTTGAAAATCAATACCACCAACAGATTTAATTTTCATTTCATAATCCACACAAGACTGGTACAGATCTTCATCACTAACCATTCCATCAGGAATATTAATATGCTCCGGAAGTATATCCACATGGTTAAAAAGGTGCTCTCGCATGAAATAATCATAACTCTGAACATTACTCTTCTGCATTGGATAATATTCATCCAAATTAAACGAAATGACATTTTGAAAACTTAGCCCTTCATCTTTGTGCATTCGCACAAGCTCCTCATAGACCTTAATTGGAGAAGAACCTGTGGCTAAGCCTAAAACACAATGAGAATTTTGTTTACTCTTCTCCCTAATTAAATCGGCTATCTCTTGCGCTACAACGATTGAAGCTATATGTGAAAACTCAAAAATAACGTTGTGAATTTTCTCAAAACGAGTTAACTCAAATTGTCCTGCAGGCTTATAACTTAATTCCATATTGGTGTATACTTTTATTTTGCTTAACTGAATCCCTTCATAGAGCTATTGTGGGAAACTAATTAACAACTAATTATTAAAATCAAAAAAACGTGTTTTACTTTTGTGACTTCAACCATAAATTAACGAAAAAGGAAAAACTAGATTACCTAGTTCTTCCTTCAAAAAATTTAACTAATCTTAAACTAAAACAATTAATGTTAAGTAAATTAAATGCAAATAATGGCTAATTAAAAAATTGTTCGACTAATAACCATTCTTAACACACTAATGGTTTAATTGGTTATGAATTGTATTTCTCTTCACAAAAAGAATGGTCTTTATAGAAATAAGCAATAGTACCTTAAGACCAATAAAGCATGAATTTGTCTATTAATTATAAATTATAAAAATTTAAAATAATAAGCTGTTTTGTCATTAAACTTCCATATTAGAATACAAGCTGATAGAAAGCCAAAATGAATTAGATGAGATGTTAACGGATTAAAAAAATTCTAGAATATTATATATTTTAACTGAAATATGATTCCGATAATCTAACCCAGCTCGTTTAAGACTTACATTAGTTAATTCAAATCCAAACGGCTTTACTGGATGTAACTCTAGAGTCAGAAGCCATACTTAGTCCACCAATATTACCAGTAAGCTTTCTGATTGCTTAAATAGCTAATTATAATTTAATAAAGCATAATGTATTTCAAATAAAAACAAATTTTATATTGAACTAAAATTATGAAAAAATCAATTTTTTACTTAATTTAGTAAGGTAAAATTATCATAATTTGTCTTTAAAAAAAAACTATTTTTTTGTTCTTATTTTCCTTTGTTATTCGTCAACTTTAAAGGCACAAGAATCTTCTATTTTTGATATTGCTAGAAGTGGCTCTTTAACTGAACTCAAGTTGATAATTAAGAGTGATCAAAATATTATAAATAAAATAAGTAAGCAGGGGTATTCTGCTTTAGTATTAGCTTGTTATTATAGCAATAATGAAATAGCAAGTTATTTGATCAAACATGTAAAAGACATCAACTCAAAAAGTAGCTATGGCACCCCTTTGATGGCGGCTGCAATAAAAAAAAACAGTTACTTAACAAAATTACTCTTAGAAAATAATGCCGATCCTAATTTGTCCGATCAAAATAATTCTACTGCATTACATTACTCTGTGATTTTTAATCAAGAAAAAATTATTGAATTATTAATGAAATATAAAGCCAACCCTGACCTGAAGGATAATAGAGGGAATACCGCACAAGATTATGCGAAAATTATAGGCAATAGTAGAATCATCCAGCTTTTAAAATAAATCTCAAATGAAAAAAATATTATTCTTTGTTTTTTTAACAATATGTTTTTCTTTGTCCTCGCAAATTTATTCTACAGGAACAGAAACATTACTACCAGGACTAACTGCTAATATTGAAATAAATGAAAATACATACATCACTAAATTAACATTAGCAGGTCCTTCTGATGTATGGCTTGCCATCGGATTTGGAAATTCAGAAATGAACGGTACTGATATTTTTATGACCGATGGAAATACAATTCGTGACGCCTATTCAGAGCCCGGACCACCAAGTTCTTTGGAAAGACCAGTTCCACCTCAAGACTCTCCTTCAAATGAAAGTGGAGATTGGAACTTAGTATCAAATACGGTTTCAAATGACACTAGAACAATTGTAGCAACCAGATCCAATGATACAGGAAGTTCGAATGATTACATTTTTAATGCTTCAGAAGGGTCATTATCCATAATTTATGCATTTGGTGGCACATCTACATATGCATGGCATGGGCCAAATAATAGAGGGGCTACAGTCTTAGGTGTTAATACTTTAGGAGTTTATGAGAATAACTTGTTAAGTTTTGAGATGTATCCAAACCCTGTTTCAAATTTACTAACTATTCAATTACCGGTAATTACAGAAAAAACAGAAGTTGTTATTTTAGATTTAACAGGAAGATTAATTAAATCAAAAACTATCACAACAAATGATACTTCTTTAGATGTTCAAAAAATATCTAATGGAATTTATATGGTTAGAGTAGCTACAAGTGATAAAATTGGAGTTAAACGATTTATTAAGAAATAATATTATTAAAACAACTCAAATCATCTACCTATTATGTAACCTTCTTTATCTAAAGAATTACTTTTGGTTTTAAATCCAAATAGTAACTTATAATTATCGAAAGCCATAAAATAATATTTAAGTATCTTATAAAAATCCTGTTGTAGTTGCATAAAATAATTCATCTAAAACTAAAATACTAATTGATAAGCTTATAATTCTTGAAGTTTTTTAATAAATAATCAGCATATCTTAAAAACCCTAAATCGGTAAGATGTACCCCATCAACTGTGCCCTCATTATCCATTAAATTATCTTGGATGTCTTTAATATAAAAAACATTTTGGTCACCACTTTTTAAAATTTTATCAAACTCATTTTTTAGTACTGTATTTTCCTGAATTAGTTCCGATTCTATAGTTTGGTCTAAAAAAGCCATTTTGTACATCATATTTTCGACTAGAACTATAGGGGTAAAAGGATGCTTTTTTCTAATTATATCTACCAATGGTCTAACGCGTTGCTTCACTTGATCTGAATCCATATTTTGCAAACATTCAATAACATAAAAACGAGCATCAATTTCAGAAATGAGCTCAACAATAGGAGTTTCCATGCGTCCATTTCCACTAAATCCATAATTTATACATTCCACATCCAACTCCCTGGATATAATATTAGTATGAGCCATACCAGGTCGGGAAGCACAGCCACCTTGAGTAATACTTGTTCCGTAAAAAACAATCGGTTTTGCAGGATTGGGACTTGCTTTTTCAATTGATGCTGTAGGATCAATACCGACTTCTAGTTTTGTAACGCCATCGTACAAGGGTAAAAATAATTTATACTCTCTAAATTCAGGTGTCATATTCTTGATTAGTTCGAATTCACTAATACTATCTTTTGGTATGGATTTATTTTGATATGTCTTAAGTCCCACAATAGCGCCTGCTGTAGTTACATATCTCCATTTGTTGTTATACTTTGTATATAAATCTATTCCTTTTATTCCGGTAGCTGCCATATGAGGCATATCAAAATCATTTAAAACAGTCCATTTTAAATTAATACTTGTAGAGTTCGAGTGAAATCGTACCGTTATTCCTGCGGATGCTTTTGAAAGCTCCCAGACTGGTTCTCTGACTTTATCTTTATATGAAGCTGGTAATCGATCATAAGGGCTTTCTTTAAGTGAGTCTTCAACGGCTGTTCCTTCAATCAAAAAGTAATCACGACCATAATATGATACATTTGATTCTTCATTAACAATTTTGTCTTGAGAAAATGATTGTAGAGAAAAAACTGTAACTAAAATTAAAAATGTGTATTTCATAAATAAAACAACTTAGAATTACTAAAAATTTAAAACAAAATAGTGATTATAAAGATAAAAAAAAAGATGTCTAACTAGACATCTCTTTTTTTAAAAATAATTATGTGTTCACAAAAAAATTAATTAGCAAACCATAAACTTGTTGCCATTTTATCAGGCCCTTGAGCAGATACTGCAGCTTCGGCATTGGCAGCATTTGAAGTGTAAACACTTGTTCCGTAACGTAATCTTTGAGGATATTCTCCGTTAAGTTCACCTGCAAAACTAATAATATTATTATTTGTTGATGTTACCATTGCAGCAGATGGATATCCTGTATCTCTTACAATTGCCCAAGATTCATATCCATTAGTATAATTAGTTAACCATCTTTGTGTAGCAATCCTTTCAAGGTTTTGTTCTGAAGATCCATTTAGTGAACCCATGTCAGATGCTAAAAAATCTGATGTAGTAGAAGTTTCCCATAAAACCATCGCTTTTTCTAAACCTATTTGGTAGTATGAGTTCGCGTCTCCAGACACAAGCCCTTTAGTAATTGCTTCTGCTATCATAAAATGTGAATCAGCCGATGTTAATAAGATTGTAGGGAAAATTCGACCACCTTCATTAGTCTTTTGCGTTACCCAATCAGATGGATCAGAAAATAAATCTTTGTGCATGAAATCTTTAATCTTTCCACTTAATCGTGACGGTAAACCTAGATAATTAGTGTTATCTGGCATAGTGATGGTCAAATCAGTTGCAGTTTCTGTCCAAGTGTAGTCTGTGTCTAAAACAAGTCCAGATGCATTAAGCGTGTTTTCTAAAAACTCTAAGTGCTCAGCAATTAGAGAAAAATTTTCAGAATCTGAATCAGGCTTCATTATTGTAATTATACCACCAACACTAGGTTTGGTAATCTCACCTAATCTAGGATCATCATTACTTTTCAAGATATTCACCATCGCCTCAGTAGCTTTCCATTGACTGCCAGCGAAAGTATGCCAAATATCTCCATATGATGCAGAACCTCCCCATATGTCTGTCTCTGTAGTAAAAGCTGCAAATAATGCATCGGTATCAGCAAGCACACCAGAAGCAACAGCTTCAGAGGCTACACTTGCAGAGAAGTCTTCACCAGGTGAGCCATGAGCTCTAAGTGCAATTCTTAACTTTAAGCTGTTTGCTAGTTTTTTCCAGTTTTGCATATCTCCATTAAATATCACATCATTTTCACCCAACAATTCAATTCCTTCGCCTGTATTTTGATTATCTGCAATCAAGGTAATAGCCTGATTTAAATCTGCAATAACCCCTTTGTAAACGTCGATTTGTGCATCGTATTTTGGCAATGCGATATTTGGATCAGATGCCTCAGAGTAAGGAATCATTCCATGAGTCTCAGTAAATTGAGTATAGTAGAATCCTTTCATGACAAGCCCAATCGCATAATATTGATTATTTTCTAAAGGTCCACCTTCTTTAACAAGGTTCATATACGAAGTTAAAGTACTATTATAAGCAGCATACCAGTCCCAAGCACCTAAATCTGTATAAAAACTATTGTAGACCCATCCCAAATCACCAGTCCAATCTGAATTGGCATATCCATTTGATATTTGACCAGAAAACCCATCAGGGTGTATTAAATCTCCAAACCAGAGAGGAACCATGGTAGGTCTTAAAAATTGCTGTTGTAATGTAGTTACGAAAAACTTAGCACTAACATCAGATGTAGAAAGTGCATCTGGTTGTTGGTTAATTTCGTTGAAATCATCTGTACAAGAAAATACAGTTGCAAAGACAATACATGATAATATTAAAATTTTATTTTTCATCGTTATAAAGTATTATATTAAAAAGTTAAATTTAAATTCAATCCTATGCTTCTTAAAGTAGGCATCGCATTATGTGATAAACCTTGAACACCAATAGAAGTACCTAACATAGACTCTGGGTCTATATCATCTGCCTTATTCATTAAGAAAAATAAGTTTCTACCAACCAATTGAACTGTAGCACTCTGTAATCCAAATTTGCTTCCGACAGGGATATTGTATCCGATTGATAGTTCTCGCATTCTAATATTGTCTTGATCGTAAATATAGTTTTCAGCAATACTAGACATTCCTAATGAAGATGAAGAACCCGGATCTCCTTGCCAGTATTCTTGAGCTGATATGCTTACAGTGTTTTCAACGCCGGTCCCTGAATTAAGGCCAGAAACAATCACACCTGAATCACGGAATTGTAGACTTCTTTGTGACACACCGTTTCTATCCAAATCGGCAGAAGTTTGTGAGTAAATTTGTCCTCCAATTCTTGCATCAATTTGAAAACTCATTGAAAAGTCTTTATAAGTTAATGTATTAGACCAACCTCCTAACCAATCTGGTTGTGCATTGCCTAGTAACACATCGGGTGCAGATGCTGTTGGTATACCACTAGCGTCGACCTCACCTGTCCAAACTGTTCCATATATGTCTCCAATGCTTCCACCTTCAGTTGCAGAAATAAAAACATTACCATCTGTTGATTGATTGTAACTAAAGCTTTCAACTCCTTCAATTAACTCTTCAATCTTATTTTCGTTTTTAGAATAGAAAAAAGAAGTGTTCCAAGAAAAATCATCGGTATTTATAAGAGAAGCACCAAGTGCAATCTCAAGCCCTTTGTTTGTTACTTTACCAATATTATCTCTTTGGAATAAATAGCCTGTTGCAGGTGGTACAGGAACGTCGAATATTAAATCTTCAGTAGACATATTATAAACAGATAAATCAAGCGTTAATTTGTTATTAAGTAAGCCTAATTCTAAACCAAATTCTGATGAAGTTATACTTTCAGGTTTTAAGTCTTGATTAAACTGAATTGGTGAAGAAGTTAAAGTTGTGAGCCCTAAATATCCTTGACCAGGGACAGCATAGGTTTGATTAAGCTGGTATGGATCAGTATCATTACCTACTTGAGCAACACTACCACGTACTTTGATTAAATTAAAAATCTCCTTATTAGGGTCTATGAATTTATTCAATACTGCAGAAATACTTGCTGAATTATATATATAAGATCTGTTATCTTCACTCAAAGTTGAAGACCAATCGTTACGAGTAGATACGTCTAGGTATAAAAAATTATCATAAGCTAAGTTAATTGAGCCGTACACAGAGTTGACTTTCTTAATAGAAAGTGGAGACTCTTCAGGAGCCTGAACAACATTTAAGTTATTAAAAAAGGAGGCTGTCGGTATTTTAAAATCAGACCCTCTAACAAGCATACCTTCTGAGGTTCTTTTAGACATATTACCCCCTACATTAGCCACAATATTAATTTTGTCTGTCAAGTCATGTTTGGCAGTTACCAAAAACTCAGAGTTATACTCGGTAAATGTACTTTGACCTAATTCCATAGAGCCAGTACCAATAAAGTGATGTCCTGGTTTGTAAATTTTATTGTCTCTTATGTTAGTCACATCAGTACCAATACGAACAAAAGCACTCAACCAATCTGTAAAGTCATAATTGATTTTAGTAAAACCTAAAAATCTATTTCTTCGAACACTAGTTTCATCATTATTCATTTGCCAAAATGGATTTCCTGTATTCCCACCTGCATAACGAATAACGTCAAAATCTCCTGCGTCGACTGATACTGGGTTAGCCATTTGGTAATTTCGCATATCATCAGTTGCTACGTTTCGTGGCATATTATAAACATAGGCTAAAAGACCTTGAGCTCCTGTTGTTGAAGCTCTATTTTTTATATCCTGAGTAAAATAAGTTACCTTAGAATCTACAGTTAGTTTATCAGATAAATTAGCTACTGCCCTTAAATTAAAGTTATGACTGCTTAAGTCGGAATTCTCAATAATTGACTCTGAAGAGTTATTTGTATAAGAAAATCGAATTGACCCCATATCTGATCCCTTATCGACAGAAATTGATGTGATTTTTCTTACTGCTTGTCTGAAAAAATCTTCAACATTACTTGATTGAGCAGAATATGCCTTGTTTGTTCCGTTGTAATAAGCTTGTTCAGACCCGTCTAACAGACCACCCCAAGAAAATTCTCTCCACGTATAATTTCCACCACTGAAATTAGGTGTAGCATACGCAGCTCCTCCAGAACCCTGACCATACTGGTTTTGGTACTCAGGTAAAAGCAGCGGACTATCAATAGAAATGTTTGTTTTTAAACTCACACCTAATTTATTTGAACGTGAACCTTTCTTTGTTGTAATTAAAATCACCCCATTACCAGCTCTAGAACCATAAAGTGCAGCTGCACTTGGCCCTTTTAAAACAGTAATTGATTCAACGTCATCAGGATTAATATCAGAAATACCAGCACCAGAAATACTTGGCTCATAACTTGGACTCCCTCCATTATCAGCACTACCTGCATTTCCTGCTCCATCTCCTTGAATAGGTAAAGAAGCATTAATAGGCATTCCATCAACCACAATAAGAGCTTGAGAATTACCACCTAATGAATTATTACCTCTTATCGTAATTCTTGACGCAGAACCTAAGGATCCAGATTGAGAAATCTGTAAACCGGCGACTTTACCAGCTAAAGAACTAGCAAGGTTATTATCTTTGATTGTGTTTACATCATCTCCAGAAACTTCACTTACTGCATATCCTAAAGATTTTTTTTCTCTTGAAATACCTAAAGCAGTAATAACTACTTCGTCTAAGCCTTCAGAACTCTGTTCAAGACTAATATTTATAGTAGTTTGACCAGAAACAGAAATCTCTTGTTCCGAATAACCAATAAAAGAAAACTGCAATACAGCATTTTCATCAGACACTTCAATAGTATAATTACCATCAAAATCTGTTACCGCACCGTTTGAAGTGCCTTTCTCTAATACATTAACACCTGGAAGAGACATACTGTCTGAAGAATCAGTTACTGTTCCCGAAATCGTTGTAGTTTGTGCATAAATAGCGTGAGCACTAAATACGCAAATCAGAAGCAATAGCTTCTTTAAATTTTGGATCATAATTTGTTTGTTTAGTTAATATTTTATAAATATCAAAGAAATGAGTGACAATAAATCAATGTTTTCGACAAATAACACTTGAAATAAGGTGTATGTTGATTTTTTGTTATTATTAGGTTAACAAATAAAGTAATTAAAACAGGGTCAATCAAGAACCATAAATAATCGTAAAGACCTGTTTTTTAAATGTATAGATATAGGCTGTTTTAGTGAAAGTCAGATAAATAAGAACTAAATATACAGTCCTATTCTAGACTAATTTTTAAACAATTTGACTGGACCAACTCAGAGTGATTTACGAAAAAGCCTTTCTGAATTTCTTCACCTAGTTTAAGATGTTTAATAACTCCTTTACCTTCTTTTTCAATCACTAGTTGCGATTGATCATAATACCTACTATCCAATTGAATAGTGATCTTATCAAAAGTGGGCGTTGTAACTGCGTAAACAGCATCGGCTGGACTAATGGGATACAGTCCCA
>Ga0209405_1001746_pt1 | contig 15250 bp, 28 predicted proteins | sample COGITO_mtgs_1105_6_FD_184803 | JGI IMG/M metagenome (GOLD analysis project Ga0209405, IMG submission 184803) | Pelagic marine microbial communities from North Sea - COGITO_mtgs_110516 (SPAdes) (version 2) | ecosystem: Environmental > Aquatic > Marine > Epipelagic ...
AAATTAAGGAGAATGTATGACAACTTATACAACTTATAAAGGCATTAGATGTTATGGCGATATGTCAGAGACCGCTACTGTCTCCATGGTAGGTACATGGGACAAAGATGGCGAAGAGTTCGATCAAATGTACTTAGGTTCTCAAGGCTTCACGACGTGGGCTCAGTTAGTCGACTACACTCACGCAGCTGGCGAAGAGCAAGGGTATACAATTCATGAAATGGAGAGTGACGAATGACAGATAACTACAGAGAATTCCCGTTTGAAGAAGTGTCACGAATGGACAGCGACGGCAATTGCTGCGGGGATTACGCAAATTCCCCCCATGAGTTAATGAAACTCGGGTATGCAGAATCGCAAATCTGGTCAGTGTCGGACGGTAACGAAGAGATCGTCCAAGAAGATGGTAGGCGATTAAACTTTATCGTATACGGCCCATCAGGTATGCACATAAACGTGTTTGGCTACATGGCCACTAAAGAACATCACGACGGTGATACTTTTTACACCGAAGAATTTTTAATGGAACCTTTTGATTATAAAATTACCAACGAGGAGAGTACCAATGACTGATTCAAAACTAGGTGACCTGATTGAACAGGCACATCAACTACGCGAAGTAATCCGTGCTGACGAAAAGAAAGTCAACGCACTCAAGGAAGACTTCAAAAACTTATCCAGCGAGATCATGGTCAAAATGGACGACCAAGGTGCCAAGCGTATCGGCGGTCTTAGTGCCAACGTCTCTATCTCAGAGACTGACGTACCTACTGTCAAAGATTGGGATCTTGTGTACGACTACATCAAGACCAATGACTCGTTCTACCTCTTGCAAAAACGCATGAGTGCAGCAGCGTTTCGTGAGCTATTAAACCTCGGACATGAAGTCCCTGGTGTCGAGATTTTCAAAGACCGTAAGTTAAACCTTCGAGCTTTGTAAATAAATAAGCCCAGCTTATATACATATCTATAAGCTGGGCTTATAATAACTATGCTACCCAACAGGGTTCAGCGTCCAATGTAACTAAAGTGAGTAAAAGTCCAATGGCTAAAAAAGAAATCGCAACACCATCAAGCTTAATGCTAATTGATGACACCCCAGACCACGTAACCAACGCTGCCGGCCTCGGCAACGAAAACGTTACAGTTTCCTCCGATGATATTCCAGAGATCAAGCTGCTCCAAAAGATCAATGACGAATTAGACGAAACTAAGTCTAAATACATCCCTGGCGCTAAAGCTGGCATGATGTTCAATGACCAGACTCGTGAGATCATGTCAGAATGTTTAGTAGTCAATGTGTACTACGATCATTTCTGGATGGCGTGGAACAAGAACACCAACTACCCGTTCGTCGACGCGGGAACCAGTACCAAAGAATTCGAGTCTAAAGAAGCCATTGAGCAAGCGTTCAACAGCCCCTCTGCAGAATTCGAAGACATTGATAACTACGACGTAAACGATTCACCTCGTCACTACGTACTTGTACTCAATCTCGAAACTGGTAAAGCCACTGGCGCTATCATGAAGTTCCCTCGTACCAAGGCCAAAGTGTCTAATCGTTGGAACAATCAGATTGCAGCAGCGGGCGGCGATCGTTTCTCAGCGGTGTGGGCCGTATCCGGTGTCACCGAAGAGAATAAGAAGAACGGTAAGACGTATCTTAACTACAAGATCGAGCGCAAAGGTTGGGCATCCCCTGACCTACACGCTAAGGCAGAAGAAGCTTACAAGCATCTGTCTGGTCACGTAGACCAAAAAGCAGCCTAACCGCTGCGCGCTGGGCGTTGTATGGAAGTGACGCCCTTTTATGGTGGATGGAGCCCTCAGTAAAGAGGCCCTACCTTTTGAATGAGCACGGATATATCCGTTCCATCCACCGCCCCCTTCCTTCAGAAATGCACAAGTGGAAAATCCACGACAACTACGCAGGCGGTGTCCCCGACTGTTGGTATTCCGGCCCTGCTGCAAACATATGGGTCGAGTATAAGTGGATTGCCAAGCTACCAAAACGTGACACTACACTCATAAAACCAAACCTTTCTGCACAACAATTGGCATGGCTAATAAAAATGTCTGGACATTCGATAAGCTGTGCTTGTATTATAGGGTCCCCAGACGGGGGATTTCTTCTCACCGAGAAGGAACAATGGATAAACGGAATTAAGAAACACACAATCATTTCAAATAAAGAAGTATCGAAATGGCTTACAGAATTCTGTATGGAGACAAGACATCATGGACAAATCGCAAAAGAGTAAACCTACAAAACCACAACGGATAATTTCTGCCGACTCTATTGAGATGTCTAAAAGAATAAATAACGAATGGAGGAGATATAAAAATGGAAAATTAGGGTCGGAATTGACCCAAAAGAATGCAGCGGAACAAATCGGTGTTTCACAACCGATGTTTAATCAGATGTTGAACGGCGCAGTATCCATCAACCCTATGATGGTATTAAGCGTGTCGGCGTTACTTCGTTGTGACCTTGGGGCTTTAGTGGCAGGGCTTAAAGAATACAAGCTCTTGAATGCAGTTAGCCCGACAATTGGAAAAGAAATTCCGGTGTCAATTACACTTTCGGGGAAACCCGTTTTAAATAGAGTTGTTAGTATTATGACACATACAATGTCAGGAGCGTTCGCCGTTGAAATAGACACAGACGAATACTCACCTCGATACAGCAACGGCGAATATGCAATCATTGACCCATTAGCTAAATGGGAAACTGGTAATCAGGTCCTTGTCCGTTACGGAAAAGGCGCTTGTATTATTCGTGTTGTTAGCAGTATCAAAGGTGATGAAGTACAAACGTACCACCCAACAGAAGTCGGTGTTAACACCACTGTCGATTTATCAGACCCAAGCATTAGCGTTTGCGGTTTAATAAGAGGGGTGCAATTTTAAATGCTAGTTAGCCAACTTAATAACAATCAATCCAAAAAGAAGGCGTGGATGCAAGAAGAATGTTGGGAGTGGCACTTAATCCACACTGATACCTTTGCTGTCACTGACCCTACTTATGGAATTTTAGAAGCGCAATTTGCAGGTATGCAAACTTCGTTTGGTGTAAACAATTTTGACAACGCCCAAGGCCCCCCATAAAAGTAGTTCCTATTTTTTTGCATTCCAATATAAGCAGAGCTAATAATATGAAAGAACACGACATGGTTGAGCAACCTGTGCACTACCAATCTGATACAGGGATGCAATGCATTGACGCCATACGCGCTGCACTAGGACCGGAAGGATTCCGAGCCCACTGCAGAGCAACCGTAATTAAATACCTATGGAGAGAGAAATGGGACACCGCAGAGGATGCCAAAAAGGCAGCGTGGTATCTCAACAAACTGGTTGAATCTTATGAAGACGACTCAGACTCTACTCACTGATCTTTTTAACAAGCCGTTTATCGGCCTTGACGAAGTCAGTGAGTTACTTGGTGTACCTAAGCGCACCTTGCAGCAGAGTGTCTACTGTGGACGTTTTGAAGTGCCCACATTCACACTAGGAAAAAAGCGCATGGTGCGTTTGTCTGACCTAGCGAACTACGTCGACGAGCAATGCGCGTTGTCCGCTGCTGAAATTAAAGATCTAAACTAATCTCGTCCAGCCGTTGTTCCATGATCACGCGCCGTATTTCTTTAGCGCGTAGGACATCGGCTGGAGTGAGGTTTACATAGTCATGCAAGGACTTCATGTCCGAGTGCCCAGAGAACACCATCACTTCCTCCGCTTTAAACCCTTCTGCAAACAATCGTGTAATTGCTTCATGCCTTAAATCATGAAACGTCAAGTTGCTGAAGTTTGACCGAACACTGCTATTAGGCTTATTTATACCAGCCACCTTAGTCATTGTATTAAACATATCAGACATGTTTCTTGCACTTACTGGCCAGAACAAAGGTTCGCCCTCAGTGTGAATGCCCAAGGCCAGGTACTCTTGCAAAACCTTTCTAGCTTCTTCTGTGAGAGGAATGACTTGATCGTTCGTTTCTTTCTTTGTTGGGTGCTTTCGCGCCCAAATCATCAGCTCACCTTTTTCAGAATTGACATCGTCACTCTTCATTCGGGCGATTTCTGATTCCCGCATCGTTGTCTCAAGTGCTAAAGGAATGATGTATTTCATTTTTAGCCGAGTATTATACTTATCAACACTTCTTTTTTTATCGCCACCACCAGAATATTTGTGGGGCACAGACATTAGTGCTTCAAACTCTCCTGGCAAAAGTCTGCGCTTACGAGTTTGACTTGAACCAGTCAACCCGTAGTCAATTAGCACAGGTCTGATCTCGTCCAGCGGTCTAGTTGCTTTTGGTATTTTTAGGATAGCCCTACCATATTTTAACGCTTTGCTCATATACCCAATGTCATCAGCTACAGTTTTTGGACCTGCGCCTTTCTCGGCGCGATCTTTTGAAAACTCATAGAAATGGTGGGAGGTAAGTTCTAATACGCTAACTTTAGCAATAGGGTGTTTGATCAACCGCAGAAGGGAATTGTGCTTGGTTTTTCCGAATTGTTTAATGGGGTTTATTTTGTCGAGGTAGTCTTGCATGACAGCGCCCAACGTCCAACGTCCAGCGTTCGTTACGTTTTCGTAAATACCAGTTTCCATTTCAGATTCAGTTTTCTTAGCCCAGCGTTCACCTTTAGCTTTGGTGTCGAATTTTTTACTTGTTGGCTTAAAGCCTTTCTTACGAATCTGAAAACGGTAGGAAACAATCTTTCCCGTTTCCTTGTCTATCATTGGGGTACAAGTGGCCATGGTATCTCCTTATACAGTGCGTCCGAAATTGCGTTCTGAGCACTGCTATCAGTCTTAACTTACTGATTCCCATAGAGATTTAAAAATGGCGGAACGGACGGGACTCGTTAGCGTGAGCTAAGATAAATCTCCATAATAATCAACAAGTTAATTGATTTCCTAGCCCGTTCTCGATGCTATTATAGTGCAATCAAAAGCAATGTAAAGCAATAACTTACAATTAAGTGCAATTAGGTACTGCGTCCGTTATTGCGTCCGATGTTTAATACTCATCTTCCTCTGGTTCAGTACCTAAAGCCAGCCCCCAGGATTTTAAAATCCTTGCCCCTTCTTCCTTGTTGTTGACGTGCAGTTCTATGTTGCGGTGAATCTCTACAGGCACTATACCAATGATCGCTAGCACGACGCCAGCTATCCCTCCGATTGTAATTGCCTGCACCAAAAATGCTAACGCTTCCCATAATGCTTCCATATCATATCCCCTCTTTATAGAATAACTCTACGAACATACGACACGTATCACTGCGCTGAATGTCTGAGATCTGAAAGTCGATAACTGTAATTGGTAGGTTATGCTTGTCCAGCAATTTAATTAAGACCCCCAAACCTGACGACTGCTTAATGTCCGATTGAGCCAAGTCACCCATCAACACCAGCACACAGTTTTCACCAATTCGAGTGGTCACCGCTTTTATTTCTTCGACTGTCATCTGCTGTGCTTCGTCTATTAAAACAATCGCACCTTCTTTATCACCGCCGAAAGATCGACCACGAATAGTTTCTAATGGCTGTAGCTCTATATTACCATTCGCTAATGCGGTATCAAACCGACCTGCACCCATGCGTTGCTTTAAGACGTCGACCATAGGCATAACCCAGTTCATCATCTTGTCGTCTTTGTCACCTTTGAATGCGCCGAGGCTTCGGCCAGTAGGAATGTTTGCGCGGCACAGGATAATCTTCTGTACGCGGTTCTGCATGAATTGGTCAGCGGCGTATGCGCACGCTAGGTAGGTTTTTCCTGATCCCGCTACACCCGATGCAATGATCACTGGGCAGTGTGGGTTTTTTAATGCTTTGAGATACTTATCTTGGTTCGGTGTCTTGGGTTGTAATGGTGGTCTTTCTCGATCCTCTGCAAACTTTAACGATGATTTCATCCGTGCTTCTTGAGTACTAATGCGCTGCCGTTTGACTGATGCCACATTTATTACCTTTGTGAGTACTGTTTAGTTAATTAAATACCTGCTGCTGTAAGTCGGTTAACGATTGAAAGTAGATCGACTTCAATGCCGCCTGAGTTGGGATCTGCCACTGATACAAAGCCGTTACCGCCGTTGCCTCCTGCGCCGACATTTGCTCCTTGAACATTGCCGTTGCCTCCGATGAATTGGCTAAAGCCTTGTCCGCCAGTGCCGCCAGTACCTACGAAAAGCTTGACGCTTTGTGCGCCACTTGGTTTGTTGATTAGCTGCGAAACAGTTGATCCTGCTGCGGCACTTACATTAACAGGCGCGTTCGTTGAACCGTTATTAGTGTCTGAACCCGCTGGGCCACCGCCACCCGACCCGAAAGAACCATTACCAGCTGCGCTACTTTGATAATTGCCACCAGAGCCTCCCGCTGCTTTTGATGAGGCTTGCCCAGCATAACCAGCAGCAGGACTTCTGTTTGACGCGACTGAACCTCCAGCCGTCCCAGCACCGCCGGCGGCTGTGTAAGTCCCCAATACACTGCCCGTTCCATTCAAACCTGAGTACCACTGAATGTATGAAGCTGTGCCTGAAGCCCCTGCTCTTATCCATTGAGTACCCGCAAAACTAGTTGACCCTGCATTACATGAGCCACCTCCGCCACCTATAATAATGACAGTGATAGATGTACTAATTGACGAGATGTTCAGCGTAAAAGTGCCAGGGTTTGGAAACTCTGCTGCCGAGCCAGCCGAACCCGTGTACAAGCGCACGTTGTTCAATGCCACTTGACCAGCGGAGTCTGCGTAAATACCGCTTGTACTTGATGAAATGTTAAAGCCAGCCACTCCACCAGACCGCCCAAAAAATGCCCCCGCTTGAGAATCACCTAATGAGGTTTTACCAAACTGGACGCCCGACTGCGTATTAGCAAATTCAATATTGCCGTCCATCGTGATCTTGTCTGCACTAATACCCGCTGTATCGACCATATTCGATGTAATTAAACCTGCAGAAATTTGGCTCGCAGACAATGTGCCTGTGACACTAGCCATGTCGACTACCAGATTTGCAATCTTCGCTACGTTTATTGTGGCGTCAGGGATAGCATCATTAATACTTGAGGTCACCGCCGATGTTCCAGCAGTTGAATTGTACGGACCAGCCACACCAGCTGGTGAACGAAACCTTACCCAGTAATAATTAGTAGTTGAAGGCTCAACAGTGTCTGTGTAAATAAAGGACGAGGTGCTACCAATGTGGCTAGCTGTAGCTAAACTGTTAGAGGTGCTGCGATATACCTCAGTAGAGGCAACTAAGTCGTGTTTAAAACCGCCGCCCCAAGACAAAAGAACATTGGTAAAAGTTGCAGCGGCAGTAAGAGTAACTGGCTCTGGTGGTGGTGTTTGTACGCCCACATCAGAGATGGGTATCAATGTGCCAACAGTGCTTTGGTTGCCTAAGTTAGCAATGCCAGATTCTGTTAGATCTCGGAACGTAACCGCTTTGTCTAGGTCTTCACCACGATGGCCGACCTGCACTTCCAGCACTTCTTTTATCGCTGTGAGCAATGGTTTTAATTCAGGGTCAATACGTGGCGGAAGCGCAGGTAATGCTCGTGCGATATGTTTCTTTGTCATAGAAGTTCAGCCGCATTATCTGCAATTGATACGCTGTTTACTGACGCTGTCCCAGAAACTTCAAACTCCCAGGATTTTGCGCGACTTGCAGAAGGTAATCTAAAAGGCTCACTATTTAAGACGCTGTGTGTAAATTCCAAAGTTGAGTCTGTGTAAAGTTTAAACGTGACAGGGTAGCTTGCAGCATCGAGCCGCGCCCAGCCAAAGTTACGTGGTTGAGCACTCACAAACGGTTTTGATTTCCAAGTTAATGTATACGAACCTGAACCCTGCCCAAACTTCTTAACCGACGTACTGTCTACAAAATACAACGTGTCTGTTTCTAAATGGTTGTATGCAGCTTTAAACGTATCACTGATCGTCGACAACGCGTTCTTTGCGCCACGCGGATCAAAGACAATGCTTTGTGTTGCGTTCGAGGCAATGTATGTGCCTTCGTAATTCATCGCTTTTAGCGTTGTAGGATTGTAGGCTTGCCACTGCGCGCGGCGTAGCAATGCGTCAGTCACTAACTGTATCTGTTGGCCCTGCACTGTCACCAAGCCATCAGGTGAAGCGTAAATAACATAGCCGCCCATATCAACCATGGACATCTTGCTCACGCACGCTTGGTCGCTTTCTAGTTGTATTAAGCTAATGGCTGACGGATCTGAACCTTGAGCAATGTACGGTTTACCTTTGGTCCCCACGACTAGTCCGCCGGGCGTTGGCTTGATCGCTACGATCTCTGATTCGGTAGCAAGCTGATAACTCACAGGCCATGCGTGTGGTAGGTAAGGCACACTGAAACATAACGTTTTACCTGTAAACCCTGCCATGATGCCGTTGCCTATTGAGCAAAGCCCCTGCATTGCCCCTGTTGGAAACAGCGTTGTGTCATCGTCAGGCGGACGCATCCAATTTACCGACGGGATTATTTCGCCCAGTGCGTTGTTCGCTATTGTATCCGTGTAAGTTGTTGCGGTGTAAGCTACTTCGGCAACGAATTGAAAACCTGTGGATGTGCTACCAGTGTTTGTTCTGTAGATGCGCTTTAGAGCACCTGAGTTAAAATTAAGGCCAGCAGTAGTAGGTATACTTGGTAGGTTGACCGTAACACTTTGTCCATCTCGGAACGAAACTGGTGTCGTTGCGCTAGATGGAGGGCCCTCTTCGCCCCAACTTGTGACAAATGTGACAACATAGCTACGGCTCTCCTCAAGTTCATCCAAATCAGCAGTGCCCGTCACGGCTACGGTAGGTGCTGCTGTAGGTGCTGGAACTCCTAAACGATAAGGACCCCCATCGTTTCGATAAATCTTCGGGTACGTTTCACCCGTATAGTAGACCCGCTCAGTTACATCATTAACAATTGGACCTTCTACAATATCTACTTCTGCGTTGTAATTCTTCCAGATCGAACCAGAGTATAGATACACTGTGTTCGTTGTGCTTGGCACTGTGTAAACCGAAGCACTGTGATTTGGTAGCGCCTCAACACGGCCCGAGTCTAAGCGCACGTTGTCCGCAGCTTGTGCGATAGATTCGCCAAGCAAACGAGGGGCAATCTTAGGGGCAATGCCGTTAAATTGTGAGACGCTAAAAGTAGCCATTAATAACTCCAAATATTTGGTCGAGCAAACCCGTCTTCAAGTCTCAAGTCATCAAGATGTATAAACCGACTGCCGCCTTTTTGCTGAACGCCAATGCCTGTAATACCAAACTCAAAAGCAACCTTGATTAACTTGACGGCTTTGTCGCCGCGCACAGCGATGTCTACAGCACGACCGCTTGCGTGAGAGCCGGGCTTTGATTTCTTAGCTTCGATGGGATGTGTTGGGTCGCGGTATGCAGAAGTAATAGTAAAGGGGAACCCGCATTTTATACGGATAGCTTCGAGCGTCAGCATGAAGCTTGGGTCCATCAAACATTTTCCAGAATGGCTACACTTTAGTTCGTCTTCAGTAAAATATTTCCATTCATTCATGAGAGTAACTTCATTAAGGTTGAGCTAAATGTGTGGTCACTGATAGCAACTACCAGCAATGCTCCGACTGCAATCCACTTAATCTGAGCTAACAGTTTTTCTATACCATTGAGCGTTGTACTTAGCCCTTTAAAAGCTTCTTCAAGCTCTTCAATCTGGTCCGCCTGAGCTTCTAAAACATACTCGGCTTTTGTCATACGTTTTTCTAAATCAGACATGTGTATCTCGATGTATTAGCACTGCTTATATTATATATTAAAGCTGGGGCTTTTTCGCGTTTAAGGCTCCTAACTTGCCTGACATTAGCTTAGTCAATAAACCCCGCATCCCAAACTTTACGACATACACTCCCAACACTAGATACTGGTACCAATCTGGCATTGCAGCGAATGATTCAAACGCAGCAGTGACTTCGGCTTGGTAGCCTAAAAATGACGCCGCAATAGGCACCAGCAATAATGCAATCATAATCTCGTCTAAGAATGACTTATCCATCTGTTGCATTGCCACCAAATCAAGGTTGTATTCTTGCGTCTGTCCGTTGTCCGCTAGCTTGTTTGCCGCTTTTGCCCCCGCTACTTTTACTTCTGCGTCGGCTTGTAAGCCAACAATAGCGGCGGCTGATTTAGCTTTTGCCACTTGGTTCTTACCCTCCAGGTAAGTTGACCCTAAGTTAGCAATTGGACTTAAAAAACTTAGAAAGCTCATAGTTACCTCACATAAATAGCGACACCGAACAGCGCCCCCATTATCAGAATCAATATGCCAAACACTTTCATGGCTACCATCAGATTTTCGTCTAATGCTTTTGCTTTTGCTGCCCTTTGTTTGCGCGCTGCAAGTTCTATTTCTTTTTGTTCGCGAGTGTAAGCTGCTTTAAATTTTAAAAAGTCAGAATACCCCTGCAATCTTTGCTTGTTCAGCATGAATTTTAATTCTTCTTCTTGCTTAGCCAACTGTTCTTTCGCCTGGAACATGGCAAGCACGTCCCCTTTACCACTCGCTGCTGCTTTGGCTATGGTTTTTTCAGCACCAAAATAGTCACCGACAGCTTTACCTGCGTCGGCTAATTCCCTACCATTGGATAAAGTTTGCTTAATAACTGCAAACGCGGCATTCGCAATAGCCAGTTCTGCTAACATATCCACAATCTCCGTGTGTACTCTTGCGGAATTCCGTAAGGCTCCCTAGAAGGCTGCACTACGAGATACTCTGCATTTACTCTATGCACTGAGGGTTCAATTAACGGTCTTTGCCCTTCGGGTGCAAGAGTCGGAGAAACATGCACTGGGTACAATTCCAAAGGGCTAGACCACATAGTATAAGCCTAGCTTATAATATTAGCCAAAAAATTACTTCGGCTTCTTTTTAACAACCCTAGTAACCTTTTTTTGCTTTCTTTTTAACGACTTTAGTCGTCATGGTTTTTGCGTATGATTTTGCTTTTTTCTTACCAGCATCCGTATAAGGGAACTTCTTTTTTCCTACTGTTGGCATAATTACCTCTTCTTTGGTTTAAATAGTTTGTATGTTCTTTACACAAAATGCGGTGGTCGATTTTGTGGGCGATATTTTAACAACTGCATAACTAAGCATGGGACTGACAATACGTTCATAGCCCTGCAACTTTGCTATTTCTAAAAGGTTTATTCTGCACTCCTTCAAAGTCTTGTAACTAGCCACCATTACAGGAACCTTTGGCGGCGCATCACTGCCCGATAACATAACGGCAACGACGATTGCATACATCACCATTTTGTACGCGAGGCCCAATAGGCCGCTGAAGTTTTACCCTTAGCAATGTTCTTTGCGTGCCGGGCTTTAAATGATTTACGTTTTGCCTTCATCTTATCTGACTCGCCAGCTTTTGGTTTGCCAGCAGTAGAAGCACCCTGCTCACCGAACCTAATCATCCGATCCTTGCCGCCGTCTTTAATTAGAACGGCGTGTGATTTCTTCGGATGATTGGGAGTACGCTTCGGCTTGTTGTAGCCAGAGAAGGTTTCACCTCTGTACTCTATGGTCATACTATGGCCTCTCTTGCTGCTTCTCTTGCTGTTGTAACATCCGTAGGTATTACTACACCTGTTTATAAAAATAGATATATTGGAAGTATGGATACCGAAAGAGAGTCAAAATTAAACACTCTGCTTAGTACTCATACTATGGCCTCTCTTGCTGCTGCTCTGTCTGTAGTCACATCGGCTGGCACTGCTACACCTGTCTCAGCGTGGCGTGTGATGTACCAATCTGTACTGTCTAAGTATGCTTGGCTGGTTGCGTTAGTTTCTGCTTGAGCATTGGCTGCTATCTCTGCATCAGTGTACTCAGGAGCAGGAGTGTTACCCTCTGCTATCCATGCGAGTACGTCAGCGCAGTGACGATTGGCAGGGTCATTGGGTACGCCCATGCTGCCGTTGACTAGCCAGCCAGACTCGTTAAGTTTGCAGGAGGTTATCCATGCTGTGTTGTTTTCCATGTTATAGCTCCGCATCTGCTGTTATAAGGGCATTGGTATTATTACATCTAACCATTCCTGCATGACCAACAGAGCCAGCCATATTTGTACTATTGTAAAGTTCTATTCTGTTAGAGGCTGAGGAACCAGAGTCATAAGTATATCCATTATGAAGATCGCCAGCGCCAGCTCTATAGAAGATATAGTATCCAGTTCCAGTTGCAATCGCTACGGAGGGTTTGACTCGCATAGTGATAGGAAGGTCAATAATGACGTGCATTTGAGTAGAAGCATAATTAGCACCAATTCCTAATGATGAACCTGTTACATCTGCGCCAGAAGCAACTTTTTGAAAGTAACGTTGGCAATCCGCTAGAATTTCCCCGTAACTCCGATGCTCAAAGTCAGTGGCTACTGAGCCTAGTTCTAGTTGAAGCCCTGTAACTTGAAAGTAGTTAGCTGTAGAGTCTGCAATATTCAAAGTGGTTGACCCTGCATTAGTCGTTACCCTGTCACCCCATGAAGTCGGTGTTGAGCCTCCTGACCTGTTAGTGCCAACAGCCAAGTAAAAATCTACTGAAAGTCCTAAGCTACTGCTATTATCAAAACTACTACCTGTATTACCCACAACAGTAATAACTTTCTTTTCCCAAGTATCTGCTGTTGATATAGTAAACACTTGGCCTATTTCTTTTTGATTCTTGTGGTCAACAAACATAACTAATTGATCGCCAGTTTTGTTTGCCTTAACCCAAAAGCTGTAAGTTAGAGACTTAGCAGACGATGTTCCAAAAGAGGACTGAACCATGTCTGAGTTTTCTATTAAACCCGTCCTTAATATAGTGTAATGGTCAGCAGGTAATGATGCGCTAGCAGTAGTACACTGCACCTTAAAACTATTAACAAAACCTGTGGGGGCTGATGTATCTTGCGTTACTGTGTATGTGGGGCCACCATTCCTATTAAATAATTTAACCCTGTCACAAGCAAAGAAACCAGACGTGCTGTTAATTCCTGTTGTGCTAGTACCCCTCTGAGCCACTTGCATACCACCATTAATAATAAGGTTCTTACGACCAGCCCTTGCTGCGGTGTCTCCTGCTGCTATCTCTGCTTGCAGCCCTGTGTAGTCCGAGTTTTCTCTTGCCTTGGTCATGGGCTATTCTCCTGCTGCTGACACAGCTTTTAACTGGTCAGTCGTTGTCATAGCATCAATTGCATTTGTTATGTCTCTGAGTCTTTGCTTCTCAGTAACAATAGCTGTAGTTTCAGAACCACTTTCTAATGCCCTCTGGAATGCTACGTCTTGTGCTTCTAGTAGAGGCTTACGTTCAACTCTCAAGCGATCTTTAGTGATGACTTTGGCTTTGTCCATGTTAATGCTAACTGGCATCGTAGACCTCCTGTGTAATTTGGTTGTACTTTAGTTGGTCGTCCAAACTCAAGTCTGATGAAGTCTGTTCACTATCGCCAGCTACATATTCCCAAGCATCTCTAAATGTCCTGTCTGATAAGTCTGCATCTGTAATTTCATACGGAGTGCCTGTAGGCAAGTCTTTGTTGGCTAGATGTATTAACTTCTCTTCTAGCGTACCTGTTAGGGTAGCCAAGAACTTAGGTGCAGGTATAAGTTGAATTAAAGTTCCATTGTTGTTATATATTATCTTCATATCTTATCCTCCGATACAGATTACAAATGCATTAGTAGCGTCTTTAGTAGTGCCAGCTTCTATATGGTATACTTCTGCACCAGTAGTATTTACTGCAATAACTGTCGTTTCACTTCCATTCCAGTTAGCTACGGAATTACCATTTGCTACTGCGGAGTAGTTACCATCAGAAGCATTGTTTACAAATAACGGCCTTTGTCGGCCAGTGCCAAGATCTTGAATACTAGAAACATTATAACTACCATCAATGTTGGTATTTGACATATTCCAATGACACCAAGAAAATGCAGTAAAATCTGATAAGCCTCTGCCATCGTTAGTAATAGTCAAAGCAGTAGTCCAGCTAACCGCTGCGTCTGCTGAACCGCTTGGGGCTACTTGGAAGGTGTGTGTACCTTCTCTTTGTTTGTACTGAGAAGCGTAGTCAGTTGTTAAATACTCCCAACCTGACGCATGAGCTGTAGTTACTTGTTTAGCGTTATTGCTTAAATATGTCTGGTCATTAGTATTAGAGCCAGATAATGATGTTGTAGAGCCAATTCTTACATGCGGTCTATCAGCAACAATATCACCCTCTGGCGTTACACCAATGCCCACGTTGCCTGTAAACACAGGGGCAGCAATGGGAGCCTTGAGAGCCACCGCAGTGTTAGTAGCCTTAGCAGCCAACAGCGTATCAGCCTCTGTCTTACTGTAATGATCAGCTACAGTAAACGTCTTCAAGGAGATCACAGTCACTTCATCGTTCAATAGCAGTGCTACAGTGAACGTGATGCTGTTGCCGTTGGTGGCTGTGAAGTCTGTAGTGTCTGTAAGCAATACGCCATTGACATAGACTTCAATGAAGCTAGGTGTGTAGCTTAGACCTGTCTTTACTGTCTGTCCTGCTGTGGCTAAGAATGAGACTTTCTCTTGAGCCTTGAGACTTAATTTTGCTGATCTGCCTAAGTAGCTCATCCTGCGATCTCCATGACTGTGATAGTTGAAATAGTTCTTTCTTCATAATCAGCAGTATCTCTGTCAGCTTCAGAGCGATTAATATACACACTACCGCCTAATGACCTTGCCTGTATTTTATAAGTTGTTGACGAAGTAGTAGAAGGAGAATCTAAATGATTAAAAGCTGAATTATAAATAGAATAAGTAGTCATGTTATGTACAGAACTGCCTGACATTCTCACTCTATTTCCTGCGGCATCACCAATTCCTATAGCTGTGCTTCCTCTCATTAATCTCACATATGACCTTTCTGTGCTATCGGAGTGATTTACACTAACAATGACTAATATTTTAGAAGATGTAGATGTAGGTGTAATAGAAACACTCAAACCTGTTATATCTAAAAAAGAAGTGGTTGCGCTAACGAAAGTGTCAGACTTAGTTGTACTAACAACCTGCAACACAGCACCCGTAGCTGCCTGTATATTATCAATGCCAGTAGCACCCGTAATAGTTGTAGTCATTTGCTACTCCTATGGCTTTGGGTTAGCGGCTTTCACGGCTGTACGCAATGCTTGTAGATCAGTCAAGGTATCACCCCCATCTAGCAAGG
>Ga0209405_1001747_pt1 | contig 15246 bp, 10 predicted proteins | sample COGITO_mtgs_1105_6_FD_184803 | JGI IMG/M metagenome (GOLD analysis project Ga0209405, IMG submission 184803) | Pelagic marine microbial communities from North Sea - COGITO_mtgs_110516 (SPAdes) (version 2) | ecosystem: Environmental > Aquatic > Marine > Epipelagic ...
CGATGCTGAGGACGTGTTTCCCCTGAACAGCAGCGAAACTGAGGACTTAGATGGCGACGGTGTGGGTAACAATGCTGATCTGGACGATGATGGCGATGTGATGCCTGACAGCTCTGATGCCTTTCCTCTGGATGCTACAGAGTTTGTAGATACCGACGGTGACGATATAGGCAACAATGCTGACACTGATGATGATGGCGATGGCGTCATTGATAGCCTAGACGCCTTTCCCCTCGACCCCGCAGAGACCCTAGACAGCGATTCAGATGGTCAGGGCAACAATGCCGATACCGATGATGACAATGACGGCACTGCCGATATTGGCGATGCTTTTCCCTTGGATGCCAGTGAAAGCCTAGATGCCGATGGCGATGGCGTTGGCAACAATGCTGACAATGATGATGACGGTGATGGGGTTGAGGATAGCGTCGATACCTCCCCATTGGATGCCAGTGAAACCGTCGATACTGACGGTGACGGCATTGGCAACAATATAGATAATGATGACGACAATGACGAAGCCCCAGATAGTGCGGACGCCTTCCCTCTGGATAGCTCAGAGAGCCAGGATACAGACGGCGATGGTATAGGCAACAATGCCGATAGCGATGATGATGGAGACGGCGTTGACGATACGGTAGATGCGTTTCCTTTGGTCGCTGGCGAGTCGACAGATACAGACAACGACGGTGTGGGCAACAATGCTGATACAGACGATGATAATGATGGCGTTACTGATGCCAATGACGCCTTCCCTCTGGATGGCTCAGAGACTCAGGATACGGACGGCGATGGCATAGGTAACAATGCAGATTCCGATGATGATGGAGACGGTGTTGCCGATAGCAATGATGATCTACCCCTAGACGCCTCTGAAACCCTAGATACCGACGGTGACCAGGTAGGTAACAACGCCGACACTGACGACGATGGTGATGGCATTCCTGATAGTAGTGATGCTTTTCCGCTTGATCCGGCTGCTAATACAGATACTGATGGCGATGGTATTGCTAACAGCAGCGACAGCGACGATGACAATGATGGCGTGGCCGACGACAACGATGCATTCCCTCTCAATGCCAGCGAATCAGTGGATACAGACAATGATGGCGTTGGTAACAATACTGACCTTGATGATGACGGCGATGGCGTGCCTGACGCAGATGATGTATTTCCCCTAGATGCCTCCGAATGTGAAGACACCGATGGAGACGGCATTGGTAACAATGCGGATACCGACGACGATGGAGACGGTGTTGCCGACAGCAATGATGATTTCCCCCGCGATGCCACTGAAACCCTAGATACCGATAACGACGGTATCGGTAACAACGCCGACACGGATGATGACAATGATGGCGCCTTGGATGTCGACGATGCATTCCCCCTAGACCCTACCCAGTGCACAGATACCGACGGTGACGGCATTGGTAATCCTACAGACCCAGACGATGACGGTGACGGTGTTGCCGATGTGAATGATGCCTTTCCACTGGATAGCACTGAAACCCTGGACACAGATAACGATGGCGAGGGCAACAATGCCGATAGCGACGATGATGGCGATGGTGTTGCAGATGCAAACGATGCTTTCCCTCTTAATAGCACAGAGACCCTAGATACCGATGGTGACGGCACGGGTAACAATACCGACAGCGATGATGACGGTGACGGTGTGGCAGATGCCAATGATGCTTTCCCCCTGAATGCCAGCGAGTCAGTGGATACCGATGGGGATGGTGTGGGTAACAATGCAGACCCGGATGATGACGGTGATGGCGCTCTTGATGAGAATGATGCCTTCCCACTAGACCCTCATGAGTGCGTCGACCCAGACCAAGATGGTATTGGTAACAATGAAGACACCGATGATGATGGCGATGGTATTGATGATGATGCGGATGCCTTTCCTCTGGATCCTGCAGAAACCCTAGATACAGATTCTGATGGCACGGGTAACAATGCCGATACCGACGACGATAACGACGGTGTTATCGATGCCAATGATGCCTTTCCACTAGACAGCACAGAGACCCTAGATACCGATAGCGATGGCACGGGTAACAATGCTGACAGCGACGATGACGGTGATGGGGTGGTGGATGCCAATGATGCTTTCCCCTTAGATGCGACAGAAACCCTGGATACAGATAGCGATGGCGTGGGTAACAACGCCGACACGGATGACGATGGCGATGGCGTAGCAGATAGCGCTGATGCCTTTCCCTTAGATGCAACAGAAACCCTAGACACGGATGGCGACGGGGTAGGTAACAACACTGACACCGATGATGATGGTGACGGCGTTGCCGATGTTGATGATGCCCATCCACTTGACCCCAACAGCAGTGCCATAACCGTCTGGGACGGCGGCGGTTGGAGTCAAACTCAGTGGGGGCCAGCCCCCAATACAGACGCAAGTATTTGGAATACCACTACATGGGGAGATAAACCATGGTTATAAAGCACTTTTACAAAGCAACAATAATCGCACTAATAGGCGCTACTCTATTAGCCAGCGCACCTTTGGCCAATGCTTCGGACTTGACCATTCCCAATGATTTCTCCAGCGGAGACACAACCAGCGCCTCGGAGGTAAATGACAACTTTACCGCGATTGAAAACGCCGTTAATGACAACGACACCCGACTAGATGCTATTGAGTCTGGCTCGAGTCGGGTCGTGTTTCAGGGGTTTTCGGATGACTCAGTAACCGGCAATCAAGGAATACGCCAGTTGCAGGCCGCCTGTAGCGCTACCTTCACGGCCAGTAAAATATGTACCTCAGAGGAGTATTCAAACTCCATCTACAATGCCGGCGCCTCTAATCTGGCCGGTGAGGCCTGGCTAATACCCTCCACATTAAGTGCCAGTTCATCCAAAATTCGCGACCTAATCACAGGCGATACCTATGGCTCTGGAGGGCTTTCCTGTAAAGGCTACAGCAATTCAGGAACCGGTTTAACCGTATCGGCGGTAGGTGAGATCGAGACCACATCATGCTCGGACTCCATTCCAGTTGCATGTTGTAAATAAATTAGCAATGCAGGTAGGTCTGTAGTACCTAAGTAGTGAGAAGTAAGTGATAGAAGTAAGAAGATAGTTAGAAAAAAGCAGTAATAACAAAGCAGTAAAAAGGGATCATCATTAGTTTGGGATAGTTTCCGTGCAAGTCGAATTAAGCGAAATCGTTAACTTAGTTTAGTGATTGATTGCGCTTAGTTCGGCTTTTTTATTCCCAATAGGCCGGTGATCGAATACTATCCTCATGGCGTATATCAGATTAAACCTAGGCGTTTCACAATGAAGAGCCAGAATAAAAACTATAAAAATAAGAAGTTAAAAATGATTCGACTATTGGTTATTGCTTCAGTATTACTCACGTCCTGCCAGTTATTCACGCCGGCAGAGCCCGTTATAGCCCGCCTTGTAGAGCATAATATCGGCACCTCCACAGGTACAGTGCAGGGGCAGTCTATTGCCCAGGCTATTGCTCAGTCTGTGAGTAATAAAACGGCTTCCTCAGAGGCTGAATCCGCCGGTAACTCAGGTGACATAGTCTCATGGTTTGATATTCCCTACGCTCAGCCACCCGTTGGAGAGCTGCGCTGGAAAGCACCCCGAACCCTACAGTCCTCAGAACGTATTATTGTTGAGCAAGACGTGACCGCCTGTGTTCAAAAAGCCAGTAAGTATGGTGGTGCAAGTGGCGAGGGTATCGTCGGTTCCGAAGACTGTCTGTATTTGGATATTCGTGCGCCGGCAGATTTTGCCACTAAGCAGTATCCGGTGATGTTTTGGATTCATGGGGGTGCTAACACTACCGGTATTAAAGATTACTATGACTTTACTAAGCTCGTCGCCAACCGCGATGTGGTTGTGGTCACCACAAATTATCGTCTTGGTGCTCTGGGGTGGTTTACCCACCCAGCGATACAGGGTTTGCAAGAGGGCATCGATAAAACCTCTAATTTCGGCACTCTCGATATTATTGAATCGTTAAAGTGGGTGCAAAAAAACATCCAGCAATTTGGCGGCGACCCCAATAACGTAACTATTTTTGGTGAGTCTGCCGGCGGCCACAATACCTTGGCGCTTTTGGCATCTCCCCTTAGCGATGGCCTGTTTCATAAAGCTATTTCACAGTCTGGTTATACCACCAGCTCAACCCCTGAAAAAGCTTACAACCTCAATGGTGCTGATCCTCTAATTAAGCGTGGATCCTGGCAGATTGTTAATCAACTTCTCGACAGCGCCCAGTCTCAGTACAGCCCTAGGGAACTGCGCGAGCAGTTGATGAACGTCGATGCGCGGGAATTGATTGGTCTGTATTATCAGACTGAAAATTTTGACGCCATTCCCCTCACCACTATCGACAGTCTCGTCATTCCTAAAGAGGGAATGCTAGGGGCCCTAGGTAATAAGAAATATGCCAAGAATGTGCCAGTGATCGCGGGGGCGACCAAAGATGAGGTTTCTTTTTGGCTGGGCCTACACCGTTACTTTGCCGACACCAGCTATATATTAACCAAGCTACTGCCACCGAAAATAACCCTAAAAGATCCAGAACTGTTTGAACTCTGGGTGCGCACCCGTTCTCATGCCTGGAAATTACGGGGTGTGGATGACGCCCTAATGGCGATGGAGTCTGCGGGCTATCAAAACCTGTATGCCTACCGATTTGATTGGGACCATCAGGCCCAATCCATGCTCATTGATTTTCCGAATATCATCGGCGCAGCCCATGGCACCGACATTGCATTTGTTACGGGCAACTATACCTATGGCCCGATCACATCCTATATTTACCCGGAAGGCGCAGCACGGGAAGAGATGGGCGAAACTATGATGGGGGCCTGGAGTAACTTTGCTCGCAGCGCTAACCCGAGTGCTGATTTCTCGTTTGACTGGACGGCCTTTAAAACGGATAAGCCAGCCTACGTTCATCTCGACAGCGGTGATCTGTTGCGCATGAGTGTGGAAGAGGAAAATATGGCCTCACTACTCAACAATATAGTTGTGCATGCAGGCTCAACTGATCTGGAGAAATGTTTTATTGCTTGGGAGTCCTTTACCAATGTCGGTGATCATCGATTAGAGGAATACCACAGCTGGAATAATGGCCTCTGTAATCAGTTTGATATAAAAGCGGAACAGCGCAAAATGACCGATAAGTTGATTGCAGAATTTGGTTCAATCGACGTTTTATAACTATTTGTCCCAACACTAGTCTCACAGGTTTTAATGATGTTCCATACTATTTCTACTGCATTACAGTTGCCCACCAGTCGAATTAAAACCATCGCTCTTTTTGGTTTGGCGGCTTTCTTTATTAATGTCGGGATTGATCATTTTGTTAATCCCGATTTTTATCTGAACATCATGCCCGACTATTTACCCCTGCATTTGGAAGCGGTGTACATTAGTGGGTTCTTTGAAGTGTTGGGTGGGATCTGTGTATTAATTCCGAGACTTCGAGCCGCTGCAGGTTGGGGATTGGTGGCGCTGCTGATTGTGGTTTACCCCGCGAATATTCATATGGCCCTGAATCCAGACTTATTTCCAGAGATTGCAGTGAGCCTGCTGTATATCCGTCTGCTATTTCAGTTTATTTTTATCTACTGGGCATACAGTGCAACTCGCCCGTCTTCTTTAGTCGGCAGCCACTGACTAAAAAGAGTCGCGGCGTATAAACTGGCGAAAGTGAAAGATTGTGCTATGTTTTAACTGAGTATTGGGGCAGCAGGACGTTTGCCTTCAACAGGCTACAGTGCATATTTAACCGCGCACGTTGACTCACAAATCTAAACCATTTTAATTTATGACCACAGATGGCTCAATATGGATATTGACAAGAACTCTGGAAAGTTTGCCGATCCCTTCATAACCGCTGCCGGCGAGAGCCGCGCCAGCGTTACATTAAGCGCGCTTAAAATCCTTTGGTTTAATACTGGCACACTGTGCAATCTCGCCTGTGAAAGCTGTTACATCGAATCCAGTCCCGTTAACGACCGCCTCAGTTACATCAGTTTGTCTGAGGTTCAGATTTTTCTCAATGAAGTTCAAAATGGCAACTACGGTACCGAGGAAATAGGTCTCACCGGCGGCGAGCCATTTATGAATCCAGACATCATTGCCATCATGGCAGAAATACTACGTCGTGGTTTTAAGCTGCTAGTGCTGACTAATGCCATGCGACCCATGCTTAAGTGCAAAGTGGGATTGCTGCAGTTACAGAAACTTTATGGTGCGCAAATTACGATAAGAGTATCCGTGGACCATTACCGTCAGGACCTTCATGAAGAAGAGCGCGGCTCTAAAACCTGGGAGCCCATGCTGTTTGGTCTCAACTGGTTGAGTAAGCACGGATTCAATATTGATGTGGCGGGGCGCAGGCGCTGGGGCGACGATGAAGAGGCATTGCGGGATGGCTTTGATGCTCTGTTTCAAGAACAACATATCGCCGTTGATGCCACGAATAAAACACAGGTTCTCTTATTTCCAGAAATGAACGAACAGGTTGCAGTCCCAGAAATTACGGTTGATTGCTGGGATACTCTGGGGGTCGATCCGAATAATTTGATGTGTGCCTCTTCGCGTATGGTTATTAAGCGCAAAGGTGATTCTCGACCTGTGGTCACTGCTTGCACCCTAATACCCTATGAGGATCAATTTGTGTTGGGTGCAACTCTTGCAGAGGCCAGTTCAACAGTGCAGCTAAATCATCATCATTGTGCAAACTTCTGTGTGTTGGGTGGAGGCTCCTGTTCAAGGCGAGACTCCGGTGAAACCGCCATTATGAGTTAAGTGCTATTTATTTAAGCTTACCAGCCAGTCTCTAAGCAATAGCTGAGCTTGATTACTCCAAACTGGGCATAGTTGCTCCAGTAGCAGCACTAAATCATCTTCTCGATCTACATCCGTTAACCTCATTAACTGAACTGGTGCAGAGGGCAGCGCATAACTTAATTGTGATGCAGTCGTTGCGCAGCTGTATTTTACGGAGGTCCAAACCTTCTGATCGATTGCGGTTTTTCCCGCAAACAAATAATAGCCACCATCTAGCGCAGGGCCAATGGCAAAGTTATTGTCGTCGAGACTATTGATCGCTTGCAGTAAAAGGTCAGGAGAGAGTTGTGGAGAATCCACGCCGATTAAAATAGCACGCTGATGGCTCTCAAGAAGCTTTTTGTAAATACGGTTTTGGCTCAGTCCGAGGTTTTCGGAACCGCCATACAGGCAGGTAAAGCCAGACCAGATAGGCCTGTCTAAGGCTTGTTTTTCTGCGACGGCCCAGTAGGGCGTGATTAGTTTATCGGCACAGACTGTCGCCACAGTTTGCTCAATGGCATTCACCGCAAGTCGATAAAATTGCTCTGCTTTTTCGCTGCCAATGGTGGCGGCGAGGCGGGTTTTTACAGAAGACAGCTCGGGTGTTTTTACAAAGATGCCAATCCCGGTGCTATTCAATACTGCTTCCTTTTGAATCTCAGTGAGAGGTAGCGCCACTGAAATAGTAAGGTGAGTTTTAGCCAGCCATAGTCTTGATATTTACGCGGGCTAGTGAGCAGGGTCGAAGAAATTCTATTGAGTTTTATACCGGCCTTGCGTGCCTTCCATACCAGTAGTACATCTTCGCCGTAGGGTGCAATTTCGGAATAGCCTCCCAGTGTTCTAAAGTGGTCCCGTCTTATACAGAGACCCTGATCGCCAAAGGGCGCGCCAAAGAGCCTCGACCGAAAATTGGCACCCCAGGCATTAAGGCAGGTTAATCCGAACTGTTTCGGGTTTTTATCAAAGCCCAGCTTGAAGTAATGTAAAGCCTCTGGACGCCGCGTAAGTTGCTGTTGCAGCGCCTGAACATTGGCCGTAGTAATGCGGCTGTCGGCATGCAGAAACCACAACCATTGCCCAGACGCCTGAGCAGCGCCTTTGTTCAAGCTAATGGCGCGGTTGCCTTTGCAACACTGAATCACTTCCCCCTTAAGTGTGGGAATGTCGCTCAGGTCTTTGAGCAATCGATGCTGCTGGGTTTCCGACACAGCGAGAGGAATAATAATACTGATATCTACAGACATAGAATTTTAAACCACTGTCGCTGTTCGGCATTCATATTTTGTGGTGGCGTTAACATGGCATTTTCCAATGAGTGGCGAATTGCTTGTGGGGTATCGCGCAGAGGTGATCGAATAAGCGTTGCTAACAAAGCTTGGGCTTTCGTTAATGCTGCGCCGTAAGTGGCAAAAAATTGATCCATGCTGGCATGTTGGCTGCTGTTGTCCATCCAGCAGTCGTAGTCGGTGACTAGGCAGATAGAGCAGTATGCCATCTGGGCCTCGCGGGCTAAAAAAGCTTCGGGTACATTGGTCATACCCACTAAATCACAGTTGGCCGCACCGCGTAAAAAATGACTTTCGGCTCTGGTGCCCAGTCTGGGACCCTCAACGCAGGCATAGGTTTTTTCTGTATGTAGATGCTGATCAATACAGCTGGCGGCATCCACAATATCTGCTGACAGGGCAGGGCAGCAGGGATTTGCCGTGGCAATATGCGCAGAGAGCCCCTGGCCAAAAAAGGTCTGTTGGCGTTGACCTCGGGTGTGATCAAAGTATTGGGATACGAGCGCTAAATCACCGGGCCTAATATCATCGCGCAAACTGCCCGCCGCAGAGATTGAAAAAACCTTGGTAGCACCAAGCTTTTTAAGGGCAAAAATATTGGCTCTGTAGTTCACCTCATGGGGTAAAAATTGATGGGCTACGCCATGGCGGGGGAGAAATAAAATTGATTGGCCCTGATAGATCCCACGACTAATTGCCGTTGAGGGTTTGCCAAAGGGTGTATCGAGGACAAGTTGCTCTTCAATCTCAAGGCCCTCAAGACTATAAAGTCCAGAGCCGCCGATAAGTGCCAACATTTAGCAGCAACCTGTAGAGGGCTGTTCAAGGTTGATATCGGTTTCGGGTTTAGGGCTGGGGTCAAATGCGCCGTAATGAATGGCACAGTCACCATGGACCTTAAAATGTTTTGCCAGTCGGGTTTTACTTAGCATCATGGCGGTATTACTGCAGATTGGCACAGGCTCTTCCGTGGCAAACTGCAGGTCGGCGTCGAGAATAAAGCCTTCAGGGCACTCGGGAATAGTGCCTAGATAACGGGCCACCTGAGCGAAGTTTTCCCGACTTTCATCAAGGTTAAGCTTAAAGGCGCGAACGGTCACTGAATAGAAAGTGATCATACCCGCCATAGCTTTAATGTCTGGGTCATCAATGCTGAGTTCCCGTTGACTGATTATTCGACTGTCGCTCAGACCCACTCTTTCCATTAGACGCTGAAAGTCCCCCAGATATAGAGCGCCACCGAGGCATTCGCCCAGTAATGTGGGGTTAAGTTGCAATTTTTCAGGAATACGGCGATCGGCAAACACATCGGAGAAGAACAGCTCGCCCCCAGGTTTCAATACCCGAAAGATTTCTTTAAACACAGCCTCCTTATTGGCGGATAGGTTGATCACACAGTTGGAAATAATAATATCCACGCTGTCGTCTTTGATACCGATACTGGTTAGGTCTTCGATATAGCCCTGCTTAAAACGTACATTAGGGGACTCATAGCCGAACTTTTCCGTGTGCCAGTCAATATGATCTCGGGCGACGGTGAGTTGCTCCTCGGTCATATCAATACCAATAACTTCGCCCTGTTCACCCACTAGCTGGCTGAGGAGGTAAACGTCGCGGCCACTGCCGCAGCCAAGGTCGAGAATGGTGCAGCCCTCAGCGGCAACCGGTAGCGGCGAGCCACAGCCGTAGAACTTCTCCTGAACAGCGGGATGGATATTGTTGAGTAGGGCCTGAATATGCGGCGGGGGCGCCTCAGAAGGGCAGCAGGCGCTGGTTTTAAGGTCTTCATTGGTGTCGAGAACAGAACCGTAATAGGCTTTGACATTATTGGTGATATTTGTGTCTTTAGTGCTAGAAGTAGAGCTAGAAGTAGCACTGGCATCTCTATCCTGTGATGGCTGAATATCCGTATTCATGGTATTTCCCTATGGCTGTAAAACGGCTGCCTTCAATGGCAGCTTCTCTCTATGACAACAGATCGACCATATAGATTCAACAAGTGGACGGGTAGTCATTTTTTTGGGTTTACACAGGCTCTGAGTCTTATGATACTTGCTCCCTACAAGTTGATTACTGAGCCAAAACACTATGTCTGTTTACAAAGCCCCGCAGCAGGAACTGTCATTTATTTTAGAAGAGCTAGTCGGTTACGACGAGCATTGCAAAATGCCCGGCTACGAAGAAGCCAGCAGCGATATGGTGCAGGCTATTTTGCCTGAAGCGGCGCGATTCTTTGAAGAGGTAGTGGCCCCCACAAACTGGGCGTGCAATGAGCAGGCAGCACATCTAGATAATGGCAAAGTCATAACCTCGCCTGCCTTAGATGGTATTTACGAACAGATGGTTGCTGGCGGCTGGTGCTGTCTCAGTGGCGATTCAGATTACGACGGAGCCGGTTTCCCCGGGGTGGTTGATGTTGCGGTGCAAGAGATGCTGCAGTCAGCCAATCTGGGCTTCAGCTTGCTGCCAATGTTAACCCGCGGCGTTATTCATGCACTGAATCTGTATGGAACCGGTGATCAAAAAGACGTATATCTGGGAAATCTTATTTCTGGCGTCTGGTCTGGCACCATGAACCTGACAGAGCCCCAGGCGGGCACTGATCTCTCGGCTGTAAAAACGAAAGCTGTCCCAGAAGGTGATCACTTCTTAGTCAGTGGGCAGAAAATATATATTACCTGGGGCGACCATGACCTTGCCGAAAACGTAATCCATCTGGTACTGGCACGATTACCAGATGCACCCGCCGGTAACCATGGTATTTCATTATTTTTGGTGCCTAAGTTTCTGGTTAATGCAGACGGCAGCCTCGGTGAACGCAACGATGTAAAAGCCGTTGGTGTTGAGCACAAACTTGGCATTCACAGCAGCCCCACCTGCACCATGGCCTTTGGTGACAACGGCGGCGCAGTGGGTTATTTGGTGGGCCCAGAAAACAAGGGTCTGATGTGCATGTTCAGCATGATGAACAATGCCCGCTTGAGTGTGGGCCATCAGGGTATTGGTGTGGGCGAGCGCGCCTATCAGCAAGCGGTAGCCTATGCTTCAGATCGAGTGCAGGGCAAGGTGCAGGGTATTGAAGGTAACGCCCCAATTATTAATCACCCCGATGTAAAGCGCATGCTGATGCAGATGCGTTCCATGAACGAAGCCGGTCGTGCCATGTCGTTCTTTACCATTGCCGCAGAAGATCGCAGTCATCGTCATCCAGATGCTAACCAGCGTAAAGTTGATGCAGAATTAGTTGAAGTGATGACCCCGCTAGTAAAAGGCTGGTGTACTGAAGTGGCCATGGAGGTAACCTCGCTGGGTGTTCAGGTGCATGGTGGTATGGGCTTTATTGAAGAGACCGGCGCAGCACAGCATATGCGCGATGCGCGAATCCTGCCTATTTACGAAGGCACCAATGGTATTCAGGCCCTGGACTTTACCGGCCGCAAATGTCTCCGTGATGGCGGCGAAGTTGTGTCGCGTTTAATTACCGGGATGCGCCAGACGGTTGCTGATCTCTCATCCTCGACCGGAGCCGTTAAGGGTTTGGCTACGGCGTTATCAACGACCGCTGAACAGTGCCAGCAGGCGTTGGATTATGTTTTGAGCCACAGTGAAAAATCACCTTCCCTGGCTTACAACTACATGATGCTATTTGGTAACAGTGTGTCTTTTTGGTTGCTAGTTAAATTAGCGGCAGCGGCACAGAGGCATATTGATCAGGGTTCAGATAACCCTTATTACGGTCAGAAAATAAAAACTGCAACATTCTTTTCTAGTCAAATATTAACCCGTAATCTCGCCTATGTGGCCAGCGTGGTTACAGAGTCAAATTATGCCGAAGAGATACTAGCGGCAGACTTTCAAGCTCTTTAATCTGAGGGGTGGTAGACATAAAAAAGGGGCTGCAGAAATGCAGCCTCTTTTAAGTTTTCATCCCGCGAGAGCCTTTTAAGTTGTCATCACGACAGAGCAATTTAACTGGTCATCCCGACAGAGCAATTTAACTGGTCATCCTGCCAGAGCCTATTAACTTGTCATCCCGACAGAGCAATTTAACTGGTCATCCTGCCAGAGCCTATTAACATGTCATCCCGACAGAGCGAAGCGACGAGGGATCTGGAGATTTCTCCTTACAGTCGAAATGACAAACTGAGGTCGAAATGACAAACTGAGGTCGAAATGACAGGCTGAGGTAGAAATACCAGAGCAATTTAACTGGTCATCCTGCCAGAGCCTATTAACATGTCATCCCGACAGAGCGAAGCGACGAGGGATCTGGAGATTTCTCCTTACAGTCGAAATGACAAACTGAGGTCGAAATGACAAACTGAGGTCGAAATGACAGGCTGAGGTAGAAATACCAGAGCAATTTAACTGGTCATCCTGCCAGAGCCTATTAACATGTCATCCCGACAGAGCGAAGCGACGAGGGATCTGGAGATTTCTCCTTACAGTCGAAATGACAAGCTGAGGTCGAAATGACAAGCTGAGGTCGAAATGACAGGCTGAGGTAGAAATGCCAGAGAGAAGGCGACAAGACAGAGTGAGTTTGACCAGTCTGTCTAGGCTATCCGTTGTTGCTAAGCACAAACCCCACGATCGTTGCGATGGTGGCAATAAACAAAAATGTACCGACAAACCCAGCAATAACAAATACCAACGGGTTGCCATTTTCAAAATCGTCTTTCCGATTCTTGTCACTCTGAACACCAATGCCGGCTGCCAAAACACTTTTTACTACTGAACCTAAACTAGGTGCTTTTTCTTTTTTCTCGTCACTCACTTTTAGCTAGTTCCTTCGATTTGGTCTCTTTTAGAGAGACGGTTCAATCATTAAGAATCGGCGTTAACCAGCGCTCTAAATCTGGCACCGATAAGCCTTTGCGTTGGGCTAGCGATTCTACCTGATCTGGCGCAATTTTCCCGGTATTAAAATACTTCGCATCCGGGTGACCAAAGTACCAACCACTCACAGCAGCCGCAGGCGTCATGGCATAGCTTGAGGTGAGTTCTAAACCGATATTCTCGGTGACATTAAGTAGCTTAAACAGCGAGCCTTTCTCGGTATGGTCTGGGCAGGCTGGGTAACCAGGTGCCGGACGAATGCCGCGATATTTTTCTTTGATTAAGGATTCATTGTCTAGGGTTTCGTCGGCGGCATAACCCCAGTGCTCAGTGCGCACTCGATGATGCAGGTGCTCGGCAAAGGCTTCGGCTAGACGGTCAGCTAGAGCCTTGACCATAATGGCATTGTAGTCGTCGTGTTGGGCTTCGTAATCTGCCGCTAATTCATCTGCGCCAATGCCAGTGGTAACGGCAAAGGCTCCTATATAGTCGGTTAAACCTGTTTCTTTAGGTGCAATAAAGTCTGCCAATGAGGCGAGCTCTTCGCTGGCACCGGGCTTTTGAATCTGCTGACGAATCTGGTGCAGGGTGGCGAGGGTTTCGCTGCCATCCTGTGTATAGACTTCAATATCGTCGTGGTTAACGGTGTTGGCGGGGAAGAGGCCAAATACTGCACGTGCGGTGAGGCGCTTATTATCGATAATATCTTTTAGTAGTTTTTGCGCATCTGCAAACAAACTCTGTGCTGCTTCACCAACAACTTCGTCATCAAGAATCTTCGGGTACTTGCCAATCAGATCCCAGGTAATAAAAAACGGCGTCCAATCTATGTAGGGCACCAATGTTTCTAATGGGTAATCGTCCAACACCGTAACACCCAATGTGTTGGGTATCTCTGGCTGATAGTCGCGCCAGTTAAGTTGCGGCTTCTGTTTAATGGCATCGGAATAGGCGTACAGAGTTCCCCTCGGAGTTCTGTTGGCCGTGCGCAGTCTTACCGCGTCATAGTCGCGACGGATATCAGCAATAAACGCATCGCGATGCTCTTTGCTAATAAGCTTACTGGCAACACCCACGGCACGTGATGCATCAGAAACATAAATGGTCTGATTGTTTTCGTAGCTCGGGGCAATCTTGACCGCGGTGTGAGCCTTGGACGTAGTAGCACCACCGATCATCAGTGGCACAGTAAAGTCCTGACGCTGCATTTCTTTTGCCAGGGTTACCATTTCATCGAGAGAGGGGGTAATCAGACCAGAGAGTCCAATAATGTCCACGTTCTCTTCACGGGCGGTGGTAAGAATTTTTTCCGCAGACACCATCACGCCGAGGTCAATCACCTCGTAGTTGTTGCACTGCAAAACCACGCCAACAATATTCTTGCCGATATCATGAACATCACCTTTTACGGTAGCCATAAGAATCTTGCCATTAGTGCTGGCGGCGGCATCTTTTTCATCTTCGATATAAGGCTGCAGATAGGCGACTGCCTGCTTCATGACCCGGGCAGACTTAACCACCTGGGGTAAAAACATTTTGCCTGAACCGAAAAGGTCGCCAACGATATTCATACCGTCCATCAGCGCGCCTTCAATCACATGTAAAGGACGATCAGCTTGTTGGCGAGCCTCTTCCGTGTCTTCTTCGATATAGGCGGTAATGCCTTTAACTAGACTGTGCTCAAGACGGCGATTAACATTGCCATCGCGCCAGCTAAGGTCTTCTACAGACGCCTGCTTGGAACCATCACCGCGATACTTGTCAGCAATTGCCAGCAGGTTATCGGTACCCTCAAAGGTGCGGAACAGCACCACATCTTCAACCACTTGACGCAGTTCTTCTGGCAGATCGTCATACAGGGCCAACTGACCGGCATTAACAATGCCCATGGTCAGGCCTTCGCGAATGGCATGGTAGAGAAACACCGAATGAATCGCTTCACGCACCGGATTATTACCGCGGAACGAAAACGACACATTGGAAATTCCGCCGCTGATAAGCGCATGTGGCAGGTTCTTTTTAATCCAGCTGCAAGCCTCAATAAAATCCAGACCATAGCGATTGTGCTCTTCAATACCGGTGGCTACGGCAAAGCAATTGGGGTCAAAGATAATATCTTCAGCCGGGAAGCCAATATCATTTACCAGCATGTCGTAACTGCGCTGGCAGATCTGCTTGCGGCGCTCCAGGTTATCGGCCTGACCGTCTTCATCAAAGGCCATCACCACAATGGCAGCGCCGTGCTTTTTGCACAGCTTAGCCCGTTCGATAAATTCGGCTTCGCCTT
>Ga0209405_1001769_pt1 | contig 15100 bp, 10 predicted proteins | sample COGITO_mtgs_1105_6_FD_184803 | JGI IMG/M metagenome (GOLD analysis project Ga0209405, IMG submission 184803) | Pelagic marine microbial communities from North Sea - COGITO_mtgs_110516 (SPAdes) (version 2) | ecosystem: Environmental > Aquatic > Marine > Epipelagic ...
CCTTGTTTGTGATCGCTGCTTGGCCTCGTAGATTGCGTAGAGTCGTTGTTCGGCCATTCAACCCAATCACGTCCACCAGCTAATTTAAGCCAGCCTAGCTGTATATTTGCGATGTCAATGATGACGCCGCTTGACGGATCAAATTCTTTGAGATCGCCACCTTCGCTTGAGCGCAGCCACTCGTTTTCCTCAATACTGAAGCGCACGAATGCACCTCCCTTGTTATCGTTTATAAAGTTTAAAGCCATTTAGTTTCCTTCGCATTCCGCTGTTTAGCGCCCAAAATTAAAGTGATGGGCGAACACTTGGGCCAGGAAAGCCCGGTCATATCGTTCAGTCACAGATTTAAGCGTGACTGCACGAAATTGGTCTGGATTGACGCCAGCGAGGTTGCACACAGCGTCAAAGTCATTGTCGTTTTCGATGACCCACCAAAGCGCTTCTTGAGCATCGCGCGCCTTGTAGACATCGTTGTTGTCTATGTCGTGGCAGTCTCGCCACGCTTGTTCTATGACCCGCAGCCACAGCACCTCTAAGACCGTTGGCTCTGTGTCATTCTGGACGGTGAACCAATACGCATCAGGAGCCGTAGAATGTCTTGCGGATTTCTTCGGCATTGTTCCAATAAAAGGTGTCGGGATTATGCGGCAGCACACTAATGATCTTTTGGCTGTCGTCCGTCATGCTAAGTAGAGCCTCCATTTGGATTACCGTTTGTTTGAATTGCTTAAGAAAGTCGGCCGCATCTTCGTCGGTCAGCTCCAGCTCAACGTAGGGGTCTTTCTTTCGCGTCAGCGCGTATGCGAATTTGACGGCAGGCTTCTTGCCGGTCATACTTTCGATGGCTTTTTGATAGACGGCAGCCTGTATGCCGTGGCCCAGTGCCCACTTTGACGGAGATTTTGACGTCGTTTTGAGGTCAACAACGAGGTTGTGCTGTGGATAGTAAAAGTCGAGATAACCCAACAAAGGTACAGTGCCGCCTGGACCCTCTCGAAATCTCACATCGATACCAACGGTGTGCTGCCGTTTGCCTTCTGACGGCTTCTCTGGCGCGCCGAGCGGCATAAGGTTTTCGAGTGCGGTTTCAGTCATGCGCGTGACAATCGGAATGCGCTTCTCCAGTTCCTCCGGTCTGTTGTTCAGCATCATCGAAGCGCTTTTAAGTTGATCGATGCTTTCCTTCACGCAGTCATCGATGCCGCCACCGCCAAACAGCCCAAGCTCAACACCGCTTTCAACGGCTTGGCCTTGGACCGCAGCCCAGCCAGTCGGAAAGCGATGACCGCCCAAGTATTGACAAGCCCACGCATCAGGGGCTTCTCTGAATTTGTTCACGTTTGATACGCTGATCCGCTTGATCCCATGCGTTATAAATCCGTTTATGTCATCCGTCATAATCAACACTCTCGACAAACAAAGCGCCATAATAGGCAAGTAAAGCAGCATCCGCTCTGCCGTCGTCCTTTTTTCGGGCGAACAGCTGGCTGTATGCGGGGAATAGTTCACAGGCTCGTTGCCTGTTGCCGTCTTTGCCTTTTTGGCATTTGAGCGCGCGCTGCCATTCGACAGGCGTTATAACAGTGGTCGGCATTTGCAATCCAGCAGCACAGCCCAGCAATACACCGTAGGAGCGGCCGAAGCTGAACATCGAAGAGACACCCTGGCCAGGCATAGCGCCCACCTTTTCAATGTAAACTGGAGCGTGTTGCTGGCGCAATATATCGGCAACGAGCTGCGGAGATACAGATTTCTTTTTATTCACTTCCATGATTGGCATGTCGTGAATTTCAAGAAAGCCTTCCGTCAGATCGAAGCGCGCTATTGCGCCAGACAAGCCAGGATCAATGCCGTATACGATCACGCATCTTTTCCTTTATGATCTGTTGAAGGATTTCGTGACCGCCTTCCATTTCGAAAAAAAATGGAAATATGTCTGAGGTTTCGCACAAAATGCGCGCAGCGTCCAGACGCACCTCGAGGTCAAGATTTTCGCTTGTTGCGATTTTAGCTACCAAGGATTGTATGTGAGTTTTTGCTGGGCTAAAAACCTCTAGTTCTTTCAGCTCTTGCTCAAACTCAGCTAAGTCATACACGACGTCAAATTGGTTTTCGACTAATTTTATTACATTGTCATCCATTTGCTTTGACCACGCTGTGTTGGGCCGCGTGTCGAAAAAGCCCAGCTTGAAGTGGGCCACCAGCCCAACCTAAAGACGCCCGGCACACTTCCGCCGCAAGTTTTTAAATCTATCCCCGCTGCGCTTGGCATTTTGCCTATGCAATTTTCAATAAACGTCATTTTACTCTCCTTTTTTGATAACGTAATCCAGCAATTCGAATCGCTGGTTCTTTTGTTTTGCCAATACGGCAAACGCCAACATCGACTCCGACGGCAGGCTTTCACGCCTGCGCCACTTGTCGACTGCGTTTTTAGTGATTTGATGTCCTACTTCGTTAAGACCGCGTGTTGCTGCGGTAAGCCCACCGAAATCACGGACAAGAAGTCTCGCATTGATAGATATGTTTGTCTTCATAACGTGCCACTTGTAGTTAGAAATTCTTATTTGTCGATTAAAAGCACAGCCCATGTGGCGGGTCAATATAAATTATTAAAAAAATTACATTGCCAATTTGGCAGATATATGCACATTGTCAGTCAAAAGGTGTCGATTGCTTGGGGAGTAACATGACAAAATCGATAATGACTAGGGGCGGTAATAGCCCAGACAACAGCATAGATTACAGCCAAAAAATTCTCACTAGACAGGAATTTGGCAAAAGACTGTACAATTTCATGATGCAAAAGCGCATGTCACAAAGCGATCTATCGCGCGCGTCTGGGATGGGTCGAGATTCGATCAGCCAGTACGTCCGAGGCCGTTCAGTGCCTTCGCCAAAGAACCTTACCAAATTGGCCGACGCACTAGATGTTGAGGTTGACGTGCTGTTTCCTAACTATGACGCGCAAGCAAACGCTAACGAGCAGCCAACGCTTGAAATCAAGTCTATCGAGAGCGATGCCGAAAATTTCTGGCTGCGCGTGAACATGAAGGTTCCCGCAGCCAAGGCTTTAGAAGTTATGAAAATCCTAAAAGGTTAACGATGTGCAGCTTCTAACTCAAAAGGAGGCTGCACGTTTGCTGTCAGTGTCGATCAAGACGATCACCAGGTACAGAAAGAACGGATTTCTCCCCACCATTCGACTGACAAACACCGCTGTTCGCATCCCCCAGGCAGCGGTTGAGAAATTTATAGAGGTATCACGATGTCAAAGCCACCAAGGTTACAAAAAAGAAATGAACACTGGTACGTCAGTTACCCAAAAAACGGAAGAAGCAAGCGAGATAGCTTACGGACAAAAGATTTACAGACAGCGGAAGTACGGTTTCAGGGCTGGCTGAAAGAGCGACGGCTGCACATCGAAGTGCAAGACAATCCGCGTGTAGAAGATGTATTAGAACTGTGGATGCAGCAATGGATCACTGGACGGATGCTATCGGAAAGCAGATACCCGTCAATTTGTAAGAACCTAAACAAATATTTCGGTAGAATGCACGTATCAGAAATTGAGCGTGAGCATTCTCGGACATACTGTCATCTACGCCAGAACGCCAAGATTGGCACATCTAAAGCATCAAACAGCACCGTGAGGGCAGAGTTGCAGCGGTTACGGGCTGCGCTGCGCTTTATGGTCGAGCGCGTAGAGCCTAAAGAACAAAGACTGCCGCAAACAATGATACCTTACATCGAATTGCCCCACGCATCCCCACCCCGAAATCGAGTGCTAAGTAAAGACGAGATACAGTTGCTGCGTGAAACGTGTCCAAATTTAGCTATGAGAGGATCGAATCGCATGTCACGCATTGGTCGCTTTGTGATGCTTGCGCTGGAAACTGCGCAGCGCAAGACTGCGATCTGCGAATTAAAGTGGGACCAGGTTAAGTTTGATTTGAACCAAATATACTTTAATCAAGAGGGACGCCTTCAAACTCAAAAGAAACGCCCAACAGTGCCTATTTCGCCCGTGTTGCGTCCAGTGCTGGAACGTGCGTTTGAGGAACGTATAAACGATTTCGTTATCGATCACAGCAACGGAGTGTGGTCGCCGTTAAAGAAATTAGCTAGTGATCTTGGTATCGAAGGTCTGCACCCGCATGTCTTTCGGCACACCTGGGCAACCCAAGCAGTGCTACGCGGTGTACCTTTAAAAAAGGTTGCAATGTTTTTAGGTGACAAGGAAAAGACAGTGATTGAAAACTATCAGCATCTTTCCCCAGATTACCTTGAAGATGTTTTTGAAGGATCGTAGGGCCACGAATCGTCGTGAATTAGTGGCGCTGTATGGCGCTGTTTAGCACCATTGGCGCTGTATTTTGTCTGTAGTTGTCGATCAATTTAGGCATACAGATTTATTTCGGCCATATTTTACTTATGTTGATTGTCGATCAACAACGGATAATGTGGTCGGGGCGGGACAGATTCGCTTATTGATTATGCCACTGATTACAATGTAGATTGTGGCAATCGACAGAGCTTTTTGGCGCTGTTAGTGGTGCCGTCCTGGCTGTTATCTGTTGTAGTCGCTAATCGCTTATTATCCGCTCTAGCAAATTTGCGCTCTTGAAATTTGATTCGTATGTTCGTACCGAGGGCTGTGGCATTGGCGGCATAAACCTTTTGTTTGCGCTTAAGTCGAAACGCTGTCTTTGCCACACCATCACCACCAGTGAAGCAGCATTAGGGCGCCAACGGTGATCGATGATCCAGCAACAGCTCCCAGCACAAATCCAACTAGGCCGGCCAAATCTATTTTGGTCAATTAGAGTAACCACCCTTGCTTATGTAGCCGCCACTGCTACCTGATCCGCTTTTCCGCCCAGATCGCCCAGGTCGATACTCTTCATCATAGAGCTGATATATTATGTTGCGCAGCACCCAGTGCTTTACACCCGGCGACGACCCGGCAGCTGCCGTCACACCAGCTGCGGCTTGCGCAACCCCGCCAAGCCCAGAGTGCGTGGCAAGGATACTCAAAGCAAACGGAACAATCATATCATAAGTACCACGGGCAAATTGGTACTCGGCAGATACCGTGTTTGGGCTATTAAGGCCAAGTGTGGGATAAATCATTCTTTGCGCGGCTCTGGCATAATAGGAAGCCGAAGCCCCTACCAGCATGTTCGACAAGTCTGACTGGTATTTTAAAGATGTAGCTGCGTTTATTAACGGGTCCATACGCCCAGTAAAACCAGAGCGAGAAAGGCCAAGAGTAAGCAAGTACATTTCAAGGTTGTCGGCTTCTTTCTCTTCCTCCCACTTGTCGGGGTTTAACAGCATTTCGCGTACAGCAGAAACAAGAGTGTGCGACAAGTACAACGCGCCAAGAGGTAGTGCAACATTTAGGGCCGCGTAAGGCGCTGCCGACGTTATGCCTCTATTTTCGTATTCACGCTGAACACGCTTGGCAGATGCAAGCAGCACATTGCGCTGGAATGCAGCAATAAACGACTGGATGCCGAATACAATTCTACCCACGGGGCTGTCTGCAAACATTGGTCTGTCAATGATCTTAGGGTCTTGAATTGTTTGATCTGTGAAACGACGTGTGGCCAGGGCCAATATTTCACCCATGTCTGACAGCTCACCAGATCGATCTATGATACTGTCAATTTCGTACATGCCCTTCTCATTCTTCTCCAGGTTCATCATGAAATCTGCAAACTGATCCATGTCGTCTGGACGCACTCCAAAGTCTTGCAAAACCTCACGCGCTCGATCTTTCATTCTTGGGCTGGCAGGCTTTGCGTATTGCTCTCCAAGCTGACCAAGGTAGCGTATTCCAACCCGCAAGCTGCCACGACGTTGCGCGTTAGTTATAGAGACCAAACCCGTTCTAAAAAAGAATCGACCAAGGCGCTGCGCGTTTTTCGAATCGTCCTCTGCTGTACCTCCGACACGGTTTGCAATGACTTCTCCGCTCTCTGGAAGATCGATCACACCCAATACGCTGCCCAGCTGTTTGTAGTATTGCTTGCGCTCTCTAGCTGTTCGGCCTCTGACAAACGTGGCAAACTCGTCCAGAGAATAGGCGAAAGCACGAAACCCGTCAGTCACGCTTCCAGTTGTAACAGCTGCCGTCATCGGTTCAGCAACGCTGGATATGACAGCCCTCGGAAGCAAAGCCATAGTGCCAAACGTATTAAGCGCATTTAAAACGGTTTCTAGTGCAAAATCAGCTGGTGCTCCGGTTCCAGTAACCACTTCTACAATTTTTTGTATTTGACGTACTTCGTGTTCCTTCATGCCAGCTGCGGCCATTTCTTCAGAGACATAGCTCATAAAGTCGTGAACATTGCTTGCCGGATCGATAGAGTTTCCACTGGTCCGTTGGCGCTTACCCTTTGGAACGGTCTTTGTGCCAAAGCGTTTTTCATACTCAACCTTGCGGGTAACGCCTGAGATATAATTTGTTATTGCCTCTACTGGGTCCAAGTAAAAGTCGACCATGTATGTGTCGGCCTCCGGCGGTAGCTTACGAGATTTAGCGAAGCTACCCTGCACTCCGTGACGCGATATGTCGCCAACTTGACGGCGAACAACTCGATCATACCAATCTTTTGCAGCTTCTGTACTGTAAGGATCACGCAAATCTTCATAAAGCTGTTGGTGTAAGTCCACCACTTCCTCTTGAAGCTGCATTATGCTGGCTTCAACATCACCTGGGTCCACCTCTGGATCATCCAGCTTTGCGCTTTCGCGTTCTATTTGCTTCAGCTTAAACTTTAGTTCCGCAGCCGCATCTGCGGTGCTTTCATCTAACGAACCTTCAAGGCTTCTCGCCATCTTAACCAAAGCCGACGCTTGCTCTGCGTCGTTCACATCCAGCGCGCCTAGCTCATTTTCGTAGATGACGTCAGAATACAGCGCTTTTGCCCCGCGCTTTTTCTCTCCTGGCTTACCGTTTACAAAGTTTTCCTGACTGTCAGCAACAAGAAGAGCGTCCATCATGCGAGGCATGAACCCGCCTTCTGGCAAGTAATTTACATCCAAACCATTCTTACGCATGTAATCATACATAGGGTTCAGCAACTTGTTTCGGATGTCACCGGCTGCGCGCTTGATTCTGTCTGGCGCATTTGCTTGTGTTGTCTCGTCACTTGTTAGGAACAGTCGGAGTTCCTTGTTATCTAAAGCGCCAAAGCTGTCTAGCTTGTGCTTCTCCAGCAACGCAGCCCATATGCCAGCGTAACGCCTAGACGCGCCTCGCACAGCCTCTTCAAACGTTCCACCCGATACCGTAACGCGGTTATCAGTTGAGCCGGGGTCGGTAGCTACCCGCTCGATGACACTTTCTATTAATGCCTTTGCTCTGGCATTGTCTTTGTATCTATTGGCGATGTTGAACAGGATGCCGCGCTTCGTATTAATTAGGACAACACCAGCTGTGTCTTGAAAGCGCGCTAGGTCAGACTTGTATCGCTGTGGGCGGCTTCTAATCTTCTGCCGATCAATTTTATGTTGGTTCCAGGCTCTTCTTTGGTCTGCAACAATGCCAATGCGCTCTCTCTTTGTCAGATCGACTTCTTTGTAAAACTCTGCTTGCGCATCGATCATGTCAGTATCGCCTGGAGCATCTGCGGCTTTGCCCTCTTGGATAACGTCAGCCCGTAGCTCGTCCATCAAACGATCCATTGCCATGAATATCCGCATCCGGTCGGTGTCGTTAGGATAGGTTAGCGCCAAGCGGTCATCGCCACCTTCGACCTTATCCATAGCCATTTTGTATGCTTCGTTCTCGAATGAAATAAACTCTGTGTTGCCGCCAGCTGCCTCTACGTTTCGGGCGATGTAAGCCTCGAATGCTCGAGCAAACATTTCTGTTGGGCGGGTCCAGTAGCTAACATCACTTTTGTTTTCGGTGGCAAAAGTCTCTGCATCTTTGCGATACTGAGACTTAGATATACGTTTTTTGGAGCTACCTTCGCGCAACTTGCGCAGCTGTTCCTTTGCATCGGCCAGCTTCTTAATGGGTTTGCCGCTAGTGCGCTTGTCTTGCTTGGCTTGCAGTCTGGCAACTTCGCCTTCCAACTTCATTATTTCGGCAGAAACTTCCGCATTTTCCATGAACATAGCGTTCATAAGATCGCCCATCGCCTCAACAACATTCTGCGGTGCGTTGTCAGCGTAAACCATTTCACCACTTTTTAGGTTGGTACGAATACGACCAGTAACACCTCTGTCCCAGTTTTTCCCGATCCGGTCTAAGATATGGTAGTCTAGCGCATGGCCCCATTCGTGGGCGAAGCTGTTCGAACGACCAGGCATTAAGATCACTGGGCCAGTTACGGGGTTCACATCAGACTGGTATGAGTCTGGTGTTGTGGCTTCTTTATTAACATAAGCGGCCAGGTATCCGCCCCAAGCGTTTTGCGGCAGAGCCAAGCCCAGCGTACCGTCAAGGCCGATAGCCTTGTTTGGCATCGCCATTGTGTGCGTCATCCACTGTAGGTTGTGGTACGCATCGAGCAACGCATTTACCTGATCGTAACCAGCACCTTGCTGCGGTTTTTCAACAAAGCTAAGTCCAAACTTTTCTTTGACGAGCTTTGACAATATTCGGTACTGATTGGTGATCGGTAGGTTGACTGCCGTATCTACTTCAAAACCAGCATCCGCAAACGCATCCCGGTAGAGAGACTGCCTTAGTGTTTGGGACTGCGCAATCGTGACGCGGCCAGCTTTTGTGCCTCTTGTGTTTTCTTCTCGAGTGTCGGCATTGGCTGGGCTTGTACTTTCGGTGTTCCGTAGTTCAGCAACACCTTCGACACTTTTCTCCACGGCACTTTCGGATCGGGCGTCATCTACTTTGCTTTCGGCTCTTGGCTTAACTGCTTCAGCTCTTTCGCCACTTTCCGCATTTCTTCGTTTTTGTACTTGTTTGCCACGCGCATCATTGCGTTTGACATTGCCTGATGCCGCAAGCTCAAGTCCTGGCTGGTTTTGTCCTTTTGCTTCACTGCGCTTCTCCTCAGTACGTTGACGTCCAGCTTCAATTATGTCTGACGCTGTTGTTTGATCCGGCAACAGACCGCCGGTTTCCTTTTGTAACGCTTCTGTTGTGTAGAAATCCAGAAAATCTTTCATTGCCTTGGTCGAATTTGCGCGGGTGAGACCTTCGTTGTAAAAAGCGCGAACAAGTCTCTTAACTTCTGGGTCTGGTGCTGAAAGCATGTCTGACTGATTGTAATAATCTTGCAGCTTAGTCCCTTCACGGCGCAAGCGGCTGACTAAGTTAGCCATTTCCGCCAGATCAGACGTAATGTCGAATTGCGCATCAGTCCGACCATCGGCAATTTGCTTTTTCAGCTGTGCGAATTTAGGCGCAGCGGCCATGAAGGCATTACTAATAGCTTTAATGTTTTCGTCGCTGCTTTCGAGCATGGTTGCCAGTGTATCTGGATTGTCGAATGCGGATGCTAGTATCGCATTTTTGACGCGAGATATGCCCTCCTGGCTAATTTCGCCCTTACTATTAAAGAATGCACCTTGCTCCGTAGGTGACAGAATTTTCTTTGCATACTCGCTAACAAACCCCCGGTTTTGGGCAGCATCGATGTCAAAGTCTCCGCGATAAAGATCGATGATCTTGCTATCCGTTAATCTTGTAGAGTCACGACTTGCGCGCTCAGTCATCGACATCTGCGCTTGAGCCTCAGTATTCGACAAATCAGCAAACCGTTTCAGCTCTTGCACGGTCATGTCGTCTGCCAGCTGCCTGACAAAGACTGGTTGGGAAAAGCCTTCTGTGTTTATTCCAGCATCTTTTAACGCGGATTGGTAACTTGCGAGGCTGTCTGATTGGCTTGCGTACACCTCTTGCATCGTTAAGACGCGCCCGTTGCCAGACATGATTGTACCGTCACGCGCAATGATCGGCGCGCCTGATCCCGATGTCGGATCATCCAGCAACCGGGCTGGGTTGAACATGGACCCCGCCCGTTCTTTGGCTAGTGCTGCGCTTTCTTTGCGTGATCGATCCCGCGGCTGAAGGTCGCCGGTTGCTTGCTTTAGATCAGCAAGCTCGATCACCCTGCCCTGCACATTGAAGTTTGCCTGTCCGTCTGGCGTTTGTACGCTGGTGACGGGCTTCGATGGAACCTCTCGGCCCACTGGCTCTGCCTCTTGCGGGTTAACGGCTGGAGCCTCTTCTGCAACAGGAGCTGCTGGCTGCGGTGGCGCAGTTTCTTGCACCGCTGGTGCTGTAGGTGCATCAGTTTTGACGTTTGGAGAAGAAGGTGCAGCCGGTTGCGGTGGCAAGTCTGGAGGGTTTGCCAAATTAACCGGCTGCGAGTTGGCCGACGGTGGCTGGATTTGACCGTCGGCTGCGGGAGCTGCGGGTTGCGGTAATTCGGTTTGAACGGGTGGCGGCTGCGGAGATAAGCGTTCAACGGCTTCTTGCTCTGGCGTAGTCGCAAACTCAGCATTGTCGATGTCACGCATGGTTTGCTTTGCGGCAAGAGCGACAGGATCACCACCCGCAGCTGTTGCTGCTGCAATATCGACTGGACCCATTGTGCCTTCGCCAACACCTTCCAAGGCAATCTCACCGAGATTAAACCCATCACGAAAACCGCCCTGTTTCTCCAGCATCTGAGCGGTAAATTCACCGACGCTTCCTAATGGACCTTGTACGAAAGCAGATTCACCTGCGGCTGCACCGCCAACCCCCAAGCGACCGCTGCCGCGAACCTTAGCCATGTTGACTAACTTACCAGCCATGCCCATCGACAAAGCATCGAAGAGACCGATTGCAATACCGCGACGTGAGCCGCGTTCTCTGGCACGACCCCAAAATTCTGGATTTTGGAACAGCTCTTGAACTGCCGCATCATCGTTAAGGTTTACACCAGATGACCTGATCTCTTCATCGAGGACATTACCAAACTCTATAGCGCCTGACGTCGCACCAACAGCTGCCGCGCCAGCAAAGATATTGCCGCCTGTTGCCAGAGTAGTGCCTGTAGCCGCCAAAAGGCTCGGTATCATTTGCGGAATACTTTCGCCAACGACACTAAGAACAGCACCAGGATTGTCCTTCATAGCGCGAAAGACTTCGCCCCAAGTATTGTTTTCGTCTGTGATTGCGCGCAACCCATCTTGCACTTCTTTTGGAGCTTCTGGAATTATCCGATTAAGCTCTTGCATACGGTCTATGTAATCGCCGGTATCCTTCAAACCCAGTTGCTGCGCAAACAAATTGAACACACCTAGCATTCGCCCTGTGCCGCGCGAAATGGCATTGTTTGGCATTTGGTAGGTGTTGCCGAAAGCCATCTCGTCTATTGCCGCAGCATCACTTATAGGCATCCCGCTAACTGGTTGCCTGGTCGTGGTGTAGTTTCCTGGAAGACCTTGCACTTGTGATATGCTTGGGTTTACGTTTGCTTCTGTCTTTGCAATCGTTGGACCCGGTTGTTCCATCACATCTGCAAGCCTTTGGCGTTCTGTTTCTAATGCTTGCTGCCCAGTAACAGCCGGGTCGAAAGTCTTAGGGTAGAACACAGAATCCAGCTCAGTTGTATTAGGCGCATTAGCAATTTGCGCTGCGCGGTTTTGATCTGCAATCTGCTGCGCCAGTAACGCATTTGTTTCAGTCACTCCAGACGTCGGGCTGCGGAAACCACCTGTCGGGTCTACCGGCGGCATGTCAGTTATCGGGGAGGGTTCACTGATCGCCGCAACAGGAGGGATTGCAGTTTCCGCCGGTAGGTCTAAGGGGAAGCCAAACTCGTCAAGGCCCGTCTGCGGGGCTGTATCTAAAGGAAAACCAAACTCGTCAAGGCCCGTCTGCGGGGCTGTATCTAAAGGAAAACCAAGCTCGTCTACTTTACTTGTGCTTTGGTCTTCTTGCTCAAGTGGAAAGCCAAATTCATCAAATTTCATCTCGACCGCCTCAATAGCTTTCTAGTATTTTACTTATATCGCTTGGCGTGTAACCGAGGGAGGTTGCGTTATTTGCGATTGCATCAACAAGCATCTCTCTTGTGTAAATCTCGCTACCATTTCTTTGGATTGGTTTGCCTACTTTTGCGGCATTAGCCTTCCACTTTTCATCAAAAAAGCTTGGGACTTTTATATTTGACTTAAAAGGGTTGTTGCTTCCCAATTCCACAAGACCACCACTAACTATTGGTGCGCCTACTTTGTTGTACGCATCCATGTAAGGAGTGTTAGGATTTTTCCCAATAAAATTATTAACTTGATTGACAATGTAATTCTCTGTACCCACTTGAACATTATTTGGTAAATCTCCGAGCGATGCTGGAATCCTTTCCTTTAGGAAACCTGTTAGGTCGGCATACATTTCTTCAGTCAAGTTTTGCGTAGCATTAGTGGTTCGAGAAGTAGGCGATGCGCCTTTAGATGCTCCCGTCACGCTGCCTTGGGGTATAACAAATATACCATTTCTATTCTGAACGTTAAATTTGTCGAAATATTGCTGGTCAAGAAAAATTTCTCTACCAGTACCTTCAATAGTAACAGAAATGCCATTTTTGTTTTCTGGGCTAACATCAATGACATACATGTTCTGTGGGTTTTCTGCGCTCCCTAAATTAACAGTATTAGTCACTCCGTATTTTTTAGCTGCTTCGGGGGAAAATACCATGCGACCATCTTCAACAATAACGTTGTTTTCGGACTCCCATTGAATTTCAGCCGCTAGGCGGTTTGCGGCTTCGACTCCTGACTGTGTACTTTTTAATTTTTGGACATCCACATCAGCTTCTTTTTTTCTGTCTGCTGAATAGTTTTCCCAAATTTTTTGTGCTTCGCTATCTATTGTTTGAACCTCAAACGCTGACTTTCTATTTACCTCAGCAACAGCTATATCGCCTTTATTCTCCAGTTCTGTAACGTCAAGATTGTTGCTCAGTGTGTCAGTAAGTTCAGTCTGAGCAAAAGCAGGGTTGGAATACTGATTAGGCGCATTTCCAAGCAACGTATTTGCGATTATTCTCTCGTCAATGTCGGCACTTTCGTCCAAAACCACACCTCTAGCAGTGTTAAAGTCTTGGCCTTCGCCCATTGTAGCAAGTGCGCTTGCAATACTATTTGCATCACCTTCTTGAAAAAGCCTATACAAAAGACTTTGCCCTACTTCCGGAGAAAGATTAGCTCCCTCACCTAAATTAAACATAGAAGCGGCAACACCGACTAATTCTGGGCTTTGAGACAGAGCCAATAAGTTCGCGGCATCTGTTTGCAAATCTGTTGTTTTTTGATCGTACATTCCACCTTGCTTGGTACTAGCAGCAGCAGCAGCCAGTCTCTGCGCCTCTTGTGCAGCCAAGGATTTCGTCTCAAAAGGCAACAATGCTTTTAGACGGTTTGTTTGCTCGTTCTGATAGCCAGTCCTAGCCACCTGATAATCTGTTTCGGGATCACCGATCAGAGCCTTCGTTAAATTCGAAAAGCCCTGCGCCAGCAAAGGGTCCATCATGTAGGGGTTTTGGCGTGGCATTGTAAATCCTCTACTCTGTCGAGACTATTTTATCGGTTGGAACTTTGTCGGGGTCATACAAGCCGTAGGCCATCCCTGTTTGGCCTGCACCAGAAAGTATCTGGGCCATAGGAGAGTACGCTTTTGATGCTGCATATTGCAGGCCGGTGTCTGTGGCGGCGCTGTTGCCGCGCATGAAGTTGCCAGTCATGCCGCCGATAGCTGCGGCGTCAGCAATCTTAGGCGCAATGGTTGTTCCTAAGTATTTACTTGTGGCGTCCAGGCTTGCGATTGCACTTGCTCGCTGGTTCGCTTTCATCATAGCCGTTTGAGCCGCAGCTGCCTCTGCATCACGCACAATTTGGGGCGCAGAGCTGGTTCCTGTGTTTGTCTGCGCTCCACCGCCCGTTATTGCGGCTTTTAGTATGTTGGATAAATCAACAGCAGCAGCCTCCATGCCCGGCTTCCCAGCTGTGGAGTCGGCTGCGGCTGTGGCCTCTTGGATCGCCGCGCGTTGAGTATCTTCCAGCTGCCGGTTCTGTTCTGCGTTTTCTCGCATAAGAAGGGCTTTTGACCGGTTAGCATCCTTTATTGCGTTGCCTTGCATTTGCGCGCCACCGGCTTGCGCAAGTGCGCTTACGATTAAAGTTGGAGTACACATTAGCCTATCACCTTCACGCTACCGCCTGCTATTGGATCGAGTATTCCTGCAATCGTTGACGGCTGAGTACCAGCGCCAAGCTGGTCAACGGAGCCAGAAACTCGGCTTGGGCCACCACTGGCAACCGCTGTCGGATCAACATTGTAACTTGGATCGTAGGACCGCTTTACGAAGTCAGTGAAGAAATCCACGACCTCTTGTTCCTTCGGCGCTTTGAATGGCTGCGAATTGCCAGCAACGTCATAGCCCATGATCTGAGCTGTTTGGGCGTCGATTGTTGGTATGTCTTCAGTCTCAGTGACAAAGCCCTGCAATGCGCCTTCCATGCCGCTGCGCCCGTCATTAACAAAATTTCGGTTGGCTGCGGTGTACTGGTTGACGATACCATCGATGCGGCCTTCTTCGCCACCTTCGGCACTAGCCAAGATGCCCATAGAGTCGTCAACACCTTGTTGAGTAAGCATCCCAGCAGACTTGAAAGTATCGTAAATGCCGCGAGTGGCGTCATCATAAGCCGTTGTAAATGCTTCTGATAGCCCACCTTCACGATAGGAGTCACCCAGGCCGGTGTAGTAATCGTCTGACGCAAAATCGAATGCCGACCCTATATTGCCCATCTGTGTCGATAATGCATCGCCACGCCTTGCTAATGCGTCCAGGAGTGCCTGGTTGACTGGGGGCGGTGCTGGAGTGCTGTCCTCACCGCCTCCACCGCCTCCGACAGTCTCTGTGCGGCCACTATCATCGACAGTCGATCCGCCGCCAGGTGTGTATACTCCGTCCTCGTTAATAGTGTTTATTGGACTTTGGGGACCAGCAACTGTGACGCCATTTCCGTTTGTATATGTAACAGTACCACCAGGGCCGTTTGGAGCATCTATCCGTATCAGACCACCATCATCACCAGTGTTAATAAGGTTATCAACACCTCGAGT
>Ga0209405_1001777_pt1 | contig 15054 bp, 10 predicted proteins | sample COGITO_mtgs_1105_6_FD_184803 | JGI IMG/M metagenome (GOLD analysis project Ga0209405, IMG submission 184803) | Pelagic marine microbial communities from North Sea - COGITO_mtgs_110516 (SPAdes) (version 2) | ecosystem: Environmental > Aquatic > Marine > Epipelagic ...
GGACTTTACACAGCTCCCACTATGGTCGCTTTAATGGTGGCAGACAAGGCGGCGGCACAAAGCGGCGGCGGAGTAGGACCGCCTACAACACAACCGACTCCGGCACCGACTCCGACTCCGACTCCGGCACCGACTCCGACTCCGGTACCGTCATCGGGACCGACTCCGGCACCGACTCCGGCACCGGTACCGTCATCGGGACCGACTCCGGCACCGTCACCGGCACCGACTCCGGCACCGACTCCGGTACCGTCATCGGGACCGACTCCGGCACCGACTCCTGCACCGACTCCGGCACCGACAAAGCCTCCCCTTCTTGTGTGATTGGATTGTTGGTAGCACATTCAATCCAAAATTTATTACTCTACAGATTAAAAACTCGATAGCCGATGTTAAACATTTCTGATTTCGGCCAATGATGTAAAAAAATAATATTTGTCAGTACTAAATCATAAATTTTACCATTGAGGCAGAAATTTCGACTACCCCAGCCTCAAAATAGTATCTATGACCCCAGAAGATTCAACTAACAGATTAAAGACATGATAAATAACTCATCATCCAATTTAGACACTTTATTCTCAACGGCATGGCTGCGGCACTATTCTCAACGGCATGGCTGCGGCACTATTCTCAACGGCATGGCTTCGGCACTTGTTTCGCAAACAAAGTAGGCCTTAACTTTGAGGACTGAAATGATCTTCTAAGCGGAAGCGTTCACTATGTAAATAATCAGCTTAACGCCCAGTCCAGAGGGTTAAAACAATCGATGAAAGTCTCCTTGTTGCAATATACCCAAGCATCAGAGCTAGTCATCTTACTGCACTTGTGGCGCGGTAAAAAATATCAGGCCTTTTCACGGGCGTGAAGTGCCTGCATCATTGGCTAGTGCAAAATAATATAGAATATCCAGACTGATGTTGAAAATAATACAACTTAAGTCGTCGCCACGAAAGTTAAGCCCTGCAACAATTTGCAGACTCGACATGTTTATTATGTATAACTGAGACTTGGAGCCAATTCAGTCGGCATAAACTAAGAACTGATGAATATCATGTGCGACAGAATCGTTAATTCACCCACGGTGATCATTAGCCAATTACTGACAGGCCAATGATATCAAACCGTCGGCGGTAACATGTTGGCTGATGTAGACCCCTCACATGAGCAATTTAAAAGGGGAGTCGATATGGGAAATATAATCTGAATTGACTCATCGGGATCACTTAGGCAAATATCTACTGTTGTTATAGCTGCGTGGCACACAAATAATGGACATTAATGTTGGTGTCGGCGTGACATATAGTCTTTTTTTTTTGATTCGAATAATCGCTATTAGCGAGTGGGTCTTTGTAGTTTTTAAAATATGTTCACTGAAAATCACGAATTAGCTATAAAGTGCACCATCCATGATTGTGAGAACGGCTCTTAATATTGTGAAGATTCTTAAAGGTGGTATTGGCTGTTTTCTCCCTCTCTTTATTGACGAAAATATCACTATCAACTGGGAGGAACTAGGCATCATAAGCGACACACAAGCTAACGACTTGTTGCTCTATAACCCAGCGGCTGGTTAACTGGACAAATTGGCTCGTAAGACCCTTCAATCTCGGTCACACGTATGATTTTACTTAAATCATCAACCACAAACACACTATCGCAGGTGTTGGTTTTGAAGACTTTCTTTGCTGTCAATAATTGTAGCTTTCGCAAGTTGACATCTTCTCGGCTTAGCCAGTCATAGAATGCATACTTTTTTGCTTTACTACAGCTTAATAATTCATCCCGAGTGAACGTCATTATTGAATAAGCCACAATCTGCGCAAGTGATAATAAGCTTTCTCGCATGAGTTGCAGAGCCAGAGTGTTTATAAACATGGTTTTTAGTGACGTCGTTTTAAAATCAAGGCGCTTCTGAATTGAGCCAAAGGTATAATGAATATTTTTAAAGTAGATTGGCACAGAAAATCTGTCGTGACCAATGGAAAAAATGTTGTATTTATGGGATATTAAATGTTTTTAAATAATCAAATTTTTGCTACGCAATGGCATTAAGTTATTATTTAACAATAAATTAGTTATGAATTTACGTTCCACTTGAACTACGAAACCCTGAGTTAGGAAAGCCAATGCCAGATTTTGTCATATATAGTACCAGTAATACCTATTATCAAAGTTGGCAGTGTGATTTGCTGGAGTACAGTTACGTAAATGCCCATCAAAAGGGCGAACTTATTGCCTTGTGTTCCGAAGGTGAAAATGGTGACCTATCCCCTAGAGAGTCTAATATAGCAAAGGTGATTCCTTTACCTAGTTATATGAAAAATCAACATACAGGTGATTTCTGGGGTATAGCCAATAAGTTAGGTTCCCTTAAAAGCTGGATTGACAACCAGGAGGTTGAAGGAAGTGTTTTATTTCTCGATCCAGATATGGTTTTTATTAAGCCAATTGATTTGCATGTCAAAGAAGGAAAAGTCATTGCACAACGTTGGGTAGATAGTGGTATTGCCGGTCATCCGATTTTTGATAAATATTGTAGAAAAAATCGTCATAGAATTACCAAAGAAACAATTTTTATGTATCCCTATCTTATGCATACGGCGGATATACGTAAAACTATGGAGAGGTATTACGAGTTAAGTCATGAGATTCGAGACGTTGAGAAAAAATGGGAATCGGACATGTACGCGCTAGTAATAGTTGCCGCAGAATTTGCCCTCGATGTAGAGACGGTAGACGATATGGGTGTATGTAATAATTGGGAAGAACATAATAATCTAGACACACCTATTGTTCATTTCCCAGTGCCATTTCTAAATGCAGAAGGGCAAAAAATTTGGTTTAAGCAAGATTTCACTCAGCAGGCAATTAAAAAGCCTTGGACTAACCTTCCTGCACCGTCAGAGGCGAAAAGTCGGGCAGAGTACTCTGTACTGGCTTTGATTCAAAACTTAATCAATAAACAAGAAATTGAAGCTTCAGGTAGCGATTACTTATATTGGCAAAACATGCCGAAGTCGTTGTTGAAATACCAGCCCAATAACACTAAATATATTGTTTTTGATCAGTACCCAGGCGGTTTTAATAATATTCGTATGTCTTTGGAGTTAGCTGCAGTATTTGCTTTATTGCTAAACAGAGTTTTGGTTCTTCCGCCGAGAACAAACTATTATTTGCTTGAAGGAGAATGTGGATTCGAAGATTTTTTTGATATAAGTGCACTTGGGATAGAGGTCATTGAATTTGAGGATTACTGCGAGCGGAATAATATTGAGATAAATAGCTTAGATCAAGCATGGAAAGATGTCGCTGCGATTTCGTATGTTGCTGACTGGGACGTGATCAAAGATCTTGTTAAAATTCCAGAGAATATTAAAGCTTGTGAGTATTTTGAAAATTACAAGATGGGTAGGGAATCACTTTTCTTCGACACTGAAACCTTGACGTCTGATCACATTCTATTCCCTAAGAATTTGCTGGGGAATTTTTATCTAACCATATTTGCCGAAAACAGGCTCAAGGAAATGACGCAATTTGTAGCAAGTCATATCCATTACAAAGACGATATTCTCCTAGAAGCTTATAATATTATTAAGGTGTTAGGTGACCAAAATTATGCGGCCATTCATATAAGACGAAATGATTTCCAGTACAAAGACCTGTTCATTGATGGAGAACAAATACTCAGGAATATATCCCCTATTTTAAAAGCAGGGGAAACTTTATACATCGCAACAGACGCTCAAGACCATAGTTTTCTAAAGCCTCTTGAAGACGTTTATAAAGTGGTTTATTTCTCAGATGTACAGAATAGAATTAACCAATATATTGATAGTAAATTAATTGGCTCTATTGAACAGTTGGTGTGTACCAGAGCGAGAGTTTTTATCGGCACACGCTTGTCGACTTTTTCTTCGTATATATATCGCATGCGAGGGTATATGGATGATATATATGACACAAATTTTTATGATAATACACTAGAATGCAAACTTGCTTGTCATCAAACTCCTGTTACCAAATTTCCCACATGGACGGATGCTTGGCAAATGACGTGGGGTCGAGAATTCCCTGAAGCATGGAATTTTAAAGAGGAAGTTATTTTTATCTCTATCGCAAGTTATCGGGATCCTGATATCGAAAATACCATAACCGATCTTTTGGAAAATGCGGATAATCAGAGTTTGTTAGTAGTTGGGGTTTGCTTGCAGGATAATACGAAAAAAATTGAAAGTTTTTCGTATAAAAATCATAAACGAATAAAAGTTCTATCCATACCTTTCGAAGATGCTAGAGGAGCATGTTATGCAAGAAGTCTTATTCAAGAAAAATTGTATGACGGGGAGAAATATTATTTGCAGGTTGATTCACATTCTCGTTTTGCAAAGGGTTGGGATACCTATCTTAAAGCAAACTTATTAAGTTGTAAGTCACCGCGGCCAATATTGACTACCTATCCAAATGGGTTTTCTGCCGATGACAAAAATAGGTCTTTCCTGAAGAACAATAAATCAAGTCTGATCGCTATTGAGCATTTTAATGAAGCGGGATTTTTGAAAGTTAGGGGTAAGCAGACGGTTTCAGGTGCGGTTCCCGCCCCTAGCATATGGTTAGCAGCAGGCTTTGTGTTTACATTTGGCAATTGGGTAAAAGATGTGCCTTATAATGCTCAGCAATACTTTAATGGTGAGGAAGATTCGTTATTAATTCGCTCTTATACAAATGGCTGGGACACCTTTGTCCCTCCAAAGAATGTTGTATTTCACGATTACAATGATAATCGAATGCAAAGTAAAACAAAGGTAAGGCCACTGCACTGGGAAGACCATCAGAATATAAAAAACAATTTTGATATTTTACATGGATTACACTTGGGCAAGGGTGTGGGAACGGTTCGAAGTATCGTCGATTTTCAAGAAAGGCATGGCGTAAATTTTGAAACTAAAGAGGTTCGGCCATGGGCGAAAGAAGGATTGCCAAAAGAGCTAGCTATGGAAGAGATCACTCCAGGGCGGCATCATAATCAGTACGATGTGTATTTAGAAACTGACGAAATCTCTATTCGCAAGTATAAAATTTGGATATTTTGTTTGTTCGACTCTCAGGGAACAGAGATATATCGAAAAGATATAATAGACGAACTAGTTCTGAATAAAAAAGAAAATTGGGTAAAGGTGAGTTTGGATTTAAACAGCATGATTTACCCTATTGTAAAAGCGCTTATTTGGCCAGTCATGGAAGATAATAAATTTGCAAGTCGTCATGAGTATCCAGTTAAGATTGATAGAGCTTCTAAAACTATTGTAAGGTCTGATAAAGCAGTTACTGTTCAAAATGTATTAGAGGATAATCATGTAATTGTTGCGCCAATAGCAAGATTACGTTCTGCGTTACAAATGTATGATGCAACCTTAAATACTAAGACGATTGACGACTCTTATGCGTTGTGGATTTTGTGTTTTTTCGATCATGAAGGTAAAGAGGTTTATCGAAAAGATATTGACGACAAGGAGATAATTGAAAAACGTACCGACTCTTTGCTTATTAGCATTGATAGGGCTATTGATCCAAGTACACTAAAAACTGCCCTTATCTGGCCAATGACAGAGGAAAAAACATTCGCAAGTCGCATTGAATATGAGATTGAGGTTGACCTGTCAAATAAAACTATAAAACCCTCCCCTTGGGCATAAAATGGTGAAAGTACAGTGTGTAGAGATTTTTATAAATTGATATTTCAACTTTGCTAAATCACTACCTAACTAAGTAGCAAGTCAATTAAGAGTTAATAGGTTAGATGAAAGAATGTACTATATTTGTCGCATTGGCGGCATATTGTGAGCCTGAGTTAGAGCTCACCATTAAAGATTGCATCGCAAAATCTAGTAAGCCAGATAATTTGAGGTTTGGAATTTGTTTGCAATATGACGCCGGTGGTGAAAAAGAGATACAAGCAGACTGTATCGATCACCTTATAACAGATAAGCGAATTAGAGTAATCAAATTTGATCATAGAGAGAGTAAGGGAGGCTGCTGGGCTAGAAATTTAGTGCAAACCATGTATGCAGAAGAAGATTATACTATTCAGGTTGACGCTCACACTCGATTTGTTGAAGGTTGGGACCAAACCTTAATCAACATGGTACAACGCTTTCCAAGTGAGAAACCTTTGATAACTGGTTTCCCACCTCTTTATTTTCGCCATGATGAAGTAGATAGTTATACTTGTTTAGATTGGCGAGGTTATACAAATACTACAGTGATGGAACAGTGGTCACCTGATGGTTGGATCCATCATCCGACACATGATATTAAAGAAAATTTTAAATCGCCGCGCTATACCCGATTTTTATCGGGTGCTTTTGTTTTTACAAGTGGTGAATGGAATAAGACTATAATGCAAGATCCGGAGCATTATTACTCTGGCGAAGAGTTTGCCCTTACCCTGCGCTCTTATACTCATGGGTACGATCTATTTACTCCTGATGAAATTGTTGTCTGGCATCGTTGTCATCCAGAAGCAAATCGTAAACATTTTTCTGATTTTGAGAACGAAATCAGTCAAAAGCACCATAATAAGGCGATGAAGCGTTTGAACTTGCTTATGAAGGGCGACCCTGCAGGAGAGCTAGGTCGTTTTGGTTTAGGGACAACCAGAAACTTAGAAGACTTTTACAATTTTTCAGGATTGGATTGTGAAAATTTTGAAGCGCATCCAGATGCTATAGCTGGTGTGCCTCCTAACCCACAGACCATTAAGCGTTAACAATAAAAGCATAGTTTACCTGCTCAAAAAGATCGTTACTGAAATACAAGTTGAATAATGAATCAGTTAGAAGTTTATCAATTTATTGGCCGTACCCTAAGTCCATACAGCAATATGGATAGTAACATTGTTTGTGCGCAACAGATTATGCATAGAGAACTTGACTGGGAACGAATAATCTCCATAGCCACTGGCCATTTGGTCGCTCCTGCACTTTACGCATCGTTGTTACGAAAAGACTTTCTGAAATTATTGTCTGAAGAACTACAACACTACTTCCATACCATGTATTCTTATAATACTCAGCGTAATGTAGGCCTAAATGGACAGATCGAAGAGCTTCTACACTATTTACCTCCTGGTGCAATCCTTCTAAAAGGGGGGGCCAGTTTAACTTCTGAGCTTTATTCTCAAGTGGGTGAGCGCGTAATGCGGGACTTGGATATCCTCGTAAAGATTGAATCTATGCATTCCACTGTGAAACAGCTTTTCTCAATTGGCTACCGCTACTGTGAACTAGACTCTTTACCCGCGCCCCCATTAGATGAACAGGAAGATCCGATTGAAGCGCTTAATGCCAGGGGATTAGGGTATATGCACCATATATACCCCCTTGTACACCCTAAGCATAATGCCAGTGTTGAATTACATAGACAGCCACTGTTGCAATTAGGTGAAAGAGAATTATTATCTAGCGGCGAAGCTTTTTCTAACGCAGTGCAATGCAAGAATTTAAAGATGCTCAGTATAGAGCACAGGTTGTTGCATAATTTTTTCCACGCTCAAATTCAAGATAGAAACGGTTTACTGGGTAAAATTGATCTGATGCAGGCTTATGAATTTGTACAATTAGTCTATCGGCATCAAGGAGCTGTTCAATGGGATCAGTTACAAAGAAGAGTCAAAGAATGTGGTTTAGAGATTCACTTTCAAGTTTATCTATTATATGTCGAGGATTATTTTTACTGTCCAATACCAGAGAATATTTCAATTTCCAGACGTTCGAGAAGAATAATAAAGCGGCAACAGCTACTTGAGAAATATAAGGTGCTTAGAATTATTCATGGGCCAACTATGTTGTTCGTTTTTAGTATTTGCCGAGAACTTTCTCCCATCAGAGTTAAAGAAAAGTATGGACCAATTTCATTTGTAATAGCTTATTTAATGGCGATTACAACTCTACCTTTCAGGTTATTGAAACCTGGCACGATTAAGGCGACCTTTCGTCAATTACGAGATTCTTTTCGTGGGTAGCAGGTCTAATAATACCTTGGGGTCTATAAGCTTATAAAAGTCAAACTTTCAGTCTACGAAAAAGTAGCCTTGAGAACGGGGTCCAAAATTTCGAATGCGGAATTTAGGTCTTTAAATCTCAGTTCATATACAGGCATTTTTTCTACTACTGCGAAAATCTGCATGACACCTTCATAACTAGAGTTTTCAACAAAATAGCTACCAGAGTTCATTAATTTTGATAAACCTGTTATTGAGTCTATTTCTGTTAAGACTGTTTGTTGAGAAGTATCAACGTGAGCAAAGATCATGATAGCCGGCCGGTAACGCCTGCCATCTTTTGTTATACGGGGAGCGGGGACTAACTTAATAACATCTGAAACAGTTCCAGATTGGACATTAGGTTCGTCTTCAGTTAATTGCTCACTGATTAAGTCTAGGTCATGCTTACGAAGCTTTAGCGGCATTGGCATTGCCTCCACCGTACTATTACCTGCATGAAAAGGAAGGTTACAGCTGGCTAAAAAATCATAGCCATAATGCTTACTCATTGCGTATAGCAAACCAACCCGCCCAGGATTCAAGAGCCCAGGCATAATGATTGCTTGATTCCCCTGCCCAAGCCCTCCAGCACCTAGGCATAAAGACACCCCACTTGATACTGGTATCATCGAATGAAGTTCGCTCAGTATATTTTTAACAGCCAGTGGAGCATTAGTGGTCACTCCAGCTTGACCAAGGTCAATGCGAACGGCATGTCCTTGGTCAACTTTGTTTACTGAAATTTTTCTTTTGGGGATTGCCTTAGTATTGATTTCAAGTGGCTGCAGCAAGGGGCGCAACATCTTTTCTACTTCACTATCGTCATAATCTATTTGTATAAGAGTACTGGTAATATTGTAATATTGCACTGAGGTGCCAATTTTTTCATCACTAAGTTTGTATAGTGCAGAGTTCTCATCAGGTAGGATTTCAGCGTTATTCCAGCTCTGCCTAATCTGCTCAACATCAGATTGAATTTGTTGACTGTCTATACCAAAATGAGAGGATAGTTCTTCTACTAAGTCCGCTGAAGGTATTTTTTTGCTTGCTTGGGCCTCCCAAATCCAACCCGCTATGCCACTTAACACATAAACACTATTCGAATAGGGACGATAAACAATTAACCCTTGATTGCTGGAAACCCCGACGACACTCTTAGGTGAATTTGGGATATCTTTTACCGTTGGCGTGGCTGTCGACATTGTTTTAGTAAAATCTGCAATATAATTATTTTCTTTTTGATCTAGCCGGCCCCTAACCCACATCACCGCAACACGACGTGAGCCTGAGGTTATTGTGGTGGCCCGGTGCCAATGATTGGAAGGTGCTACTACCATATTACCGCAGCCATGCAGTCCTGGCGATCGTGTTCCAGATAAAGGATCATGGAACATTAAATCTCCCATAGTATATTCAGATTCATCACTCAGATTGAGAACTGCTGACAGTATTCGATTGCTCCCTTTATCAAATGTATCCGCATGTTCTTTTGATAGCACATCAAAATGCCATATGTAATGACCTCCCGGAGAGTAGTTTAATATCTGCACCCGCTCAGGCTTGAGCAATCGCATTTCCCACAGCTGTTCGTTTAGTTGCTTAACCTGCTCAAACATATGCTCTTGCAACCAATGACCTGATTCAAGGGAAGTGTTTTGGGAACGACGAATATGACTATCAGTGCTTCTAGTGCCGTCCCAATTAGCGAGCCCGGCTGGTTCGGATTCAAGGATTTCAAGCTCAGAGAGTAATTTACTTTTCTGCGAAGGACTGATTACGTTATCAGCCAAGGCAAATAGTGGGGGAGAATCAAATTTCATGAGTTATCAACATTTATTATAATTTATGTTATTCGAGTAAATAAAGACTATTAATAAGCATTACCTGACTTAGGGTAATTTAAAACCAAAAAGCCCAGAACTTGTATTGGATTGTATCCCAAATTCCTCATAATGTTGTATATTTTCTAACATTTGAATTAAGCACACAACAGGATTTATCCTTGAGTCTATCGTATTATCATTCGCCTGCTTTAAACTATAGGTAGGATATTGTTAGGTGTTATGGTTAAGTAATCTCGGCTGATATACTGTGGGCATTTTGCAGCAATACCCTAATGGACATTGCATACAAGCAGTTTCATAAGCAGTTAAAGAAGCCATTAGGGCAGTTTCATAAGCAGTTAAAGAAGCCATTAGGGATATTTTCGAATAACTTGTAAATAAAGTATTGGCTCACTGACTCAATCACAACTTGAGCATGTTACCTACACACTATCTTTTTAGCTAATTGCTCGGACTGGTTCTAGGAGAAAATAATTTGAATCCCGAAAAAGGTGCGGAATGTTAGATTGAACTAATATTTGATTATTATTTTTCCCACTTTCGGTCAGTTTGACTTAATTACGCTGATGTCTATGAGATAGTCTTGAAGGCAATTGATAGCGAGCCTATTACTCATATCAATTATCAAATTCCACTGGAATATAAATTTTAGGTTTAAAATGACAAAATATATTAGCGTAACTTTTGCCATCCAGCGGGATTGGTCTGCCATGAATAAGCCTTGCCCCTTCATAAAATAACATATCGCCTGGTTTTAATAGTACGTGATGTTGCCGATAAAAATTATCTTCTAAGACTAACGGCCATGGTTGATTTACTTCTTGATCCACATTAATTATGACGCTTATTATATGTGTATGTGGACGGTCCCTATGCATTTTTAGGGCTGTTCGATTGTTATATACTCGGACACCATAAACTGATGTTGGCTCAAGTTCTGTTCCACTCCAAGCCTCCAAATGTGGTTTCATGATTGCTTGTATCTGATTTTTTAATTCCGATGGTAGGTGAACCATTGTACTCGATTGTGCACCCTTATCTTCATTAAAAATATATCCTCCAGGCACGTATTCGTCATGGTTTTGTTTTTTGTTTTCATGAAAATAATTATCGATTTGCTTAAATGCATCTTCTGGAAAACGGCCTTTAAAGTAACCATCAATAGTATAGTTTGGGATAAATTCGTTTATGCTTTTAGAATACATTGGAGGCGCAGGGGTAAGCTCACTTTTTGAATAAAAACGTTTACTAATTACAACATGTTTACGACTAGTTAAGCGCTTCTCATTATTTATATAATGTAAATGATACGCTTTATCTGATTGCAAACTGTTCCAAATAACGGCGGTACCTTTTGTTGATTTGAATTTTTTTTCTTCACTATCATTCAAGTAAATCATGAAAATATACACACTCTGCTTTTGTAATGATTCAGGCGTCTCTTTTTCCGATTCTTCAAAATCATCCCATTGGATCTGTTCTGAATAAGAAACATCTATTCCCATGATCTTACAAATTCTGCTATCAATATTTTCTATAATATCGGTATGTATAAGACTGAAATTATCGATTCCACTTGGAGTCATATTTTTATTTGATTTATGATTTAGACTTAAATTTTGAGTGTTACTGAGCTGGCTATATGCAAGCATTTCTTTGCACTCTGAAGTGCTTAAAAAATTTTCTATGCTATAAAATTCAAAATTACCATTAATATGTTTCTTTGCATTAGGCAAAAATAATTGACTCACTTTAATTTTTTTACAATGAATATTTGCATGCTCATTGATTGACTTATTTTTGTTTTTCAATGGATTTACAATTAAATTTAAATCAACGTCAGGGGTATATTTCATTTCTTCTACAATAGATGAGTACTGGTAGCCTTCATCCAGTAGAATTTTAAAAATACCGTCTTTATCGCGACCAGCATTTATGTTGGTTGAGATCCAGTTTTTCCAGCTTGTATCAAAATTTGTTTTCATTTAAATCACTATATTATTAACAAAATTCTATTTAAAGAGTTGATTAATTATCAACTCTTTATGTCATGTCAAGGTTTAATGTATTTGGCATGCTCTAAAAAATATAAATAGGGATGATGTCATTGATGCATGAAATGCGTGCTAAACAATGAATACCTGACACCAATAGGTGTTCATATGCCATGGATATCTACGCTTAACTAGGGTAAAAAAAATAATGTCGATTTGACATAAAAACAATTGATTTATATTCGTATCCCTATAGGCGAAGATAACCAGATGCAGTAATTGTGTGGTTAATGGGATATCTCGATTTTAACGAGATAGGTAACCACTTGGCTTAAATATTATCAGACTTTTATAGGAAAAACCTTTCTAAAACGACTGCCTAAATTTTCGGGAATTCAAGGGTAATCAAAAACTATTAGGCAACATCTATTTTGACAAACGGCCAATGCACTTGACGTCACACAATGAACGAAGGGTCATGTCAATAGTTGAAATAAGTATAGAAAATTTGTCACATGTTGCGTTGCAGTAAAATAATTATAATAATCAATAGGAATTTCAATGAAAGGCAGATGTAAATGAGGTAAGTGGGTAAGCAAAATACATTGTGGTCTTCAGATTTTGCCCCCGCTTTTATCATATTCAAGACTCGAACTTACGCCAGAATTTATAAGTGCTCAGGGCTTAGGACTTATTCTTATACCCAATTAAATAACCGCTAGATTTACGCCCATTATCAATTTCAGGGCCAATAGGGCCAAAAATGTAACTTTAATTGAACAACCTTGCACCTGAGGCTAATCGAACCCGAGTAAAGGGAAAAACTGTTGATGATGACACCTTATTATTGGGAGGCTACCGCAGAGAAAAAGCAGAAGTTGATGGGTAACTTGTAATAATTTACCGTTGATTTTGATATTAGAGCCTTTGTTAAAACCTAATTGTAGGACTTGCCCCAGCGTATCTTTGAGAACTTTTATAGGGATAAAACATAAACATGGAGGTCTGGTTTTTGGGGCATTTACCAGCATTTTCAGGCGCTAACCGACGTTTAATTTTACACTCGTTATTTCGGATTTTAGAAAATTTAAGACATTCAACCTCAGGTAAGTCTGTTAATATGAATTCTGTTCATTACCATAAACAAAAGCAATATTCAGAGCTGGCTTGCACAACAGTGGGAAGCGCTTGTTCTGAATGATGAGAAAACCGTTGAGTGATATACGAGAAGTCTGGGTTTTCAACTTCTTATATTCAATGAATGATGGAATTTTAAATAACAGTTAGATTGCTCTACGACAGTTAGAGGTAAATGTGTTGGTAGCATTTTAAACAAAGGATAACGAAATCTTATGAAAAAAGTAGTGGTGTTAGGTGGCGGTGGATTCATCGGTGGCCATCTGGCCAAAAGACTAAAAGATGATGGAAATCAAGTGACAGTCTGTGATATCAAGAACCATGAGTATTCGGAATCAAGCACAATTTGCGACAAATTTATTGTTGGCGACTTAAGAGATCCCAACATAGTATCTAGCGTAATCAGCGCAGACACAGATGAAGTATATCAACTGGCTGCAGATATGGGGGGAGCGGGTTATCTCTTCACTGGTGACAATGACGCCAACGTCATGCACAATTCTTCGTTGATCAACTTAAATGTTATACATGAATGCACAAAAAAACAGGTGAAGAAGGTATTTTACGCATCCTCAGCCTGCGTTTATCCGGAACATAATCAATTAGATCCAAATAACCCCATCTGTGAAGAATCAACTGTCTACCCTGCAAGTCCTGACTCCGAGTATGGTTGGGAAAAATTATATTCTGAAAGGTTATTCTTGGCTTTTAACAAGAATTATGACATAGATGTGAGGATTGGCCGGTTCCATAACATTTTTGGACCTATGGGCACATGGTCGGGAGGTAAAGAAAAGGTACCTGCTGCAATATGTAGAAAAACCGCAGAATCTAGCAATACTGTAGAAGTATGGGGCGATGGGTTACAAACGCGCTCGTTCTTATACATTGACGAATGTGTTGAAGCTGTTATTCGATTAATGGAATCCGATTTTATGGGGCCGGTTAATATTGGATCCCAAGAAATGATATCCATTAATGAGCTAGCCCAAATGGTGATTGATATCTCTGGAAAGAACATAAGTGTTCAGAATGTTCAAGGTCAAACATTCGTTGATAAATATGGATTCAGTTGTCCCGAGGGAGTCAGAGGGCGAAACTCTGACAATAGGCTGTATAAAGAAAAAATAGGCTGGGCTGTATCGCAACCATTACGAGCTGGCCTAGAGCAAACTTATCGCTGGATTAACCAGGAAGTTCATAACTCAAAGCGCTAAGCTACAAATGCCTATGTTCAACAAAGTCTGGAATGATTTTACGTTAGGTAGTTCTCACTCATAACTTGTTAACATAGTCGATTAATATGAGGGACAGTGCTCAAAGGCAATTTAAATTGTTTTTTGAGCTGGTGTTTTCCCTAACTTGAGATATATTTTTCAAATGAGGTATCGAATGAAAAGCAATCAAAATATGCGTTGTTATTTACTATTTTAGGTGCCGGCCATACAGTAAAATCAATGAGGGATAATACTAGCCGCCGACATTATCTTGTTATGACCTCTAAAAATGTACCGTCTGTAAATGGGGATAATGTTGGAACAAGGTGGGAAAGACGTTAGTCGTGAGCCTGTGACTACTATTAGCAATTAATCCTGCAATAATTTGGCTCTAAAGCAGCTCCTAAAGCTAATATATCACTGTCTCGTTCGGTTTTCCCAGTCAAAACATTAGCTTGAATATAGCCTAAGAAATAGAAGAAACTCAGCCGCCCAAAGCTTTCATAGACTCATGGATCAGGTAAAAAGTGGTTCGTGCCAATTATAGATCTTCATTGTAGAATTAATTCAGGTGGGGGAAAGACCTAAAAAGTGGTCCCTGGCATTGTTAAGGTTATCAGCTAGCCTATTCAGCTAAAAGATTTTTACAATGAATGTCTGCGCAATTCGTGTAAAAGCTTTAGTTAGCTGACGTATAAGTTTTAAGTTGACTCTGACCCTGAGGTATCCCCACGAAATAAACGGTAAGTAATTTTAAAAGAGTTTGGAACATTCACGGTATTTGGTGATCAGATCAATCGCCAAACATCTCTAACCGG
>Ga0209405_1001808_pt1 | contig 14874 bp, 8 predicted proteins | sample COGITO_mtgs_1105_6_FD_184803 | JGI IMG/M metagenome (GOLD analysis project Ga0209405, IMG submission 184803) | Pelagic marine microbial communities from North Sea - COGITO_mtgs_110516 (SPAdes) (version 2) | ecosystem: Environmental > Aquatic > Marine > Epipelagic ...
TGTGGATCCACTTTACTAATCGGATTATTATCCGCATAAGGATACAAATTCGTACTCCAAATAGGATCTTTTGTCAGAAACCTCCCAACAGAAGGTTTATAATACCTCGCACGCATATAATACAAATCGTTTGTATCGTATTCTACGCCATAAATACCAACATATCGAAAGAAATTAGTATTGTTCGTTGGTTCAATGAAATTCGTAATGGTGCCAAAATCATCATAACGGTATTGATGGGTAATGTCTGCATTCTCGTCGGTCATCATAACAACACTGCCTCGTATATCACCATGATAATAATGTAAATTACCATTGGGTTGCATTCGTGCCAATAACATTCCTGAAGGCGTGTAAATGTAATAGTGTATTGGATTGTTACTGTTGTCTAATTCAACGAGTATATTATCTAAACGAAAGTCACGAACATACTTTGTAGTTGTACCGTTTACGGTTTTCTCTACACGTTGATTATATGGATTATATTTGAAAGTGAGATTATTGTCAACATCAGAATAGCTGGTTAAGCGGTCATCAATGTCAAAGTTTAATGAAATATCATTTCCAATTCCTGTGGTATTTCCATCATCATTAATAGTATGGTTCACTCCGTTATTAGTTAATACGTGGCTATTGTTGTCATAGGTACCAGTAAGAGTTGCTGTATTAATGGGTGTTTCTGTCCCATTGATGATTGGTTTGGAGAGCTGACTTGTTTTAACAATGTTACCTCGGTTATCAAGTTGGCATATATCAACATACAGTGTAGGGCCACCACTTAATTCATCGTGTTCTATATACCTGTGACGTCCTGCTGCATCATATGAATAACGAATACGAATATTGTTTCCTAAATCTATCCGTTTGACTCTATCATCATCATGATATTCATAGTCAGCAACAATCAAACCGTCTTGTCCGACATTACGAATCAATCCTACCTTTGTAACTCTATTTTTATCGTCATAGACATAATAGGTTTTGAGTTCTATCCCGTTTAAATTTGGATATTCCACATCATCAATGGTACCTGTATCCTCATAATCGTATTTTACCTTGTGCCCATGAACAGTTGTCACTTGGTCTAAGCGATTAAGGTTGTCATAATCTAAATGGATTGTTCCAGCGGCATTGGTAATACGTTCAACTAAGTTTCGACTGTTATAATCAATATCGGTAATCGTTCCAGTATCAGTTAGTCTTCCGTCACTATCATAATCGTAATCTATTTGCTGTCCTGATGGTTTTGTTATTTCTTCAAGATAACCTTCATCGCCATAATCATATTGTGAAATTAAATTTCCAAATTGCTCTTGTATTACGCGGTCTTCATCATCATAGACAAAAGAAGTTGATACATTATTGGCATTGATGATTTTAGATAAATTATCATTTTTATCATAATTATATGCTGTGGTAAAACCACCAGAATTTATCGTTTGTATGACGTTATCATTAGCATCATAATCATACGATGAAATTAATCCATTATCGTTTCTTTGCTCTAAACGATTAATACCGTCATAAGAGAATGAACTGCTAATGTTTGCAGGAGCGGTCATTGTGGACACTGCACCATCACTCTCGTAGGTATAGTTAACGGCAATACCTTCTTGATTCGTTTTTGAAAGTAATTGTCCGTAGTTATCATAAGTAAAATATGAAGAGCTCCCTAAGGCGTCTTCTATCTGTAGAAGGTTTTCATTGCTGTCATAAAAGAATTTTGTAATATTTCCTTCTCCATCAATATATTCTGTTAAATTATTGTCGTTATCGTATTCAAACTCTTCTATAATAGCTCCATTCTCTTTATCAATTTTAGTAACGTTACCGTCATTATCGTAATCGTACTCAATATCTACACCATTTAAATTGGTTTCTGTAGGTAGCATTACATTTACACCAGAAGACGGATAACTAACTTGAACGTTATTGGTGTCGCTACTATAGTCAGTTACAAGACCATTTAAATTAAATTCATAGTTTTCAGTAAAAGGATTGCTACTTCCTGAAATAGGTGTGTCGACTTCCGCAGTTATATTGTTATTTTCATAATCGAAATCCACATCAACGGTTATTGGGTCGTCATTGTTTACTTGATAAGAAGCTAGTTTAGCATTATTTTCATCGTATTGCGCAGTGATTTTATTACCTCTTGGCAAACGTATTTCATCTAGCAAAAACCGTTTTATTTGGTCTTGCAGAGGAGCATTGGCATTATTTTCGACATAACGATAGCGTGTATCATTTCCCTTGGCATCGGTAAATTTTTCTAAACGATTGTCATCATCTTGGTCAAGGTCAAATAGGATTTCTCTATTTATTGGGTCACTGATTTTATTAATATAGTCAGTATTATTTGCATACTCAAAACGAAGTTTTTTGCCAGAAGGTGCCTCTACAAATTCTATACGTTTTGTGTCATTTTCTTCCGCAGATTCATAGTCAATCGTTATTTCGTTCCCATTAGCATCTTGAATTTCTGTCAAATACCAAATATTTCTATCGTTATCTAGTTGTTCAAAATAATGACGGGATTGGTCTTTGTGGATTATTCTAATTCTGTCGCCACTTAGTTCATCTAAATCATCATACACTCCGTTAGATATATAACTGTCGTCGTCAATATTATAAATATGGATAGTTCCATCTTGCCAAGCTAAATAGTAATAATCATCATTACTCGTTCCTACATTGTTTTCACGTGTGATATATGCATTGTAAGTATGAGACCAACCACGACCTAATGGCTGTATAGGGTAGAAACTATCAGGAAGCTCAACCATTGTGCTGCTGTAGAAATGAGAAAAATTAAGACTCATTTTTCTGTCTGGAATGACAAAACTATTCTTAGCATAATGATTGAATACACCTTGATTAAGTCCTCTAAATTGAGATAGGTTTTCGGGCGAATAAATGCCAGGGATAAAATAGTTATCTATGTTTGTGAGGTCTTCACTAACTGGGTGTAAGTTTGAGTTATTAATGATTCTACAAATAAGTTCTTTCGTATCTTTTACATTAATATTGGTAAATGGATTTAAATTACCACTACCTGAAATAATTCCTACATTATATGCTCCGTTTACATAGCCCGTTACAATATCAATATCTAAGGCATTAACATCATTGTATGGGGAGCTATTTTGAGAAAAGTCTGGTGGAATATTCCAAGCCTCCATCACATACAATAATGCCTCAAATTTAGTAATTGGAGATAGTGGTTTAAAACAGGCTGAAGTCTCATTTCCATAGTTATAAACTGTTAAGCCATTATCATATTGGAGAAATGATAACATTTTAAGTTTAATATAAAGATCGTTATTATCTTGTAAATCGATGAACGGATTTGGGAATTTTGAAGCATCATAATCATCAAGATTTAAATTATCTTCATATAGGTTTTCGAAAATAAATAACGCTAATGCACCACGACTAACTAAATCTGAATTAGGGGGAATATTATCACATTGTGCAAATGAGAAAAAATTGCATAAAAGTAATATGCAAATGAGTAGATGTTTTTTCATAATGTATTGATTTGGGTGGGGATTTATAAATCAATATTAATGAACTATATAAATTATTCAAAAGGTTAATTTCATTATTTATAAGTAGATTATTGTAGTTTACCTCTTTAGGGGTAATTTTATATTAGGCAATTTTGGATTACTGCTTTTTTGAATAGGTATTCTTAAATAATTCTTCTTCGTCTTGGTAAATACGTTTTGCTATTTTTGAAGTAAAATAACCTACAATAGATCTCTTTTTTGCAATTTTTTGTTTTAAAGATTTTCTTCTCTTAACTAAAGTGTTTTTTGTAATACTTAATATTTCTGCTTGCTCTTTTTGACTAAGGTCTTTGATAAATACATTCCAAAATTCAAGATTTTGATTACTTAACTTATATTTTATTTTTAGGGTATGATAAAATTCGTCTAGATGATCTTCACTCAAATCTTCATAATGATGGCCTTTCATAGCATGAAATTGTAATTTCCTTTTATCTAACTCGTCCTCATATTGATGTTTCTCTCTACGTTTTTTATAAATAAAAAGTAAAAAAAGCATAAATAATATTAGAGATACAATATAAACTTTTTTAAGATTGAACTTTTGCTTATTAATGACCTGTTTTTGCTTGGAAATAAGCAGTTCTTTTCCTTTAATATTTTGCTCTATACCATACAAATTTTGTAACTCTATTTTATCTGCAAACTCCAAACTATCTCTAGTAGAACTATAATAATTCAAGACACGTTCTTTTTCTTCTCCTTCATAGAGAAGAATTTGAAACTCTAAAACTTCTAGTCGATTTTTATGATTATCAAGATATTCCGTTAATGCCAATGCCTGTTTAGCGTAGTTGGTCGCTTTTTTATGGTCATTATGAAATTTGTAGAATTCGGCAAGGTGGATATAACTAATCGCTTTACCATAGGAATCATCTAGGCTTTCACGAATAGCAAGAGCTTTTAAAAGATTCTTCTCCACAATAGTATTATTCTTATTTATTAAAAATAAACTGTGTGCCTGATTATCAATTAATGTTGCTTTTGTGTTTGGATATTTAATAAGTACATCATTATACCCTAGTGCTTTATTAAAATAATCAAGAGCAGTTGCGTAGTCTCCTTTAACTTTATACACCTTTCCAATATTATTTAGTGACTGAACAAGATATGCAGGGTTATTTATCGTTTCCCTGAGTTCTTTTGCCTTGTTATGATTTACCAAAGCGGAATCATATAATTTCATATTGGTATAATTACTAGCAATAGTATTGTAACTCGATGAGGTACGCCTTTGGCTTGCTCGCCCCTTCATATACATTAACGATTGTTTAAGGTTATGAATACTAGCGGAATAGTCACGTAAATTCTTTTGTAAGATTCCAAGATTTAGTAGAGTAAAACCAATGTTTAAAGAATCTTGAGTTGCTTTGTATAACTTAAGACTTTGGGAGTAATAGTAGTATGCGCTGTCTATTGTGTTTTTCTTTTTAAAATATCCTGCTTTATATTCTATGCTTCTTGCATAAGAAGTCGTATCTCCAATACGGGCAGTTAACGACAAATGTTCTTTTAAATATTTGTGAAAAAGTTCCCAATCTTGTTTGCGGTAATAGGATTTGATATAGGATTTTAACGAAATATTGAGGAGTGAATCATTTTTAGTTTCAGTAGCTGTTTTATATATAGAATCATTTATTTGTAAACGATCTTCTACACTTTTCTTATTTTGTCCAACACAAATAAAACTAGAAAAAACTATTACAAGAATAATTAAGGATTTTTTTTTACTTACTTTATTTGCAACCATAATTCAAAAATATGTAATTTAAAATCGTTACATTTATTTTAATAAAAAAACCCTTGCAAAAATGCAAGGGTTAGTTTAAACCGTGTTTAATTTTCCTCACGGTCTGGTTCAACAGGGTCATCAATATCTCCGCTTGTAGCGACAATTGGAGCTTTAATGATTTCATCATCACTGATTGAACATGATGTTAGCATTCCTGTAAAAATGAATGCAAAAACTAATAAAATGAATTGTGTTTTCATAAGGTATTCTGTATTGCCTTCCATCATCATTTTATGCCTAAAATGAGTTAGGAAGAGGTTAAACAAAATGCCTTGTACAAGACTAGATATTTGAGAGCTATTGTCGACGGCTACTCAAATACTGATGTAAAAGTATATTAGTGTTGACCTTTAAAAAACCCATGACTGGTCATGTCTAGTCATGGCAAAACAAAAAAAATGGCTAAAAAAAGCTTACATACTAAATTAGATGTTTTAGCAGTAGTATATCTCATAGATTATATTAGTGAGGAATACTTTAAAAATACATCTGTTATTGGAAAAGATGAATACGTAGAAATAACAACTCTTATTGAAAACCAATTGAGTATCGAAAAGTCGCTAAATGATAAAACGATTGAGCGAATGTTTTCAATTCGAAAAAAACCTCATGCTACTAGTTATAGTACTTTGGATATAATTATTCAATGGTGTTTCGATGGAGAATACAATAACTATTTTGAGTTTTTAGACGCCAAAAATCACGTTATTATTAATGCGAATTTAGTAGAAGAAGAGGAAGTAGGTAATATCGTAAATATACTCAATGGTGAAAAAAGCATAGTACCAAAAAACGTTAAACTAAACCTAGATAATATTCCTATTTCGTTTACGCTAGGTAAGGGTTTTACCGAAAAATTGATTCGGGATGTTTCGATCGTTACAGGGAATTTACTTGTTGAAAGAATAAAGGATAGCCCCAAAGAATTTGGTATATTTTCTAAGCCAAGTATTAATGAAAGAATTATTCTCAAGGAAACCAGAAGGCAAAGCAATATAGATAAGATTATCATCAAGGCAATAGAGTTTTCACGGCAAAAAGAGACTTCAAGTTCACCTGTAGACCCAGATTGGATAGTGGGATTTTTTAACTTAGCTCAAGATTGTTCAAATGAAAACATGCAATATCTATGGGCTAAGCTATTAGCGAGCGAGATTGATCAACCTAGTTCTATTTCACGCCGGACACTATCTATAATTAAATTATTAGAACCAAAGGAAGCACAAATATTTACTAAACTATGTAACTGCATTTGGAATTTGAAAGATACAACTGATTTTAAAGAGAACATTTTAATTAAAGATATGTATATGGATGAAGAATATTCAGATGAAACTTGGAATTTTGATAGTATGTTTATCCCTCATTTAGAAGCCATAGGTTTGGTAAGGGACTCCTTTATAGATATGTCGTATGGTAGAGTTTATAAATTAGATTTTTTTGGAAAAAAGCATGAAATACATTCAAGTAAAAAACTAGCCCAATTAGATATTACTACTCTAACAAAAGCAGGAAAAGAGGTTTTCAATATTATTAAACCAGAACCAAATTTTAAATATTATAAATTTACTATGGAATATTTTAAAAAAGTAGCTGTTCTAAAAGAATAATAAAGTAAAAATAATACTATTTTTTTTGATAAATATCGAAAAAATCTCCTCAAAAACAAAGCATTTTTCAGAAATAATGGACCTCTTATTAAAAAAAGCGGTGTGACTAAACGATTATTCCCCATCAAATTCAAACAACTCAGACAACGAAATTTCAAAGGCATTTGCCAATCTCCTAAGTGTGTTGAGTGTTGGATTATACCCTCGTTCTATTCTTTGAAGTGAACCTTTATCAATATTTGCCAATGCGGAAAGTTCTGATTGAGAAAATTTATATTTTTTCCGCAAATCCTTAATTCTCTTTCCAAAAGCTTTCCTTAGTTCATCATCATTAGGGTATTTCATGTTATGGGAAAATCTATTGTTAGATAATCCCTAAATATATTTGTATTTCGTAAAACTATTGACGGCGTAAACGCCGTCAATAGAAAATTATGTTTATATTTGTTCTGTTATTGATTTTTGACTTGTTTTCGTAATAATTGAATTGTGGATAAGTAGCTAAAAAGAACCTTTACAGCTTTTAAATAATGAGCGATAATAATAGCAAACAGGAAAGAGAAACAAATAATAACAATTAAATATATACATTATGAAAAAAATATTTTTTATACCAGTAGTGATGTGTGCTTTCATAATGACAGCATGTGCACAAAACGATGTAGCAATGGCTGATAACAGTGATGCTATAAATGAAATTAATGCTATTGAAAAAGCATATTCAAATTATGAACCAGATATTGAGATATTTAAGTCTAAATTTTCAAATCAAGCAAAAAAAATTACAATAAAAAAATTGTCCTTAAATGCGAAAAATAAGTTTAATGGATTACGAACAGGGTGTGTTTATAAAAACAAGCTATATTGGACTGGAGTGATATATATTAAAAAAGGGCAATTAGATTTATATTTATTTACATCTAATAAAGATTTTTCAAATGTTACTTGCGTAAAAATGAATAAAGGTAAAGTAGTTGGTTCTTTTGTGAAGTTTGTGAAAAATAATTTCTAAAAAACATCTATCTTATTTTAAATCAAAGCCATCCTAACACGATGGCTTTTTTATTTCTTTTATTCTTAAATCATTTCATATATAATAGGAGATATGAAATTCACTAAAAAATATTTCCTATTTTTCATTCTGTTAATAACAATCTTTTTATCTCCTTTCTCGATTGAAAGTAATTTAAAATCAAACTCATATTCCACAGAAATTAAATCAGAAATCACTATAAATCTTTTGGTAGCGAATGCTGAAAAAGTTGGATCAGATGGTTTTTTAGTTTGTGGAGAAAATTGGGCTGGAATACCAAATATCCCATGCGTGTTAATCAATTTCTTGCAGACAATAGTAGTAACTGGTGGAAACGTTATTGTAGGCTTAGCTGCATTTTTTATGGATACTTTTCTCTTTCACAGTTTGCAAAGTTCATCATATAGCGATTCAGGGTTCATAGTTCAAGGTTGGGAGATATTACGAAACCTCACCAATATCATATTTATTTTCTCCTTATTATCATTAGCGTTTAAAATGGTATTGGATGTTGGTCAATCTAATGCCAAAAAACAACTTGTTCGAATTATTTTGATTACACTGACTATCAATTTTAGCCTTTTTTTCTCCTTTGCTGTTATTGATATGTCGAACGTATTAGCATATACTTTTTATAATAAAATTGACCAACAGGAGGTTTCATTTAATAATGAAACAAATAGTAATGCGGAAACATTCAAAGGGAAATCAACCTCTATTGCTATTGCAGCCAAAATAAATCCACAAAGATTATTAGGTGCGGATGCTTCTTCAAATCCAAATAAAGGACAGCGAGTTGTGATGGTTCTCATGGCAGGAGTAATCAATGGAGTTCTCATTTATGTGTTTTTGTCCGTTGCGTTTCTGTTTCTTGGGCGAACCATTGCACTGTGGCTAACGGTTGTATTAGCTCCGCTTGCCTTTGCGAGCCTTACGATTCCAGGATGGGAAAAGAAAAAATATTTTGGCTTTGATAATTGGCTCAAAAGTTTAATTGAAACGTCCTTTATGGCACCTGTATTTTTATTCTTCTTGTACCTTGCTGTGCAGTTTATGAAGATAGATATCACTTTTGCGGGTAGTGGTAGCGGAGCATTCATTAATAACATCCTTAACATCGTAATACCAATGGCGGCTATTGTAGTATTACTATTAACTGCGAAAAAAGTAGCCAATGCCATGTCAGGTGATTTTGCAGGAACGATTTCTGGAATCGTTGCCAAGGTCGCTGGTGGAGCCGTTGCGGTTGGGTCAATTGCAGCTACTGGAGGAGCAGCCTTGGCAGGTGGTGCGTTGCGTGGTGCCGGAACTCTCGTTGGCAAGCATGCGGCTGAAGGATCTCGTGCGGCAAAATTTAGTAACGCACTCAAATCATCAGGAAAAGGTTTCCAGGCAACTAACTTTAACTTTGCTCAATCTCGAATTGGTAAAGCTACAAGTACAGCAACTGGTATAAATATGGGTGCGAACATAGGAAATCTGAGTTATGCTCGAGCTGACACCAAAGTTCGTAAAACAGCAAATACCGTTCGTGAAGGCTACGACAATTTGAGAACAGGAAAAACCCCAGAATCTGTTAAGGAATGGCAAGATAATGTACAAGAAAGCCGAGACCAACTTACACAATCACGTATTGAAAATAGACAACGAAAAGCAGAAAAAGAAGCTAAAGGAGAAGTGGTGGTTGGTATTAAACCAGATGGTACAGAAGTTAAAGATGCAGGTGTAAGCAACCTTGATGATGCATTGAAACAACGTCAAGCTGCACTAGCGAGAAGAACTTCGCTTGAAGCAAAAACAGAGAAAGATAAATTGGATAAACAAAAACAAGATATTCAATTGGAGTCTGATGCTATTCAAGATGAGATTAGGACACTTGCTAAAATCAAGACTAAAACTCCAGCTGATTTATCTGCAATTAAATCTAAACGTGAAAAAGTTCAAGCACTCAAAAAACGAATTCAAAAAGTTGATGAAACAAGTCTTACAGGTCAAATTACTCAAATCAAAAAACAGATTGATAATGAGAAGAATACAGCAAGGGCAGGTATGCTAGAAGATGATAAAAAGAACCGACGTACTACGCAAGATTCGGGACTTACCGTAGGAGAAAAAAGCAGACTAAAACGTGTTGATAATCAGGCTTCTCGAGTTGGAAGTGGTGATATAAAAACAACACCAAATGTAGGAGGAGATAGTAGTGTTGAAAAATAATAATCACAATGTGTGGTTTTTGTTTTTCAATCAATTAAAAAATGATATGATATATTTATGAATACTAAACATAAAATTTCTTGGACGGCACAACGCTATTCAACAGAAATAGAAAATATGCATATGCAAATTGGAGCTTCATTTATTATGGGGTGCCTGTTGGTAGGTGCAATAATTTATAAAAACTATTTATTTGGAGCAATAATTTTGATAGGCTCTATACTTGTGTATCAAACTAAAAAGAATGATTCTGATTTTATCCCAATTGATATTGATGCTCAAGGTATTTCAGTAAATAACGAAATGGTGTTATACGATAAAATTTCTGCATTTTATATTGATGAATACGAAGATGGAAATTACCTGTTATATCGTTTAAAAAACACGCTGATAAATCCAACACAAGTAATCGTCATTGAACCCGAAGTAGATATTGATGAACTTTTGTCATTCCTAATTCAACATCTTACCGAAAAAGAAATCAAACAAAGTTCTACCGATAAATTGATAAATTCGTTCTAAAAAATAGTTGCTTTTATAAGTGTTAATAAACTAGTTTTAAATCGGTTAAGAAGTGTTTTTTATATATACTTATGGATGTACTTCTTGCTGTAAAGTTAAAGCAATTCCAAACCTATAAGAATGAAACTACTTTTAAAATGATAATTATGTTTAAATTGCGACAATTTTTTATCAACACTATTAATATTTAATTTTCCCCTCTTATATTTTGGTGTTATTTGATTTATTTATAAATTTGGATATTGATCTTAGCCCCTAGTTCAAGATCTTCAAATTATATAATCTACAATTTCATTTATTTTATTGTTGATTGTATATAATCAAAACACTTTCACATAAAGCACCTCATGTAACTGAGGGAAGCACCGCTGTGTTCGGAAATTAATATTTTCAATGGTATTTAATATTGGTTGGCATGTTTTATATGTCAAGTCTCGTTGGGAGAAAAAAGTACATGAATCTTTGTTAGAGATTTTGTTAGAGCCATTCTTACCTCAGGTTAAAACAGTCAGTCAATGGAAGGACCGAAAGAAAACAGTGTTGAAGCCTTTATTCCAATCTTATGTTTTTGTGAATATTAATTCAGCATTAGAATTTCAAAAAGCATTATCTGTAAATGGTGCTTGTAATTATATCCGCTTCGGAAGTGAATATGCAAGGGTGACAGAAAAAGAAATTGCTCATATCAAACTTTTGATAGGTGACAATGATGCTACTAACATAGAAATGAATACTCAACTTCCAAAAGTTGGTGAGGTTAAAAAAATAACTTTTGGCCCGTTGAGTGGGTTAGAATGTGAAGTCCTTAAAATAGGTAATGTCAATAAGATTATTGTACAAATAGATTCATTAAATCAAAATATCACGGCTACTGTTCCTTCGTATTATTTTGAATAATTAAAAATAGTTTATAAAGTTTACTCCTCCTTTGAATACACGTTTAGAAAATAAATTAATAGATAACTACTGGATTAATAAACTAAATTCATGTCCTACTGTTAATGATGGTAAATTAACATTATTAGAGACGGAAGAGGTAATTATTAATAAAGAAGCATTGCCTTATTTTGATAAGCTTACAGCTAGTAATGAAGTGGTAGAGTTTACAGTGTTGCTTACAATATATAATATTTTATTACAGCGTTATTTTGAATCTATCTATTTTATTGCATCTTCTGATTTAGCAAAGAAAGAACAGATATTATTATATAAGTTTAATTCTATTGACAAAAGCACTTTTAAAGAATGTCTTAATAGAATTAAAGAGGAAATACAAGAAGTATTTAAGTACTCTAATTTTAATGAAAGTTTAGTAAGTAACAACTCGTTTTGTAACTACACTTCTTTTGGCTTTTCCTACAATGGAAATTTTCATAATGAAAAAAATGATTTCCCTTTTTATCTAAATATAAACAACAAAGAAGAAGAGTTAACTCTATCCATTTCTTATGACAGAAATTTTACAACAGAAAATGTTGTTCATCATTTTTTAGGAAATATAAAAAGTTGGTTAGTCAATCTTGAAAGTTATATTCATGAAGAAGTAAATAAGCTGCCAATTATTTCTGATAAAGAACGTGAGGAGGTTTTATATTCGTTTAACAATACCAAGGTTGATTACCCAAAAGAAAAAACGATTGTTGATTTATTTGAAGAGCAAGTAAAAAAGACTCCTAATAATAGTGCTGTAATTTTTGAGGATAAGCAGCTAACTTATGCAGAACTTAACCAACAATCAAATCAATTAGCGCAATATATTAGAGACACCTATACGATTCACCCAGATGATTTAATAGGTGTAAAACTAGAAAGAAGCGAACAGTTATTGATAGCTATTTTAGCGGTATTAAAATCTGGAGCAGCTTATGTGCCAATAGATATTAATTATCCGAAAGAACGCATCAAATATATTCAAGAAGATTGTAATTGCAAGGTATTAATCGATAAAGAAGAATTAGATAGTTTTAAAGATCGAAAAGATGAATATAGTATTGAAAATCTAAAAATTATTACTAAACCAAATCATTTAGCCTATATAATTTATACTTCAGGAACAACTGGGAAACCTAAAGGGGTGATGATAATGCATCAAAATGCAATTGCAATGCTAGATTGGGCTCAAAAAGAATTTGATACAGAAAGATTTGAAATAGTTTATGCTGCGACGTCTCATTGTTTTGATCTTTCTATTTATGAGATGTTTTATCCGTTATCCTTAGGAAAAAAAATAAAACTATTAGAGAATGCTTTAACTATTGGAGAAGAATTACAGCAAGACAAAAAAGTATTAATTAATACCGTTCCTTCAAGTATAAGAAGTCTTATTGATAGTGGAGCTAGTTTGGGTAATGCAACTGTAATTAATTTGGCAGGAGAACCATTTCCTGTAGATATTGCGAAAAAATTAATTACTACATATGCTGATATAAGAAACTTGTATGGTCCTTCTGAAGATACAACTTATAGTACAACGCATAAATTGTCTTCTAAAGTAAATTATGAAACATCAATTCCAATAGGTAAGCCAATTTCAAATTCTTACACTTATATTTTAGACGATAATTTAGATCCCTTACCAATAGGCATCTCAGGTAAATTATATGTTTCAGGAGCAGGTGTAGCGAGGGGTTATTTAAACAACCCAGAGTTAACTGCAGAACGATTTATTGCGAGCCCTTTTGTTAAAGGAGAACGCATGTATGACACAGACGATTTAGCCAAATGGTTACCCGATGGGAATATCGAGTTTTTAGGACGCAAAGACAGTCAAGTAAAGATACGAGGCTATCGTATAGAATTAGAAGAGATAGAGAATACTATAGTTCAGTTTTCAGATGCCATTCAGCAAGCAGTATTAGATGTAAAAGAAACAGGAAAAGAAAAAGAGTTAGTTGCTTACTATACTTCAAAATCAGAAATAGAAAAGTCTGATTTAAGAGCTTTTCTTCAGGAAAGACTACCCTCCTATATGGTGCCAAGTTATTATGTGGCATTAGATACGATGCCATTAACACCTAACGGAAAAATTGATAAAAAAGCACTTCCAGAAATTACTTCAGAGTCTCTTATTCAAAAAGACTATGTAGCTCCACGCAATAAAACAGAACAAGAATTAGTAAAGATTTGGCAAGACGTATTAGCAATAGAAAAAATCGGTATTACGGATAACTTCTTTGAACTTGGAGGACATAGTTTATTAGTTGGTCAAATAATAAACCAGATTTATAAGCAGTTAAACAGAACTGTTAAGTTTAAATCGTTCTTCGAAACTCCAACAATTAAAGTGTTAAGCAAAGGACTTTCAAACAATATTTACCAAGCGATCCCTCAAACTGAGATTAAGCCTTATTACCCACTCACTACATCTCAACATAGAATTTGGGTATTGAGCCAATTAGAAGGCGGTAATTTAGCTTATAACATGCCAGGAGCCGTTAGATTAAAAGGGGATTTAGATATTTCAAAATTTGAAGAGACTTTTAAACTTTTAATAAAACGTCATGAAATACTACGAACCAATTTTAAAGTAAACGTATCAGGAGAGATACATCAATATATTACAGGTGAAGATGCTTTTGAGTTTAACCTTTTGGAAAAAGATTTTACAGATCAAACAAAAGAAGATATTGAACAATTCTTAGAAGAGGAACATGCTACAGCGTTTAATTTAGAAGAAGGTTTATTATTAAGAGCAGCACTATTAAAAACAAAAGAGCAAGAGTATGTATTTTCATTAACTATACATCACATTATTGGAGATGGTTGGTCTATGGAATTATTAATATCGGAAGTTATTTCGATGTATAATAATTTAGCTCAAGACAAAAAATACAGCTTACCAAAATTAGAGATTCAATATAAAGACTATGCAGTTTGGTTAGATACAGAATTAACCAAAGAAGAATATAAAGTTTCAGAAAAATACTGGTTTTCACAGTTTGAAGGAGAATTACCAATATTAGATGTACCGAGTTTTAAAACCAGACCTAAAGTACAGACCTACAACGGAAAAAGATTAAGCCATACTTTTTCAACATCCTTTTTAGAGAAGCTCAAAACATTTTCAAAATCAAAAGATGCTACCTTATTTATGACGTTGATGTCAGGGATTAATACACTCTTATATCGCTA
>Ga0209405_1001819_pt1 | contig 14807 bp, 9 predicted proteins | sample COGITO_mtgs_1105_6_FD_184803 | JGI IMG/M metagenome (GOLD analysis project Ga0209405, IMG submission 184803) | Pelagic marine microbial communities from North Sea - COGITO_mtgs_110516 (SPAdes) (version 2) | ecosystem: Environmental > Aquatic > Marine > Epipelagic ...
AATACCCGGTCAGTTCAGGCACGGGGCCGAACAGCACATTGGCATCGGGCGACCAGATCATCGGACCGTTTATCACGCGCTTGATCCCGGCGGTGCCCACGACGGGCACACGGTCGATGGCGCGCATCATATTGTCCTCGATGCGTTCAAGATCATCTGCGAACAATTCGTGACCAAACCCTTGGGGCGTGCCCTCTTCGGCCCAGAACCGATAATCCTTTTCATAGGCACCGACCAACAGGCCCTTGCCCTCTTGACGCAGATAGTATTCGCCATCGCGGTCCGCCACCGAGGGCAATCGACGATCCATGGCCGCAATTTCGGGGATTGTTTCGGTGACGAAATACTGGTGTTCGGTCGGTTGCAAGGGCAGCTCGATACCCGCCATCGCAGCCACTTCGCGCCCCCACAGGCCAGCGGCATTCACCACCCACGGCGTTGCGATATCTCCCTTTTCGGTGCGCACGATCCATGTGCCATCAGGCTGCTGTTCGGTGCCTGTGACGGGGCAAAAGCGGATGATTTCAGCCCCGGCCGCGCGCGCGCCCGCCGCATAGGCGTTGGTGACGCCCGATGGGTCCACGTTGCCGCCTTCGGGTTCCCACATGATGCAGCGGATGCCGTCAAAATCGACCAAAGGATGCAGGCGCTCCGCCTCGGCGCGGCTCACCTCGAAAAAGTTCATGTCATACAGCTTGGCTTTAGCGGCCTGCAATTGCAGCTGATGTTCGCGCGCCTCTGTCTGGGCCAAATACAGGCTGCCGGGTTGGAACACGCCGCACCCCTGCCCGGTTTCCTGTTCCAGTTCCTTGTACAGACCCATTGTATAGTGCTGAATTCGACTGATGTTGGTGCTGTCGTGCAGGCCGTGGATATTGGCCGCTGCGTGCCAAGTGCTGCCGCTGGTCAACTCGTCGCGTTCCAGCAGAACCACATCCGTCCATCCCAGTTTGGTCAGGTGATACAGGATCGAGCAGCCAATAACGCCGCCTCCGATGACTACGGCTTGGGCATGAGTGCGCATCAAAAGTCTTTCTGTTGCAGAGTTTTCATTCGCATACTGACTCTTGGCGATCTCGCTGGATTGCGCCCCAGCGACATTTTCGGTCGCGTCAGAACAATGTGCACCTTGGCCACGCCATGCGTGACCGATGCGTCACGTTCAGCCAAACAGCCAGATCACTAGTCAAATCCCGGCGTTTTAATGTGCACAACATCGCCGCAATGCTTGCAGTGCACTGCATCTGGATCATGGCGCAATAACCCGCAGCGTTCGCATTCCTGTTCGACCTTTGCAGGTTGGAAAATCGCGCGCACCAGTTGGACAAACAACGATACGCCCACAACCATGATCACCACAGAAAACAGTTTCCCCGACGCCGTGGTCGGTGTGATGTCGCCGTACCCCGTTGTCGTCAGAGTACTGACGGTGAAATACAGCGCGTCGATATACCCCGCAACACCAGCTGTTTCGTGCGCAAAAACTGCAAAGACAAAGGACGCCGTAAAAAACACAAAAACAAACAGATTGATCAGGGCAATCATAGTGCGCTCGTTGCGATAAAAGAACGTGCTGGCGCGGCGCAGGTCCCCCAAAAGCTGGTAGGAATGGACCAACCGCAACCCCCGCAAGATACGCAAAAAGGCTGTGTTCACTTCGGTGAATGGCGAGGTCATCAAGGATATGATGACGATAATATCCGCGATCACATATATTCGGCGCAACAGCATGGCGCGGTCTTGTTCGATCCATAGACGGGCCATGAAATCCAACAGGATCAGCAGCCCAAACAGAAATGAAACGTTCTCGACCAATTCAGACTGCGGAAAGGGTGCCATGGCGATAAAGGCAAATATCGTCACCACATCGAATGCGATCAGCCCATAGCGAAACCGCCGCGCTGTCTTTGTATTTCCGGTATAGAGCCGGGTCAGGTCTGCTTTTAAATTGTCGAGCATTGTGCACTGATCAATCCCAAATCATTTGTGCAAATCAAGCTGTAAATGCGCCGTCTTGGTTCAGCAAATCACCGTTACGGCGGGGCATTGGCCCCTGAACCGATACGCTATGACTTTTGCAGGTCTTTGGGCGCTTTGGACAACACGCGCATCATGTCGCGTTCAAATGTCATCGCGTGCTGTGCCCGTTCCAAACAGATGCGCGCCATGTCGCGCGCGGCATCTGCCAAACCCGGATCAGGATGGTGCATCAGCGCCCCAAGGGCCCGCTGCAATCGTGCCTGCACTTCGACGGATGCGGTCCCATCGCGCGATATGGCGGCAAACCCGTCCTCGATCAGGTCAACCGGATCAAGCGGGCGCACATGCAAACGATTGCAGACCGGCTGTGCATCGCCTTTGGTTTCATCCTTGTAGAGGGATAAGATGCGCGTGGTGCGATTCAACACATCAATCGCCGTGCCCGGATCATTGATGCCGGGCGACAGGGCCTTGCACCCGATTTCAGACATCACAAGCAATCCAAACCGCGGGTCCTGATCATAGGTGCGGACATCGCCCAGAACCAGCAGTTTGGCGACGTCACTGCACAGGGCCTCTTTGTCTTTGGGGGTGCCTGTGACCCGCAAAACCGGCGCATTCAAGAATACAACACTGCCGACGCTGACCAGCAGGAACAAATGCACGCCGTGTCTTGCCGCCACAATTTGCAATGCCTCGGCTTGCACCAATGTGACATAACCACTGGTTTTGGCCGTGATGACCCAACTGTTGTCCGGAACATCACCATCCCACGGACAGGCCCCCAGACATGGGGTATCCAACCGCTCTCTGAACTGAACTGACGTGATCTGTTCGACCTGACGTGTGGTGTCGATCAAGCTGCCCAAGGTCTGCAAATGCAGGGTCCAACGGATCAGCGACCAAACGACAAAAGCCAGAACGCAGACGGTCGTCCAAAACAGCACCGCAGCACTTTGATCCGAATAAAGGCCAATCTCGCGCATGATGATCGCAACAAGAGCAAACACATAGGCCCCGATGAACGCGGCCAGCGTGTTTTGGGTCACAGCATCCTGCATGATCAACTGGTGCACACGGGGTGTCCACTGTGTCGAACTGGAACGATAGACGCTGACCATCACCGTCAGCGAAAACAAAGTCACCGCCAGCATCGCGTTCGCGATGATATCAAGCAGCCTGTCCACGCTTGCCCCCGCCACCATCGATGTCATCACCGGCGGCACCATGGGCTCGAGCCATTGCGTCAGGCTGAGCGACAGGATCGCAAGCAAGCCCATCAGCGCGACCCGCACCGACAGGCGGCGCGACAAGTCACGCAACAGGTGAAAAAAAGAGGCGGGCAAACTGCGTAAACTGTTCATCCCACCAAAGCTAGCAAGTTGCATGCACAGCGGCCAGAGGCCTTTGACCCTTTGCGACACAAGGTGTCGCAGTTGGCGCGCCATACGCGCACCTTGCCAAATAAACTCTCTCTCAACGGCCAAAGCGCCATCCAGAAAAAAGGGATTCCCATGCAAACCACCACCAGAGTGGCCGTGATCGGCGGCGGCGTTGTCGGCGCATCTGTGCTTTATCACCTGACCAAACTGGGATGGTCGGATGTGATGCTGCTGGAACGCTCTGAACTTACCTCAGGGTCGACGTGGCACGCCGCCGGTGGCTTTCACACGCTGAATGGCGACACGAATATGGCCGCTTTGCAGGGCTATACCATCCGCCTGTACAAAGAACTCGAAGAAATCACAGGCATGTCCTGCGGCTTGCATCATGTCGGCGGCGTCACGCTGGCCGAGGATCAGGACCGGTTCGACATGCTGGTCGCCGAACGCGCCAAGCATCGGTTCATGGGGCTGGAAACCGAAATCGTCACGCCTGAAGAGATTAAGAAAATCGCACCCGTCACGAATATCGACGGCATTGTTGGCGGGCTGTATGACCCGTTGGATGGTCACCTTGATCCCTCCGGCACGACCCACGCCTATGCTAGGGCCGCGCGCATGGGTGGGGCCACGATCCATACGCACACAATGGTGCACGAAACCAATCAGCGCTCGGATGGCACATGGGATGTGGTCACCGACAAGGGCACGATCCACGCAGAACACGTGGTCAATGCAGGCGGGTTGTGGGCACGCGAAGTCGGGGCGATGGCGGGCATCTATTTTCCGCTGCACCCGATGGAACACCAGTACCTCGTGACCGAAGAGGTCCCGTTGATCGTCGAGATGGCAAAGGATGGCATCGAACACCCCCACGTTATGGATCCCGCAGGCGAAAGCTATCTGCGCCAAGAGGGCAAGGGGCTGTGCATCGGCTTTTATGAACAGAAGTGCCGCCCCTGGGCCGTCGACGGGACATCATGGAAATTCGGACAAGACCTGTTGCAGGATGATTTCGACAAGATCGAAGACAGCATCGCCTTTGCCTATAACCGTTTTCCCGATCTGGAACGGGCGGGCGTGAAAAACGTGATTCACGGCCCGTTTACCTTTGCCCCCGACGGCAACCCTCTGGTTGGCCCTGTGCCGGGCGTGCGCAACTACTGGTCGGCTTGCGGCGTCATGGCCGGCTTTTCGCAGGGCGGCGGCGTTGGGCTGATGCTGGCGCAATGGATGGTCGAGGGCGAAACCGAACGCGACACGTTCGCGATGGACGTCGCGCGGTTCGGGGATTGGATATCGCCCGGCTACACGCTGCCCAAGGTCATCGAAAACTACCAGAAGCGGTTTAGCGTCGCCTATCCGAACGAAGAATTGCCAGCAGCGCGGCCGAACCGCACCACACCCATGTATGATATCTTTTCCGGCATGGGCGCGGTCTGGGGTCAGCAATACGGACTCGAAGTGCCCAACTATTTCGCGCAAGGCGATGAGCCGACCTATGAAACCCCGTCTTTCCGCCGCTCTGACGCATTCGCGGCCACAGCGCGCGAAGTGCAAGCCGTGCGCAGCGCGGTAGGTATCAACGAGGTACACAATTTCGGCAAATACCGGGTGACAGGCCCACGCGCGCGCGCATGGCTCGATCGGGTCATGGCAGGCCGCGTGCCGCAACAGGGGCGCATTTCGTTAACCCCGATGCTCAGCCCAAAGGGCAAGCTGATCGGGGATTTCACCATGTCCTGCCTGTCAGAAGAAGAGTTCCAACTGACCGCCTCTTATGGCGCGCAAGCGTTTCACATGCGCCATTTCCTGAACGAGGCCGAGGACGGGATGCGCATTGAAAACATCACCGACCAGCGAACAGGGTTCCAGATTGCAGGGCCACAGGCGCGCGATGTTCTGCAGGCCTGCACGCGCACCGACATTTCGGACATGAAGTTCCTTGATGCGTGGCAGATGACGGTGGGCATGACCGACTGCATCGTGCAGCGCGTCAGTTATACCGGCGATCTGGGGTTTGAAATCTACTGCGATCCAATGGCGCAACGCCAATTGTGGACCACGTTGTGGGACTCAGGTCAGCCACACAGGATCACGCCATTCGGCATGCGCGCGATGATGTCGCTGCGGCTCGACAAGTTCTTTGGGGGGTGGTTGCTGGAATTTGGGCCTGATTACACGGCAGCCGAAACCGGGCTGGATCGGTTCATATCCTGGAAGAAGAATACAGCCTTTATCGGGCGCGATGCGGCAGAATCGGAACGCGCAAAGGGGCCGGATCGCAAGCTGTGCGCCTTTGTTGTCGACGCTATGGACGCGGATGTGCAAGCCTATGAGCCGATCTGGCTGGATGGCGAAGTGGTCGGGTTCTGCACGTCGGGTGGATTTTCACACCATACGCAAACTTCCGTCGCCCAAGGTTTTCTGCCAACCGAGCGGATCACCGAAGGTCTTGAAGTCCAGATCGAAATTTTGGGACAAATGTGCAATGCACGCATGGTCACCACGCCACTGTTTGATGCGGATGGCGCGCGGATGCGGGGATGATAGGATAGGCGCATGATGCCGATCCTGATCCTTGCTGCGGGTGCGTCGTCGCGCATGCGCGGCGTGGACAAATTGATGCTGGATGTCGATGGCGCGCCATTGCTGCGGCGTCAGGCCCTCATGGCGCTCTGCGTTAGCGATGATGTCCGTGTCGCCCTGCCCACACGCCCACATCGACGCTATGATGCAGTCGCGGATTTGGCCGTTCAACAGGTCGAGGTGGCTGACCCCTCCGAAGGATTGAGCGCCAGCTTGCGTTGCCTGTTTGGCACGCTTGAGGCGGATGTAACGCATGCGATGGTTCTGCTGTGTGATTTACCGGACCTGACGGCAGATGATCTGCGCGCAGTTTGTGATGCGGTGACCCAAACCCCAGACGCCATGATCTGGCGCGGCGCGACTCCGTCGGGCAAAGGCGGGCACCCAATGATCTTTGCCCGAGCATTGTTTGATGATGTCCAAAGCCTGACTGGCGACAGCGGCGGGCAATCCATCGTCGCCAACGCAGGTAACGCCGTCCATCTCGTGCGTTTCCAAGACGACCGAGCGCGCAATGATTTGGATACACCAGAGGCGTGGGCCGCATGGCGGGCAGCCCGAACAGGGCGGCCTACCGCAGGTGATTGACGATAATCGCGGCCTCGTGGCGCTTTAGCGACATGCGGGCGGCCCCATTCATCTTCAGACCCTCGGCGTTTTGCAATTCAGGGAAAAGGTGCAGCACCTCGTCGCGCTGATCGACGCCAATACCGCGCAGTGATCCAGATCCGGGTTGAAAGCTTTCGGACCAAGCACCGTTCGCCAGCACGACCTCGTGCTGATCGAACAACAGATGCAAATAGCTGACACCGTTGGTGCGTACCGCATCCACACCATCCAACCCGGTCAGGTGCTTGGCCGCGACCAGCACTTCGCGCTCATCAAACATCAGTGACGCCAGTTCCGACGTGACCAACATACGATGTTGAGGCGACACCAGCATGTCATGTTCTGGCAGGCCATTGCCCAAGGCCCCCCGACGGATCAAAATCGGGTGAAATTTAGGATGGGTTTGCAGGTTCTGGCCCGGCAGATCGCGCCGTCCAACCCAGCGCAATGCCTGCGCACCATTATCGCGCGTAAATATTCTATCGCCAACCTTCAGCTTTTCTATCGCAACTTCGCCTGTTTGTGTCGCGATCCGCGTGCCGGGCGTGAAGCAGATGATTTGCTCGATCTCGGAATACTGGATGCGGCGCGCGACATTGCCATTGTCGTCCAACAGTTCGATCGTGCCCGATTCCGCGCCCGTTCTGATGACATTTGCGTTCACTCCGCTCAGGTCGATCACGTCGATATCAAGACCGTCTGCATCCTCGCCGCCGACGATGGTATGATTGCCCAGCCCGTCAACAATGAAACGGTCAGAACCATCCCCACCCTCGGCAAAATCGTTGTCAGGACCAAGGATCAACTGATCATCGCCAGCGCCCCCAAACAGCTGGTCATCGCCGGTTCCACCAGACAAGACGTCAGCACCAGCACCGCCCTCAAGCGTGTCCTGCCCCTGACCACCGTCCAGCGTATCGTTGCCTTCGCCGCCTTCAATTCTGTCATTGCCACCGTCACCAAGCAGACTGTCATTCCCGCCCTGACCAAAGATCAAATCCTGACCATCACCACCTTCGATGGTGTCATTTCCCGCCTCGATCGGCGTCACAACCGCGTCTTCTATCAAGTCACCGGAAAAGGAAAACCCCGATTTTGTGGTCCGCGCCTCGAATGTGAATTCGATGAATTCGCGGTTTTCAAAGGACGCCGAAAACCACGCGTCCTGATCGTTGGGGCTGTTGAATTCGGTGCCAGCAGCAGTGATCGAGTTGGCGTCGCTCGTGACATTCAACGATGTGGAACTGTTCGTGGCAAAGGCGGTAAAGCCTGCGGTGTTGAACGTCACCGCCTCTTGATTGCCGGGCGCGTTGCGGTCGATATCGTTGACGGTTGCCGTGGAATTCAGTGCGACGGACGTCCCGGTTATGGCGTTGGGGCTGTCAGGAATAAAAAATTCCATGCGGAAACTGGCCGTTTCCCCGGCCCCGGCCCCGTTCATCAATATTTCGGCCCCAGTGCCGCCAGACAGATCGACGGTCAGGTCAGGATCGGATTTGGACACCAAGATAATGCGCGCAGACACCTGAGTGCCGTCTTCAAGCTCTGCGACATTGCTGTAGACCGCGAAATCATCGGGATCATTGTCATTATCGTTGGACGTAACGCGATTACCCCGCGCAATGACCAGTGCGCTGGCGTCATTGCCGGGGGCCGTCCCCTCACCGGTATCGCCAAACAGCGTGTCGTTGCCACCACCGCCAAGGATGCTGTCATCGCCGCCTTCACCCGACACCAGATCCTGACTGTTACCGCTGCTTATCGTGTCGTCTGCGTTGGTGCCCTGAAGGGTGTCGTTGTTGGACGTTCCGTTGATGGTCGACATGGCCGCTGCCTTTACTCAAAAAACTCGTACGTGGAACCGCGTCACGTTGGTCCCGGCAGAACAACACGACTGCGGTTAAAATTATTCCAAGAGGGCCGCGTTTTCATGGGGAAAAATCTAGACATATCGCCCGCATTGGCCAAAGGCCCTGCGTTTTGTTCGGCGCTGTCATGCTTTTGGACACATCGCGTACTTTCGCGCGTTTTACCCTTAATTTGCAGTATCAAGGGTGCCTTTACCTTCGGCTCGGTCGGCCATCGCATAGCTATCCTGTCGCTTCGGACAGGTCCGGCATCAACTCAAAAGAGGGCGACCCAAAAGCGGGTGGCCAAAAAGGGTGCAGAACACGCGGACCCATTTACACCCGTAAACCACAACAAGCGGGTGCAGCCCCCTGCCCCGCCTATTGCGTCCCACGCGCTCTGCGCGTGGGATGCTGCATTTATATTATAGGATGGTTTTTCGCGCGGTTCCTTACTGCGTGAGCAGCTTGGCTTCGTGCTTTTTCAGGCTGCGCCGTGCCGACGAATAAGCGCTGATGCCCGTGCTCGTTCCCAATTCGGGGAACAGTTCAAGGATTTCTTCGCGCTGTGCGTCGCCCATAGACGCCATAGTCTGATCGCCCGGTTGGAAGCTTTCGGTCCATGCGCCGTCCGACAGGATCACTTCATGCTGATCGAACATAACGTGGATATATGTCGTTCCCGACACATCGACCACATCGATACCATCCATGTCTGTCAGGTGTTTGGCAGCCACAAGCACTTCGGCTTCGTAGAAATACAGCTCTGTTTGTTCATTGCTGATCAATACGCGGTGCTGCGGCGACACAAGCATATCACGCTCTGGCAAACCTTTGCCCAACGCACCCTGACGGATCAGAACCGGACGCAGATGTTCGGCCTGTGCCAGTTCGTCGCCTGACATCTCGCGATGACCGACCCAACGCACCTGTTGAATACCGTTGTCGCGGGTGATCACACGATCACCGACAGACAACTCTTCGACCCGGCGTTCGCCCTGTGCGGTTGCAATCAATGTCCCGGGCGTAAAGCACGGAATGACATTTTCGATCTCAGAGAACGTCAGCGTGCCTGTGACGTTGCCGCCAGCATCAAGGAAATCAACTGTCCCGCTTTCGCTGTTTGGATCGCCACCATCAAAATTGATCGTAAGCGGGCCAGACCCGGTCAGGTCAAGCGTATCGTTGTCATTGCCGCCCTCGCCGCCGATCACAGTGTCACCAGCACCGCCATTCACGAACGTATCTGCATCATCCCCACCAAAGGCGATGTCAATTTGGTCGCCAGTGGCACCGTCATCAAGGTCGATACTATCGTTGCCAGTGCCGCCGACGATAAAGTCTTGGCCGGAACCACCTGTGAGGATGTCGTTACCGGTACCACCAACAAGAAAGTCGTTGCCTTGGTCGCCTAGTAAATTGTCGTTGCCGGCACCACCAGAAAGGACGTCACTACCTGTACCGCCAAGGAGAATATCAAACCCATCGCCACCAGACAGTTGGTCAACGCCGTCACCGCCGATAAGTATATCGTCGTCACCTTCTCCGCGGAGAATATCATTGCCTTCTTGGCCGTTGAGAACGTCTCGACCATCCCCACCGAACACTTCGTCGTCGCCAACACCAGCGAGCACTGAGTCATCGCCATCGCCCGCCAAAACGATGTCGTCATCAGGGCCTTCGCCGGGCAGAATGGCGTCGTTATTGTCGATCCGGTCGCCTTCGGGATCGCCTGTATAGCCCAGGTTGATCGAGTCATTGCCCGACGTGCCATCGACGTAGCCAGCGCCCCCTTGGGGAGTGAATGGATCTGTAACACCACCAGCAACGATGACATCTTCAATACCGACGTCGTCGCTGTCGTCATTTTCGTCTGGTTCAATTGGGTTTGGCAGTTCTTCGACAAACACAACGTTTTCAATTTCCGAGAACGTTGCAGTGCCCGTTGGCGTCAAGCTGCCAAAATCATAGAACGTGACCGTGCCGGATTCGGGGTCTGACGGATCGAAATCAACGATAGACGTGCTTGAGACGACAAGCGTGTCGACGTCGTCGCCACCTTCACCACCTACAATGGTATCACCCGCGCTCACTTCGATGAATGTGTCGCGGTCGTCGCCACCGCTCATAAAGTCCGCGCCGTCGGCACCATCAAGCGTATCGTTGCCAGTGCCGCCGATCAGGCTGTCATCACCGTCGCCGCCAAACAAGAAGTCTGCGCCGCCGTCGGCTGTATTGCCTTCGCCGTCAACACCGTCGCCAAACAGTGTGTCATTGCCTGCGCCGCCGAGCAACGCATCGGCATCACCGCCACCGATCAGTCTGTCGTCGCCAAGTTCACCAGCAATCAAGTCGCTGTTGGCACCGCCGTCAATCGTGTCATCGCCATCTTCGCCGTCGAGAATATCGATGCCTTCGCCGCCACTGATGGTGTCATCACCGTCGCCACCCAGAACCAGATCGTTGCCGGCGTCGCCGTCAATGGAATCGTCGCCCGAACCACCAAAGATAATGTCAGTGTCATCACCGCCGGAAATGGTGTCATCGCCCTGACCGCCGCTCAGGCTGTCCTCGCCGTCGCCACCTTCGATGTAATCGTTGTCAATCTCGCCAAAGATCAGGTCGTTGCCTTCGTCACCGTACAGGAAGTCAGCGTCGTCAGCACCAAATATGACGTCATCACCTTCGCCGCCGTGCACGGTGTCGATGCCATTATCAGGACGCAGATCGGCACCGAACAACGGGTTGGACCCGTCGTCCTCGATATTGACCACATCAGAAACGCCTGAATCGGGATCAAGGCCTGCATAGATCGTATCGTTGCCGATGCCGCCGTCAATCTTGTCGCTGCCTTCTCCGCCGACGATCCGGTCCGCGCCGTCGCCGCCATCAATGACATCGTCATCAATGCCGCCATCGATCACGTCATCGCCGGTTCCACCGTCTACAGTATCCCGGTCATCGCCAGTCGTAATCGTGTCGTTGCCAGCGCCGCCATCAACGTAGTCGCGATCGTTTTCAGCTTCGGGCGTGCCCTCTTCGCCGGTGAACAGACCAGGATAGCCTTTGTCGACCAGCAGATCATCGTCAGGATTGCCCGCTGTGATGACATCGTCGCCTTCACCACCCAGGATGCTGTCAGATCCGTCGCCGCCAAGGATCGTATCGTTGTCCGCGCCGCCAGACAGGGTATCGCCGCCCGTGCCGCCGTCTATGGAATCCTGACCGCCTTCGCCAAAAATGACGTCGTCGCCGCTTCCGCCATTCAGCGTATCGTCACCCGCGGCCACGATGTCCGAAGCCACAAGTTGAACGTTGTCGATCGACGCGCCCAAGTTGTCGTTTCCACCAACATTGGCAAATTCCAAACGGTTGCTGCCGTCACCGCTACCGCCTGTAACAGCAAAGTTGTAATTCTCCATGTCACTGCTTGCAGGATCAATACGCGCAACCAGCTCGCCGCCCCAAAAGACGTCAACCAGATTTTCACCACCAGAAAGGCCGTCACCATCTGCCGCGTCAAACGACAGGGCATATGTTTGACCATCGACCACACCGCTTACATCCTGACCGATCACACCCATGCTGGGCGATGCGGAAAGGTCAAGCCAGTTGGACCCGTCAGTGGCGTCTACGTTGCCTCGGCCATTGCTGTGAACATCAATGTCGGCGTCATTGCTTTCGGTCCAGCCAGGTAAAGAACCGTTGCCGACAAACCCATAACCCGTCGCAGTCAGGCCGCTGGTATCCTCGAAAGAGCCGTTTTCAATCAGGTTGACCGCATCATCCAGATTACTGTCGCCAAATATGACGTCGTTTCCGCCGCCGCCTTCGACACTATCGTTGCCGGAACCGGCGAAAATCGTATCATCCTCGTTGCCAGCAAGAACTGTGTCGTCACCGCCCAAAGCGTCGATAACGTCCGAGTCCGGTGTCGCACCCGGCAAAATGGCATCGCCGTTGTCGACTTTGTCGCCCTCTGGGTCGCCGTCATAGTTGACGTCAATCAGTTCGCCGTCGTCGGTCCCATCGACGACGCCGTCCAACAAGTCCGGGGGATTGTTTATGATATCAACGTCATAGATCGCGACGTAGGCAATCGATCCCTCAAGGAAATGATCGTAGTCTCCGTCGTCTTTTTCACGCGCGCCAAAGCTGAACGACTCGTCGTCGTTGTCACCAATGTCCATAGTCAGACCTGTGGTGCTAAAATCAATCGACTCCGACGTTCCTTCGGTCAGGTTTTCGACCAGAAAGGTCCCGCCTTCGGTTTCAGACCACGTGTAGGTGACTTTGACATCGTCGCCTTTGTCATAGAAATCTTTGCTGGTCTCTAATTTTACTTCTTCGTCGTTCGCATAGTGACGCACTTTAACTTTGCCGTCATCTTCGGCAGTGATCGAAAAGAAGCCTTCGTCGTGTTTGTAGTCATACTCGCCACGGCTTACGATGGTCGACTTGTCCATTTCATCGACGCGGAACTCTACGGCGATCGTGCCTTCGGCCAGATCAAACGGAGCGTCATTTCCAGCGACTTCGGCGTCACCGGCTACGTCAAACACGTCGTCCTTGCCGTCGAAGTTGGCGCGCCCACCAGAAAAGCTGACGTCGTCGCGGGTGCTTCCGCCTTGTGCGATGCCATCGGCCAGACCCGTATCATCGGTTTCCCCTCCAGACAAAAAGTCCCAGAGTCCGACCAGGTTCTGTGCAAAGGGGTCGTTGAAGTTATCAGCCATCGTCATCGTCTCCGTTTACCGGCACATGGAGCGCGTTTCTCGCACCACCACAGAACACTACTCACACATCCCAGCCCGACCGATGCCGTCAGATCCAGCGACCACCAATTACATGCCAAAAGATTAGGGAAAACGCCGCCGCAGCGGAGTTGCGACTGCTTTTGCAATCGCCGATAGAGTGTCATCAAAACCGCGGCAGCAGTTGTGCGACACACACATCATCCCGCATCTTTCGATACGTATCTGTGTGGTCGCCCCCGTGATCTAACAAACATCGCCCCCCAGTTGGGCCTGTTTGTTTCACCGCATCGGACCGCTCCAAACAAGCAAAAAATGTCTGCAAAACGCCAAGTTTTCGGTGTGATCACGATCTTTTTTGTCATGTCACCACCAGCAATACGCAACCGTTGATAGAATTTTTTCGCCTAACCGGAAATCAAATATCAGCGGAAATCAGCTTATAGCCCTTAAATTCAGGGATTTGGGGCAAATACCGCTTGGCACGCAAATTCAACGCAGAGTTCAACGTCATCACCGCAGATAAAATCACCAAAATCGGCGGCCTATTTGCCTCACGTCGCAGCATTTGCGTTCTCAATCTTTAATCAATCGCCTTAAAAGAGCGCCATTGATTACGAGTTCGCGCAAGAGGGTATGCCATCATCAGAATCGAATTCCTAAAACTGGAGCGATTCGCAGTAGAAATCCCGTTGAGTGCGCGCGGACGACGGGCGAATGTTCGCGTTATGTGCAAACATTCGCCGTAAAACCGTCAAAATATGAGGCTGGTACCCAAGGCCGGACTCGAACCGGCACGCCCGCAAAGGCGGGGGATTTTGAATCCCCTGCGTCTACCATTCCGCCACTTGGGCCTCGCAGGTTCTTTACACGGTGATATTGTCATGGGCAAGCGCCTGAATATACCTTGCGATGACATATTTTTTATCGCGCGTGTCCGGCACTAGCAGCGCCAGCGATGATTTGATACGCGAAGACAACAAAGCAGGAGTTTTCAGTATCATGGCCCCTTTGGCGCAGGACTTGCCGATCTCGGATCGGCTCGCGATACTGGTCCGCGACGCGGACGGTGATGCAGTATCTTTGGCCTGGATCATGGAGCGCTTGCACGAAAGGGCCTTTGGCCTTTTCCTGCTCATCCTTGCCTTGCCCTGCTGCATCCCTTTTTTATATGGCATCCCGCAGATCGTCGCTTTGCCGCTTATGTTTGTCTCTTTCCAAATTCTGTTGGGCCGCCGCGTGCCGTGGTTACCGGGCAATCTCGCCGCGCGGTCCGTATCGTCCGAAGGGCTCGCGAACTTGTCCCGCCGGTCCGGACCTTGGTTGAAACGGATCGAAGCGATTAGCCGTCCACGACTTTCCGCTTTGACCCATCCGCCTTTGGACAGGATTGTTGGCCTTTGCCTTGTCGTCTTCAGCGCCTCAATCCTGGTGCCTTTGCCCGGCACCAACACTGTACCGGGTTTCGCCGTTGTGGTCGTTGCAATGGGGCTCTTGCAACGCGACGGCGTCTTGGTCCTTTTGGGTGGCGCACTTGGCAGCGCCTGGATTGGAACGCTCATCTTTGCCGGGGCATCGCTGGCCAGCCTGATCAAGACTTGGATCGGCGGATGACCTTTACACAGCACCTATCCGGAGCCGATATC
>Ga0209405_1001839_pt1 | contig 14723 bp, 13 predicted proteins | sample COGITO_mtgs_1105_6_FD_184803 | JGI IMG/M metagenome (GOLD analysis project Ga0209405, IMG submission 184803) | Pelagic marine microbial communities from North Sea - COGITO_mtgs_110516 (SPAdes) (version 2) | ecosystem: Environmental > Aquatic > Marine > Epipelagic ...
CGAATTGACAATGTCACGCTTGCAGCGCTCTACCGAACGCCGCCGGCAAAGAATTAAGAAGTCTAGGAGTTAGACATGAAACGAGTATTGATGCCGATTGGCATACTTTTAGGAAGCATTGTTGTCGCAGTAGTATTGATTCGTAATCCCACGCGGGTCTCCGAATCGGCGCCAGAAATCATTCCAATTAGCGTCCGCGTCGCTGAAGTTCAGACAGAGTCGGTGCAGCTATTCATCGAATCGCAGGGCAAGGCACAAGCGGCGCGTCAGGCGAGCGTCTCGTCTAATGTTCAAGGCCCGGTTGCCTGGGTGTCACCTTCGTTAGAGGCGGGCGCTTACGTCATGGCCGGCGAGCCGTTGGTAAGGTTAGAGCTGACTGATTTTGAAACGGCAGTGACGCGCAGTCGCGCTAGCTTCGATCAGGCGTCTGCCGAGGCAGAATTTGCTGCGGCAGATCTCGCTCGCATCACAGAGTTGGCGGCGAAAAATTTGGTAAGCGAGGCAGAGCTGCAGAATGCACAACGTGCCGCTACGGTTAACGAGGCTCGATTCGCCGATGCCGAAGCCAATTTAAAGCAGTCCGAACTTGATGCAGAGCGGTCGATATTGCGAGCCCCTTTTAATGCTGTTGTAGCATCGCGTGATGTCGAGCTTGGTCAGTTTGTCAATCGTGCCCAGAGTGTCGCGGTGCTATTCGATGCCGACAGTGTCGACGTGCGCGTTCCATTAGCGATCAGGCAGCTTGGCTATCTCGATGTTCCCACCGGCTTTCGCGGTGAGTTCGAGTCGGCTCAGGCGCCAGAGGTAGAATTAGTCGGAAGCTACGGTGGCAAAGAATACACCTGGATGGGCAAACTCTTGCGCACCGAGGCGACCATCGATCCCAACAGCAATACGGTGCAATCAATCATCCGCATCGAACAACCTTCTGCTGATGTTGCGGGTGAGTCTATCCCTTTACCCATAGGCCTGTTTGTCGAAGCGCGCATCGCAGGCAAGATAATCGAAAATATCGTTTCCCTGCCTCGTTCGGTTATTCGCAATAATTCGCAGGTGCTTGTGGTGGATGCCGAGAACAAAATGTATTACCGCGACGTAGAAATATTTCGTCTAGAGCAAGATCGTGTGTTGATTAGTGGCGACCTCATGCCTGGCGAAAAAATCTGTACCTCACCGATACAAGCTGTTGTAGATGGGATGTCCGTGCGGCCAGTCCTCGAGATGATTTAAGCAATTAGCCAAATTTTTACTACTCAATTACGTTAGCAGCATATGCGCCTGAAGGCGCGTGGAGAATGTCAGTGCGAACACCCATTACTTGGTTTGTTAAAAACCCCGTAGCCACTAATTTGTTGATGATGATCTTCCTAGCTGGAGGTTTTGTCTCTTACCTAAATCTTAATCAGGAAGAATTTCCCGATATTGATTTTGGGCTTGTGCAGGTCAGCGTCGCTTACCTCGGGGCGACGCCTGATGAAGCGGAATCAGCTATTTGTTTACGTATAGAAGAGGCGTTAGAGGGTGCAGAAGATGTCGATCGCCTCACTAGCACCGCGCGAGAAGGGGGCTGCGATGCCACTATCGAGTTAACAAGCGGTGCCGATCTCAATCGCGTCCTGAATGATGTGAAGGGTAAAATAGACGCGGTAAGTACGTTCCCTACTGAAGCTGAGAGGCCGCTTGTTAGAGCCTTTAGCTCAAGCGGCAATGTAATGACTCTTGCGCTATCGTCAAATACAGATGACACCGGACTTAAACTTATAGCTGATAAAATTCGCAATGACATTCTTGATCTAGATGGCATCTCGACTGTGAATATCGCTTACCTGCGACCGTTCGAGATTTCGGTTGAGGTCTCTGAAACTACCCTGCGTCAATATGGATTAACCCTTGGGCAGATCTCCACTGCAATCGATCGCGCTTCTCTTGATTTGCCTGGTGGTACGATTAAAACCGCATCAGGGGAAATACTGCTGCGCACCAAGGGGCAGGTCTATAACGGTGATGAGTACGAAAACATTGTGGTGCAGTCCTACCCAGACGGTACTCAACTGCGCCTTGGTCAAATTGCCATGGTCAAAGATGGATTTGAAGAAGGGTATCTTGACGCGCGGTTGAACGGTGTCAACGCAGCGATTATCGATGTACTCAGAGTAGGTGACGAAGATATCGTCACTTCATCAAAACAGGTCAAACGATGGATGGCCTCGAGCGATTTTGATTTGCCACAGGGCATGAGTTTGGCAATTATCTCCGACTCAGCCATCTCAACTGAGGATCGTATTGCCACCGTCGCAGGTAATGCTTATACCGGTTTACTATTTGTATTGTTGATCCTTACTTTATTTTTAAGGTTCAAACTGGCGATTTGGGTGGCTGCAGGTATACCTATTGCGATCGCCGGCGCCCTAGCTCTGTTCCCTTCCGTAGGGCTGACTATTAGCTCGCTAACAGTGATGGGCTTTATTCTTGTGCTCGGAATTATTGTCGATGACGCAATTGTTGTCGGTGAACGTATCCATGCTTTCGAAGTGAAAGGATTTTCAAAAGAAGAAGCCGCGATTGAGGGGACTATAGAAGTCTCAGTGCCGGTAATTTTCGGTGTTCTAACCACCATCGCGGCATTCTTGCCTATTTTGCTATTAGGCGGGCAGTTAGGTGCATTTTTTAACACGATAGGCGGAGTCGTTGTTTTTTGTCTCATTGCAAGTCTCATTGAATCTCAGCTTATTTTACCGGGTCATATCGCTCATCGTAAAACGGAAGGGTATTTTGGGGACGGCTCGCGAATTGTTCTTGCGTGGCAAGCAATGCAAAGTCGAATTGCAAACGGTATGGAGGACTTCGCAGAATACCGATACAGGCGTGCGCTCAAGAAAGTGCTCAAGCATCGCTACGCCGCATGGGCCACTGCCACTGGAGTTATTTTGGTGACCTCTGCGCTTATGTTGAGCGGTCGAGTAGGGCTGCAGTTTTTCCCTTCTATTGAGGGTGACACGGTTTGGGGGACTGTAGTTATGCCAGTAGGAGTTCCCGGCTATATTACCGAAAATGCGATCGATGCAATCGAAGAAAAAGCTATAGAGTTAGCCGCGGAACTCGAGGAGGAATTAATTGACCTGAAAGCTAATGGTCTGGCGCCCGCCTCAACTGAGAGAGTCGTTGATAGCGTTCTCACGATAATCGGCGGTCGGGCACCTCGCGGTGGTCCCTCATCTCCTGGGCGTGGTGGATCTGGTAGCAGCGAAGTCGCCGAAGTTGTAATGTACCTCTCGCCATTTTTCGATCGTGGAGAGATTAGCTCTGCAGAGGTGCGAAACCGATGGCGCGAAAAAGTGGGCAGCATCCCGGATGCCTTAGAGCTCACCTTTGTATCAGATGCATTTTCTGCGGGTGATGCGATCAACTATCGTCTCGCAGGTCGTAACGAAGAAAATCTGAAAATTGCAGCAGCGGAGTTGCGCGATGAACTTAATCGTTACCCTGGCGTTTTCGATGTTTCTGATTCCTTCCGTGCAGGAAAACAAGAGGTCCAAATCCAAATACTTGAACGCGGTAAGACACTAGGGCTCTCGCTCAATGATATTGCAACTCAGGTACGGCAAGCATTTTTCGGCGCAGAGTCGCAGAGGATTCAACGCGGTTCGGACGACGTTCGCGTGATGGTGAGGTATCCTGAGGATGAGCGTCAATCACTTGCTAATCTGGAGAAGCTTTTGATTAGAACTCCTTCAGGAGCAGAGGTGCCGTTCCTAAGCATCGCGGATTTCTCACTTGGTAATAGCTATTCGAGCATAAATCGCCAGGATGGACGGAGAATTATCACTGTCCGTGGTGATGTAGATCGAACGGTCGTTGTACCGGATGAGATTCGTCGTGAGGTTATACGTAAATTCCAATCTAAGTGGCAGCGTGAGCTAGATGTCCAACTAGTAGTAGGCGGCGAAAGTGAGCGTCAAGCAGAGTCGTTTGGTGAGCTGCTTTCCACGTTCCCGATCGCGATGATGGTCATTTTTGCGTTATTGGCGATACCTCTCAAGTCATATTTCCAGCCATTGATTATTATGAGCGTGATCCCTTTTGGTGCGATTGGTGCTATTTTCGGCCACTTTATTATGGGGGCTGATCTCGTTTTCTTTTCAGTCCTGGGCATCATCGCGCTGAGTGGTGTAGTGGTAAATGCGAGTCTCGTGCTTGTTGTATCTGTCAATCGCCTGCGAGAAGAGGGTATGGGCATGGTGGATGCCGTATCTACAGCCGGAGCACTCCGTTTCCGTCCGATATTTCTTACCTCATTGACGACGTTTATTGGCCTAGTACCATTAATGATATCGGCAAACCCTGCGACATTTTTTGTAGTTCCAATGGCTATCTCATTAGCCTGGGGTGTTTTATTCGCGACTGTTATCACTCTATTCCTCGTTCCTTGCCTGTATTTAATATTACACGACTTCATCGGGCATACCGATTCTGAGGAAGAACGAGCGAAGGCTTACATACATACGCTAAAAGCCACGGCCGAAAGTTAATTCGACGCCATCATCAGAGGGGCACTGCATAACAATGCCCCTCTGATGATGGTCTCGCCTCAAACAATCCGTCTTTTTTATTCACTACATTGGATTCGATTATGACGAGCCTCGATTCGCTTCATCAAAAAACTTCACTAATTTCTATGGCAGCTTCGGCCGCTAAGACTCTGACAATCGCAGGTGTGCTTATCATGAGTTCTGTCGCAAGCAATGCGCAAGTAAACCGCATAGATATCATTCGCCCAGATGCGCCGAGTTTGGCGGCTTATGGTGACTTTGACATTGGAGTGCGGACACTCACACTCACCGATGCGGGTCGCGTCGATGTGCTTAATACCCAACGGGGAGCGGAGGCGACTATCTATGATCGCAGCCTAACCATCGAAGTGTGGTATCCAGCGCAACTTACGAGCGGTCAGTCACGAGGGGGTGAGTATCGTGCGATTACCCGAAACCCTGAGATTACGGCGACGCTTTCGGGTCAGGCTGTGCGCGACGCAGCGCCCGACACAAGCGTTGGGGCGTTTCCATTAGTGGTTATCTCGCACGGTTACCCGGGTAACCGCTACCTGATGAGCCACCTCGGCGAAAATCTCGCCAGCAAAGGCTATGTGGCTGTCTCCATCGATCATAAAGACAGCACCTACGACGACGCACAGGCGTTTTCTAGCACCCTTTACAATCGTCCACTAGATCAGCGTTTCGTGATCGAAAGCATGGCGCAACACTCTGCTGATGCAGGTAGTTTCCTTGCAGGTATGCTCGATGCGAACAACACCGGAGTCGTTGGCTATTCGATGGGCGGCTACGGGCTCGTAAACAATTTAGGAGGGGGTTATAGCGATGAGATCGTTCCTTCTTTTATGTCGCCACCTAATGAGCTGCTCGCGCTGCATGCGACAGGCAATCCTAACTACCGTGACAACCTTGACTTGCGGATCAAGGCGGGCTTCGCGATCGCGCCTTGGGGAATGGAAAGAGGGTTTTGGCGTGAGCAAGACCTAGCAGGCATCGAAGTCCCAACGTTTTACCTCGCAGGCGACAACGATACTGTCGCAGGTTATGAAAACGGCGTCCGCGCAATTTATGAGGCCGCAGTAAATAGCGATCGCTATCTGCTCACTTACAAAAACGCGGGTCACAATGCTGGCGCGCCTTATCCGGTGCCACGTGAAATACTAGACAGCGAGACAGGCGAGGGCGCGGGTCATTACACTGATCCGGTATGGGACAGTGTGCGCATGAACAATGTGATGGATCATTTCGTCACGGCCTACTTCAATTATCATCTCAAAGGTGATGCCACGATGCTTGAATATCTCGACGTCTATCCAGACGGAGCCGCGGCGATCTATTCGGTTAAGAATGGTGTGCCATCCGACGAGCATAGTTATTGGCCCGGATTTGAAGAAGGTTCCGCGGTAGGGTTAAAACTCGAAAAATTAACGCGCAGAGAGTGACTTCCGCACTTGTTGAAAATTATTGGCGTTATTAGTCGAACCATCGACACGAGGACTTTCGGTAGATAGTGCAACCAATTCCTTGTTTAAATCAGAGAGTCAAAAGTGTGCGATCAGGCAGTGCTAAGAAGGGTGCTATAAAATCACTAAGAGCAGGCTCTAGAGTTGTTTTATATTCACACTGACCCAGTGGTATTAGTCAACCGTGATCTCTTTTGAACCTACTGGCAGGGAAATCACCATGCCATCTTCGGTAATGAGAGCACCGTCTGGTAAGTCGCCGTTGAATGCCGCAATCGCCATGGCATTTCTTGGGGCTGGTACAAGGTGATAAAGAGCGAGTTGCCCAATCGTTGCCTCGGCTGCCAGGCGTGCTAAATCTGCAGTGGTTGCGTGATAGTCTTGGATGTCGCGGAGTACGGCTGCAATTCGGGTATTGCCAGCGCCGCGTGACATAGCTTCCGCACCTTGCACTAGCTGCAAAGCCATCGCGTCGTGTAGCACAACGTCTGCGCCATCCGCTATATTTACAATTTTGTCGGTTACTAAGCTATCGCCACTGATAACCACGGAGCGACCGCCGTAATCCAACCGATAGCCAAAGGCTGGATCAATCGGTGGATGAGAAACTTCGAATGCAGTGATCCGCAATCCATCTTCATCCACGATTATGCCTTCTCCTATTGTGCGAGACTGCATTACGCCTAGTTCGGGGTTTAGTAGCTCTGCACCGTGATGAGCCACGCGGTAACCGCGGTCCAATTCGTAAGTGATATTAAGACCCTCAACAATGCGGTCGACACCTTCTGGTCCAATAATTTGCAACGGTGCTGGTCGGCCTGCTATCCAAGAATTGAGATTGAAATCGCCAATATCGGATATATGATCAGAGTGATAATGGGTTAACAAAATGCCACGCATCTTATCCAAAGGAATGCCGCTTAGCTGCGCTGTCGCTGCAGAACCGGAACCTGCGTCTACAATATAAAGATGATCACGTGTTTCTACCGCTATGCACGCCTGTGCGCGACCCGGCGCAGGCAACGGCGAGGAAGTGCCGCACAGAGTTATCTTCAGACCGTCAAAATTTGCGTTGAAGGAAGGGGCGGTTTGTGCTCCGGCAACTGCTGAGTAAAATACCAGTCCAATAATACCTATCTTGCTGAGTGTCTTAGTCATAATTAATTTTTAACCTCTCACTCGAGGTATAAGTCAGGGACTGTCGCCAAATAAACAGCCAAACTGTAGTGACATGTCAGTGACTAGTCTACTTCGCCATCAGCGCCGCTTACGGATAAAGTAGAGAGAGCCATGAAGCAGGTGTCTGATAAAGAAATTCAATTCATGTTCCCGATGTACATGGAAAGGTCGATATCAGGTCCGTGGGTCACTGGGAAACAGCGGTTGAGTCTTTATATTGGACGCAGCCATAAATTGGATATACTGAGTCTTTTTCTACATATAATAAGGAGGATTTGCAATGAGTAAGCTTAAAATCGCTGGGGTGGCAGCTGGTCTGCTGTTACTGGTTGTCGTGGTAGGATGGGCGTCTACAGCTCCCTATCTTAGTAATCAGGGACTCGGTCGTACGCCAGGTATATTTATTGGTGGAACTCTCACTCCGCCGCTCGATGATTTCTCACCGCTAAACGACTCTGTTCAAGGTCCAATGATGTTCAAACTTGCCGGATTCCCGCCTTTCGTTAATTATCTTTCGTGGGTGGGCATGCCAGATGGCGTAATTACGGCTACCCGCCCCGACAATGGATACTGGGAACGACGCGTCAATGCAAATGGTGGCGATGGGCTACTGCGCATAGGAAATCAGACGTTCGAGATGACGGCTACCGAGATTTTTGGTGATGAGCGTATTGAGATGATGCGACTTTGGGCCGGGGGCAGGTCACTTGATCAGCCAGCTTACCCTGGCTCGGAACCGCTTCGTGATTGGAAAGTGTTCTTCTGGACTGCTAGACCCTAGAGTTGGCAAAAAACTGCATGAGGTGATGGCAGCACAACCAACCGCCGCCTATAACGCCGAATGGACCGATGACCTCGGCTGGGGCCCAGAAGATTTTATTCCTGTAGTCTATTACCAGCTTGGTGGCGGTGGACGCTTGGCGGATCGCTAAACTAGCTTGGCAAACAATCGACAACAAAACATCAGGTAGTAGTCATGACTTTATCGCGTAAATTATTCCTCGTTTTTCTTATCTTATTCGGTGCTCAGGCTTCGCTGGCGCAGGATGATGAATTCGTTTTCTATTCCGACTTAGCCCGAGATTGGTATCAGGGAGGCGATTATTTCGAATGGACATCAACTACAGAAGACAACAATGCCAAGAAGGTCAATGTTTTCTTCAGAACTTGGGGAGACGAGACCAAGCCGAAACTGGTATTGATCCACGGCTTCCCGAATTCTAGTTTCGACTATTACAAGATGATCCCTTTTCTAGAAGACGAGTATCATATCGCCGCGCTGGATTTTCCGGGTTCCGGTTTCTCCGATAAACCACTTGATGGTTACAACTACATGTTGGAGGAGAATGCGGAGATCGTTGATCATTTTGTCCGCGAAGTAGTTGGTTTTGAAGACTTCGCGCTCTATACCCACGACCGTGGTGTGAGCATCGGCTTGGCGTTTCTCGGCAACTATCTAGACGACCCAAATCCAGGCTATACGGTCAATTATCACTTCCTATCAAACAGTGGCATGTTTCTGCCGCTAGCCAATCTTTCGCCCGGTCAATTGAGAATGCTCGATACCGCTACCGCCGACCAAATGCTTACTTTCCAAGCGGGGCAGCGACGGCGTACCGAAGGAGAACCGGAATCGCTCGCTTTTTCCGATATATTTGCGTTCAATCAGGGTAATGTTTCCTTGATCTATGTCGGTCGCTACCTGTTAGAGCGCCAGGCGAACGAAGTGCGTTGGCTAGAAAATCTGCCACGCAGCCCGGTGCCCGTGGCTTATCTCTGGGGATTAGCCGATAACGTAAACCCTGTTCGAATTTCCAACCATGTCTGGGACACCTATCTAAATGATAGACCGGCGCAAAGCAGCTTTTGGGTGCTGCCCACAGCTGGACATTATCCGCAGCGTGATAACCCTGAGGAAGTAGCCAAAGTAATTCGCATGGCACTGACTGGCCAACTGCCTGATCGTGAAGAGGAGGATGAGTTTATGAGAAGTTACGGGGCAAGCAGAGCCCTGGAAGATGCTGCGCTTGTAGGCCATACCAAAATCGAAGCTCTGGACTTCCCTAGCTCTATCGAATACACCCCATCCGGCTATCGTGTAATAGACTAGAAATAAATCTGTACCCTTCAGAATGGCCTACGACACTATGTTTTGGTCTCGTTGTTACAAAGGATAAGTTATGCAAAACCACATCTCATTTACTCTTAGCATCTGTCTGCTCACACTTCTTGCTTCGCCATCTCTGGTCAGTGCGCAGCAGTCTGATCGTCCCAATATAGTACTCATTCTGGCCGACGATCTCGGCTTCACAGATATTTCCCCGTTCGGCAGCGAGATACATACTCCGAACATTGCCAGGCTCGCTGCAGAAGGTGTTTCTTTTACCAATTACCACACTGCTGGAAGCTGCGCGCCTGCGAGGGCTATGCTACTCACCGGCGTGGACAGCCACAGAAACGGCGTGCCGAATATTCCTGAGGCGCTGCCTGCGGAACAGATGGCCTATGAGCACTATCAGGGCGTCTTGAACGACAAAGTGGTCACGCTTGCTAATGTATTGCAGGCTGGTGGCTACCATACTTATATGACGGGGAAATGGCATCTGGGCCATACTCCCGAATTGCTTCCCTCAGCGCGGGGATTTGACCGCACTATTGCTATGGCGGATACCGGGGCGGATAACTGGGAGCAGCGTACGTACCTGCCCATCTATGAACAAGCCAACTGGTATGCAGATGGCGCGGCGCACACACTGCCAGATGATTTCTATTCGTCAAAGTATTTTGTTGATAAGACAATCGAGTTTATTGAAACGAATGCCGAAGACGATCAGCCCTTCTTCGCTTATATCCCTTTTCAAGCGGTTCACATGCCGGTGCAGGCTCCGCGGGAGTTTTCCGACAAGTATGCCGGTGTGTACGACGAAGGCTGGACAGTCATGCGGGAGAAAAGACGGCTTGCAGCTGAGGCGGCCGGTGTTATCCCTGTAGGTACCGAGGCGGTGGTCACCCCCGGCACACGAGACTGGGACGGCTTGACGACGGAGCAGAGGCGTCATCACGCCCGTCGTATGGAAGTGTATGCCGGCATGGTAGATGCCATGGATATGCATATTGGCCGCTTGATGGCATACCTCGAGAGCACCGGCGAATACGACAATACTATTTTCGTATTTACCTCAGATAATGGAGCGGAAGGCTCCAATATTATTCTGCCGAATGGAGGTTCGTTACTTGCTCCTTGGTTTGATCTCGTAGGCTACAACTCCGACTATGAAACTCTCGGCGAACGTGGCTCATGGAATGCCATTGGGCCTAGCAACGCGACAATTGCTGCTTCGCCCCTGACTTACTATAAGTTTCACGCCAATGAAGGAGGCCTGCGTGTACCTCTGGTAATTTCAGGTCCGGGCATTGCCAGAGTTGGCGACATGACCGATGAGTTTACGTTTGTGACAGATTTGGCACCCACTATTTTGAGTCTGGTTGGAGTTGATGGCCATGAGGGAAGCTGGCAGGGCAGGGTTGTGGAGCCAATAGTCGGAGCCGATTTTTCTGAATTTTTAGCCGGTGATTCCTCGCCAATACACACCGATTCTGAACCCATAGGTTATGAGTTAGGTGGAAATAGCGCTTTGTTCAAAGGCGATTACAAAATCGTAATAAATGGAGCAGGGCAGGGGGAGACGGCGTGGCATCTGTTCAATATCAAGGCTGACCCTGGAGAGAGTAGAGACTTGGCTGGGGAGCAACCCGAGTTACTTTCTGAGATGGTGGCTGGCTATGAGAACTACGTTCAAGCCAACAATGTGTTACCCATGCCTGAGAATTACGATCGGTCTGGACAGATATTGGGCGATGCTCTTCGACAACTGCGGCGTCAGTAAGGGCGGCAGATTATTAAGCCTTGTACAAAATTACGTTGATTCATTGGCGGGCAGCGACAAAGAAGGCGTTCTTGAACTATTACAATCCTGTGGTTTGAGCGAGGTTATGCAAATGTGTCTATCGAGAGAGATCGGTAGACATGATAATCGCGAGGCATGACTTTAGTTGAATAATGGGGTGACGAAACTCAGTAATTTAATCGATTTAAACTGAGCTAATAGAGCACTGATCTGGCACAGCGGATGCCGGCCTTACCTGCGGAGATGCTTGTGGGTTTCGCGGCCTATGCCCAAAGAATCCGGAGGGATTCTCTAGACAGCTAAGCGGATCGGTGTAATGGTAATATCGCGCCAAACGTCGCCGGTTACATAGGGATCTTGCTGAAGCCAATTATCTAGGTCGGCGCGTGAGTCGAACTCGACATATGTAGTCGATCCGATCATGCGTCCAGCCTCATCTAAGATAGCGCCGCCGGCGATCAGATTACCCGCGTTTTTGAGCGCTATCGCGCCGGCGATATGCGAGTCTCGGACGGCGAGTCTTCGATTGAGTGCGCCTTCGTCTTGGCCATCATAGGCGACGATCATAAATTGCATAGTGTGGACCTCGGTTATTGAGTCTTTGCACTAGGCTTATCCGGTGAGAGGCTTGCCGATATAAAACGCATCTAGGACTTCTCTAAATACTGGAAAAAGGGATGCTATCAACAGAGCTGCCATGCTCCAGTTAAACCAGCGTATTGCTCGCGGGCTGCGAAGAATGCGTTGAAGAGATGCGCCGAGCCAGAGCCAGAGCCAGATGCACGGTGCGCCAATAAAGAAAAACAGCGAAGTGATTAATACCACCTCTCCAAGATAATCGTTGCCGATGCTTGTGTAAGTAACGATCGCCCCGACAGCCATGACCCACGCCTTTGGGTTAACCCATTGGAAGGCAGCAGCTTGGAGAAAGGTGAATGGCTTGCCTACGCTCACCGCATCGCTGGACACCGGCGCGGTGGCGATTTTGTAGGCGAGATAGGTTAGGTAGGCGGCTCCCACGATTTTGAGCACGGTGTGCAAAGAAGGGTAGAGATCGAATACCTGGGCGATGCCTAGCCCGACCGCCAGAATCATGAGCGGAAAGCCGATGATGATGCCGAAGTAATGAGGCAGGCTGCGCCGCGTTCCGTAGTTAAGCCCCGACGCCATGAGCATCGAATTATTGGGACCGGGGGTAATGCAGCTTGTAACCGCAAAAGCGATAAGTGAGGCGTATTCCATAGCGGTTAAAAAGGCTTCGTCGGCTAACTAGGTTTCTCTTGCTACTTCGCGTCGGAGTCGACAGCGCAGAGCGCAAGAACGATGGCACGAGTATAAAGCGCGCGCGGCGGGCTCGCTAGGAGAAAAGCCGCTTGGACATCGACATGTGCAGTTTGCTTCCAATGAGGGTAACATCTCGCCCGCGATAAAAACCCTTGGTCTCGCTGCCGCTCAGTGTGAGTGGAGCAGGGATTGCGAGCAACGTGGTTAACCCCTGCTATGATCGAAAAATATTCTGTAATCGCCCTCTATTTTACTGTCCTCTTGGTCTTGGGTTTGTTTGCTGCGCGTGGCGTGCGCGACATGAAGGGCTTTGTCATTGGCGGCAAGTCGCTTAGCTTCTGGGTCGCTGCTTTTTCTGCACAGGCGACAGGGGAGTCGGCGTGGCTGCTGTTAGGCGTCACTGGTATGGGTGCGATGCTAGGGTTTAGCGCCTATTGGATTGTCGTCGGCGAGGTGGTTGGCGTGTTCTTTGCCTGGTTTGTCATGGGCAAGCGTTTCAAGCGTCTTACCGATCTCTATTCCTCGATCACCATGACCGATTTTTTGGTGAGTCGATTTCAGAGCAAAACTTCTATTCTCAGACTGCTTTCGGCGATCTCGTTAATTATCTTTGTGCTGATTTATATTTCGGCGCAGATCGATGCCACCGGCTCCGCGTTCGAGGCTTTTCTTGGTTGGAATTACCACCAAGGCGCGCTCGTAGGATTTGGGATAGTAGTACTTTACTGTGTAGCGGGAGGCTTTTTAGCCGCAGCGTGGACTGACATGTTTCAGGGCGCCGTCATGCTCGGTTGCCTTGTGGTGCTGCCTATTGTCGCGTGGCTGGCGATTGGCAACTCTGCCGAAATAATTTCAGGCCTTAGTGCTATCGACCCTGCGTTGGTGGGCGTTTGGGGCGGTGAGTTCAACCTGATCAATGTCTCGGTTGTACTTGGTATGATGCTGATCGGGCTTGGCTTCGTCGGCTCGCCGCAGGTGTTTGCGCGCCTGCTTGCCGTGCGCTCGGAGACAGAAATAAACAGGGGCAAATGGGTCGCGCTGCTTTTTACCTTTCTCGTTGACGCCGCCGCAGTGAGCATTGGTGTGCTAGGCCGTTATCTGTTTACCGAACAAGGCGTTGATCCTGAATCGGTGTTAGGTAACGGCGCACAGAACGTGATGTCTGAGCTTGTGCACGTTAGTTTTCCGCCTTGGATTGTTGGCCTCTATGTGGCAGCGGTCTTGTCTGCGATTATGTCGACAGTCTCGTCTCTCTTGGTCATGGCAGCGGGCGCTGTCACCCATGACCTGTATGCGAAGTTGGTTAATCCTTCGATAAGCGACTCGCTCGCGGCGAGGCTGTGCCGCTACTCAACCTTGGCTATTGCTATTGGTGCGATGGCGCTCGCTACCCTCGTATCTGTTATTGCCCCTGAGCGCACGATCTTTTGGTTTGCTATCTTTGGATGGTCGGGCATCGCCGCCACTTTCTGCCCTATGGTGATTCTTGCTTTGTTCTGGCCCCGATTCACAGAGAAGGCGGCGATTGCATCGATGGCCGCAGGCTTTTCGGTCACGATGATAAGCAAGTTTCTACTGCAAGAATTGCCGGGTATTGGCCCCGTGTTCGTTGCGCTAGAGACGATGCCACCTTCATTCCTTGCAGCCTTGATTGTTGGTTATTTGGTGTCGATAATCTCACCCGAGCCTGCCAATGCTGAGCGTTTTAGGCGCGATCTCAAGACCTGTAATCAGAAAAGAGACCAATGATGAACCGTAGACTAATTTTACTGGTGCTAGGCTTATTAGTGGCGTCTTGTGTGAGTTATTCGAGCGGCGAGAAACCAACGAACTCGCTGTACTGCGATAACTTTATGGTCTACGAGATGTGTGTGACCGATCTTAATGGTGACGGTGAAATCGAATTCGTCTATTTCGAAGGCTCACAGCAGGCTTTTATGTACAGGCCGGGTGCGCTTAGACGCTTGCCCAAGTCGCTCTCTATGCATCCCTGTGCTACCGAGATGGATGAAGAAATGGTGAAGACTACTTCGCGAATGTTCTATATCGATGAGTCGACGACCCTGCTCGAGAAGACCGATGTTCGGGGCACGCTGCTGCTTAGATACATGACTGCGCTGCACGAGATTACTGCCTGTAATCTGCGCCGCGAAGCAGGCTCATGACTTGCTTATTTTTTGTGATAGTCTCTATTGCGTCCTGGATTAGATGCCCTTTGTACTCTCCCGCAGAGGGAGTTAAAGGAGGTGTTGAAGAGAGTAGTATCGCAAATCTTACTGTCATAAAGAGTCGAATCATGAAAAGAACTTCCCTTGCCATCCGCAATAAAGTGCTTGTTG